>OLOR01000820.1_pt1 | contig 32105 bp, 28 predicted proteins | sample 1672521 | NCBI WGS metagenome assembly OLOR01 (sample SAMEA3136695, study PRJEB25190) | human gut metagenome | biome: human gut; feature: human-associated habitat; material: faeces | place: Austria | collected 2013
CCTTCCCACTGTGAAAAGTTTTTCATTTCTGCACCTCTCTAATATATGATTTATTCCGCGTATGTCCCGTCTAACTTTTCTTGCAAAAGAAAAATAAGACCGGAATCTTATTAGTTTCAAGTGAACACTCCCTTGTTCACGCCGCTAGTGTACACTATGAAATATGCCGTTGTCAATCGATTAGCGCATGCTTTTAATTTAATACAATTTGTAGTCTTGTAATGATACTTTTTATCAACATCTTGTGGTTTTGTATTTTTTTACGTCCAAAAAATGTACTCAGAAAAATACAAAAAAAGCAGCCTTTCCGCTGCTTTTATATTTCCCCGTTCCACACATCAATATGCAGAAGCTGGAACAATAATGCAAATACTGTTTTGTAGATCGTTCGTGCCTTGAGAGCTGTCTTGTCCATATATCCAAGATGCATTTTGACTGCTACAGATACGGTGCTGTCGATGATGTTGGACACGATCACCTCCGGATCCATCAGATCGGACACCCCAAACATCCTGCCGGTCTCTACCATATAATTAACGAATACTTCAAAGCTCTGCTGCCGCACCTCAAGGATCTTCTTAGTATAGTGTGCTGACTGATAAAATCTCCAATAAAAAATGGTCTGCTCCGGATCACTCATAAGGAATTCCCAATATGCACTCCAGAGAGTCCAGCACATAGATTCCAGATCCTCTGCTGTCTTAAGCTCTGCCTTCTGGTTCTGGATCAGATTCCGGATCATTCCCGCAGCCTTGCCATCTACTTCAAAAAAAGATGTCTCCATCAGATCGAACAGATCCTTGTAACACTGATAAATATACGGGTCGGAAAGCCCGCATCCCTTTGATACTTTACGGACGGTAACGCCTTCGATGCCTTCTTCTGCTACTACTTTATATATGGAACGCTGAAGTCTTTCTTTTAATTCTTCTTTTGTGTATTTTCGAGCCATTACACCCTCCTTCTGTATGCCGTTGATTTGGTTAAATTTGACCGAATCCTGACTGCTGACTCCGCTTTTTACATAAAAAAAGCAAGACAGCAGAGGGATTCTCTGTTCTTGCAACTGGCTGGCTCGTTCTCGGCCCCTATAGCTTTGCGTCACTGCGTTACCACAGCTTTGCCTTTATGAAGTTAAGTCCATGGTAACGTAAATTCTGCATTTTTTCAAGGGTTTTGATCCAAATAAGTAAAAATTAATGTAAATGTTAAAGTAAATATTAACCTGATTTATTTTAATTCATGGTGTAACATGGTATGATTAGAACAGTGAACAATGTAGTATCAATAAAATACGGGGAGGTAAACTATGTTTCAAATTCCCACAAAGATCGAACCGGCATATACCGCCGGGAACGTTCTTACACTTAACCAGCGAAAGATCCAGCCTGCTCTGCACAGGGGAAATATTCTTTCTGTAAATTTGAAGAAAACTTCATCTGGCCATGTACAGGAAAATCCCAAAAGGACGCAGGCTTATCGACAGCCAGAACCAGCACCTGTAACTCCGGCAGTATCTCCGGTATCATCTGCTCCGCAAAAGCAAGCTATCCCGACTCTTCGCAATATCATACAGAAGGGCCAGAAAGTCCGTATTGGCACGGTCGGGCAGCTTCCAAAGGTGCGTGTTGCACTTGGCTGGAACGTCTCTAACCCTCAGTGTGATATCGATTTATCCGCTTATCTTCTGGATGCTTCAGGCAAGGTTCCCGGCGATGACTGGTTTGTTTTTTACGGACAGACACTGAGCCCCGACGGAAGTGTTGCCCTGCATGTAAACGGCTCCAGGGCAGACCGTGAATATGCGGATATTGATTTTTTCAAACTGAATACTTCCATACGGAAGATCGTTTTTGTCCTTACGATCAACGAGGCACTGGAGCGGCACCTGAATTTCAGCATGGTCAAAGATGCTTATATCCGGCTTCTCGATCCGGATTCCGGTCAGGAAATCTACAGTTTCATGCTGACTGACTATTATGACAATGTCACATCCATGATGCTCGGCGAGATTTACTTACATAATACAGAATGGAAATTCAACGCCATCGGAAACGGCGTCGCCAGAGATCTGGCGGGCCTTTGCCAGTTATACGGTGTTGAGACAAATTAACGGGAGGATACTTATGATCAAATTTGAAACCATAAACGAACTGACACTCAAAGTCACTACTACAGGCAACGACGTTATCTTCACCAAAACCGGTGCTTTTATCGCAGGCGACTGCAGCGGCAACACCAATTACCGCTTCGAAAAAGTCCTTCTCGGACCGCAGAAAAGTCTCGCGCAGGCAGCACTCGGCTCCCTGATGCGCCGCGTCACCGGTGAAAACATCCCTCTTACCAAAGTCACCATGAACGGTCCATCCGAAACCTATTACGCAGAAAGCGCACAGCATGTTCTGGTCTATAAACTGGAACCGGGCGAAACGATCTCTGTCGAATCCGAAAACCTGCTTGCTTTTACGCAGGACTGCAAATACAGCGTGCGCTTCATCGGTGTCGGTGTTTTATCCCAGAAAGGCCTTGCTACTGCCACGCTTACCGGCAACGGAAATGATGCTTACGTAGCCGTTATCACCGACGGAAACCCGATCGCACTCAGCAACGTACAGTCTCACAATACCATCTCTGTCGATCCGGACGCTGTGATCTGCTGGATGGGCAATGGCGCCTGCGACCCGCGCATCACAACAGATGTCAACTGGAAAACCTTTATCGGACAGGCTTCTGGCGAATCTTATTCCTTTGAATGGCATGGCGAAATTCCGGTAACTGTTATCATTCAGCCTTCTGAACGCAGCGGCGGTATCCGCGTTGCAATCGATTAAAAAAATATCCCCTGCCACTTTGGCAGGGGATATTTCAAAATCAGCTCTTTTTATTTGTTAGATCTCATGATCGCTTTTCGTACCATATCCACAGGGATGATCAGTACTCCAAGAACCATGGAAACAAGCAGTGCTTTCAGTGTCAGAGGAGTTGTGCTGAAGACTTCTCCGCCGATCTGGATCAGGACTGTCTGAAGAACAAAGATCGCACCCATTACAAGGATAAATCTCTTATTTTCTCCAATATGCTCAAACAGGTTAAATCTCTCAGATCTGGTATTCAGACTGTTAAAGATAATCGCATAAATAAAGAATGCAAACATAAAGGTCTTCTCATACAGATCCGGATTTGAACATCCTGCCGGCATAACTGCTGTTGTGATTCCGCCGACATTTTCCAGGATCAGAATAGATCCCAGAGTGATAAATATTGAACTTACACCAATTGCAGATTTGATATATCCTGTCAGGATATTGTCGCTTCTCTTTGCCGGCTGCTCGTTCATGTAACGGTTCAGGATCGGCTCACCGCCGAATGCCATAGCTGCCAGTGTATCCATGATCAGGTTGATCCACAGGATCTGTACGATAGAGAATGGCTCTGTCCAGCCAAGGATCGGTGCCAGAATGTTCATCAACAGGGTACTGATATTTACAGTTAACTGGAAGATCAGGAATTTGCCGACGGATTTTGCCATCGTTCTACTGTTCAGTACACAGTCTTTGATAGAAGTCAAACTGTTATTCAGGATGACAACATCGCCTGCTTCCTGTGCAACTGCGGTTCCATCCCCCATTGCAAATCCGATATCCGCCTGTTTCAGAGCAGGTGCATCATTGACACCGTCTCCGGTCATACCACAGACATCATCAAGCTGCTGTGCAACTGTGACAAGGCGTTTCTTGTCCAGAGGTTTCGCACGGCTGACAACACGAAGATTCGGAAGTTTTTTCTTAAGCTCATCATCAGAAAGCTGTTCCAGTTCATCATGAGTAAGAACAACTTCTGTCTTTTCATCTTTGAGGATTCCGGCTTCTTTTGCGATCGCAACGGCGGTCTCTTCGGCATCACCGGTAACCATGACTACCTGGATTCCGGCACGGTTCAGGACTTCAACTGTTTCGATCGCATCTTTTCTTACGTTGTCTCTCAGAGAAAGGACTGCAAGAAGGATCTTCTGGGAACCAATGATCTTCACTACGGAAAGAAGTTTCATAGTTCTCTTCGCCTGTGCGACCATCTGCTCTTCCACTTTGGCTTTCTCTGCAGATGTAAATTCTGCGATGCTGCCATCTTCTGTCATATAATGTGTCACGTCATTGATGATGTTCTCTGTTGCACCTTTCCAGTAAACAGTGCCATCATTCAGTTCTACGGTTGCACATTTCTTCTCGGAATCAAATCCGCTGATCTCTTTTACTTTGGACGCATCAACTTTATCCGGTGCACCCTTGGAAATAGCATAGGTCAGAAGTGCACGGTCCATGTTGTTACTTCCGATCGCTTTACCTTCGGAGATTTTTGCAAGGTTATTCAAAGTGATCGCTTCCAGGAAATCATTATGTGAGACATGGTCAACGATTCTTCCGTTTCCAAGGACAAACTCTACCAGTGAAAGATTTCCCTCGGTAATGGTTCCTGTCTTATCACTGAACAGAAGGTTCATGTAAGCAGAATCAGAAAAAGCTGCCTTATGGCTTACAAGGATGTTTTTCTTATACATGGATTCTGTGTTCATGGACTGAACCAGGCTGTTCATCATCGGAAGACCTTCCGGTACTGCCATGATAACGATGGAGGCCATCAGCATAACAGCCTCTGCGATCAGAAGAAGTACAAATACTGGTGTGATTGCTTCATCTGCACGCATGATAGAAAGAACAACCTGCAGAACACCTGCGATCGCTGCTGCAGAAACACCAAGTTTACCGATTCCGCCGGCAACAACTTCAAGTTTGAGGCTGGAGGTATCTTTACGCTCTTCTTCCTCGTTTTCATCGGTAAGGGCTTTGTTGATCTTACCAAGTTCGGATGCATCGCCAATCACGGTTGCTACCATATATGCCTCGCCGCTGGTAACGACTGATCCCATAAATACTTTATGTGCAGAAGAATAATCTGTAGATTCTGCTTCTTCCATGGTATCTGCTGCGGACTTGGACTCATCACGGGATTCTCCGTTCAGAGCTGCCTGAGATACTTTCACATTGCCTTTGAAAATAAGTCCGTCAACCGGGACTTTATCACCTGCCTGGATCAGAATGGTATCGCCTTTGACAATATCACTTGTGAGAACTTTGACAAGTTTGCCGTTTCTGAATACTTTGGCGTAGGTTTTGTTGTACTCTTCCTGCAAAGCTTCACTTCGTGATGTATTTCTGTATTCAGACAAAGTGCTGAATCCAGTCGCAAGTGCGATCGCAATCACGATACTGATGATCTCAACGACATCATTGTCGCCGCTCAGTGCCGGAACGATCACGCCAAGGATTGCAAGTACAATCTTGAGTACCAGTGCAAGACAGAGAACCTTGATCCAGATATCATCAAAAGCACCGATGAACATAGACCAGAGTGACTCTGTTTCTTTCTTGGCAAGTGCGTTGGTTCCATACTGCTGTTTGCTCTGCGCTGCCTGCTCCTCCGTCAAGCCCTGTTCAAGAGCTTTCCTGTTTAGTTTTTCACTCATTTTGGTGAATTCCTCTCTTAAAATAAATTTATATATTCTGATAATGAAGCAGGAAGAGAAACCGCAAAAGTTTCTCTTTCCAAACTCTTCACATCATCATACATACCGTCTGCAAAGATCGACGATCGATGTGTCCTTTGTGCCCTGACCGATGGCTCCGAATTTCCATTCGCCATTGTGTCTGTAGATCTCTCCAAAGATCATTGCGGTCATACCGGAATAATTCTCGGTAAGGTCATATTTACACATCTCGCGATTGGTACTTCCATCTACAATTCTGATAAATGCATTTTTGATCATTCCAAAATGCTGTTTTCTCTGGACTGCTGAATAGATATTTACAACGATCACGATCTTGTCATATTCCTGCGGCACCCTGGAAAGTTCAATGAGGATCTGCTCATCATCGCCTTCTCCCTCGCCAGTCAGGTTATCTCCCATATGACGGACAGTGCCTGATTTGTGCACAAGATTTCCGAAATAAACAACATCTGTCTTATCCACAAATTTACCATTCTTAAGCAGGATCGCGGTCGCATCACAGTCAATATCTGCCGCCTTAAAAAGCCCGAACAGCCCTGATCTCTGCTCTACCGCATCCCATCCAAGTCCTACGAGTACATTTGAAAGTCCCTTGCTCTCTTTGCTGAGACTGACTTTCTGTCCTTTTTGCAAACTAATCGACATATTCTATCTCCTCCCGGCATTCGCCAGTCAGTTAATGTGTAACGTTGTTTTTGATGCAAAAAAATTATGCAACTTCGATTCCGTAATGTCCGCAGAGTGCTGCCAGACCGCCCTGGAATCCACTGCCGATCGCATTGAATTTCCATTCGCCGTTGTGTTTGTAAAGTTCTCCAACAACAATAGCTGTTTCGATGGAGAAGTCCTCTCCCAGATCATAACGGATCAGTTCCTGGTTTGTATCTTTGTCCACGATTCTGATATATGCATTGGAAACCTGGCCGAAGTTCTGTCTTCTTGCCTCTGCCTCATAGATCGTTACTGTAAAAGCAATTCTCTCAACATTTGACGGAACATCTGCAAGAACAACTTCCAGTTCTTCATCATCACCTTCGCCCTCGCCAGTACGGTTATCTCCCATATGCTTTACGGAAGCTGACGGATGTTCAAGATTTCCATAGAAGATGAATTCTTTGTCCGTCGGGCATTTACCATTGGAACCAAGCATAAATGCTGCTGCATCAAGGTCAAAATCTGCACCTGTGTCAAAAGCATTTACATCCCAGCCAAGTCCTACCATGATGTTCTTTAAGCCCGGATTTCCCTTTGTAAGATCTACTTTCTGTCCTTTTGATAAATTGATTGGCATAGCTGTTTCCTCCTTTATGATTTCCTCTTTTGAGAAATTTTAACATGTTTTATTTACCTGCACCACCATAGGTTTTGAGAAATTCCTGTTTGATATTCTCAAGGCGGGCCGCATCGTCGATACGCTGTTTTCTTGCTTCCTTCTGAATATTCTGCGTTTCCTCGATACCATTGACGATCGTTCTCCACGTTGTTTCCAGCGTTTCGATCTTGACGGAACTTCCACTTGCAAGTCTCGCTGTCATCTTGGACTGCTCAACTGTATTCTTGGCATTTTTAATCAACATTTCATTTGTCTTCTTGTCAAGTTCTGACAGCGCCTCTGCCTGGATCTTCTGGCGTTTGAGCATGACTGCCTGGGCAAGCCCCTGCTTAAAGACCGGAAGCGTAACGATAAACGCTGAATTGATCTTTCTGACAAGGTTCATATTGCTGTATGCCATTGTCTTGATCATTGGAATGGACTGGATCGCAATATTCTCAGCAACGCGAAGATCCTGTGTACGCTGTTCCAGCATCATAAGTGCATTGTTCAGTCCTGCCAGTTCAAGCTGAATGGAGTTATCTCCTGTCGCCTCAAAATCTGCCTGGCGCTGTGCAATGTAAGCTTCCAGTTCACGGCAGCCCTGCTCACCGGCAAGAATGTATTTGACAAGCTGATGGTAATAATCGACATTTGCATCAAACATCTGCTCCAGCTTACGGTTGGACTGCTTGATCTCGCCCTCATACTCACGGAGCTGCACATAGATCTTGTCTACTTCCTCTCCCATTGTATGATATTTGTCGAGGATCTTTTCGAGCTGTTTCTTCATATTTCCAAACAGCTTGTTAAACAGGCCTTTGTTTTCCTGAAGTTCACTCGGATCAAACTTTGACATGATCTTGGACAGCGATTCAAGCATCTCACTGGACTCATCCAGCTGGCTCATACTCATGCTGTTCAGAACAACATCCGATGCTTTTGCAATCTCCTCTGCTGCCTCTGCACCAAAAGAAACGATTGTTTCGAGATTATTGACCTCGATCGTACTTACAAGTGCATCGACCTCCTCGGAATTCGTCAGTGTTTCATTCATTTGCTGACGGTCTGCCACGATATCATACGGCTGCACTGTCTCAATCTCAGTGCTGGCTGCCGGTGCAGATCCCGCGGATGATGCCGGTGGTGTTACCTTACTGAAATCAATTCCCATAACACTTTATCCTTTCCTGAATAGTCTGTCACGCCATGACGTGTGTGCTGTTAATGGAATCGTATTCCAGTCAGGAACCTGCAGATCATACATAAAATCTCCTGTCTGATGTTCTTCCATTAATCTCTGGTTAAAATGGTTATCCATATTGTAGCCTGTCGGAACAAAGAAAAGCACATCAAATCCCAGCAGGTTCAAAAATGCTGCATAGATAGAATCCTCCAAAGTGATCAGTACTTCTGAAGCATTGATGTAGATCAGTTTCGGATTCTTCTTCGTAAAATCAAAATTCTGTATCAGCCGCGTAACCTGTTTCGGCAGGTTCAGTGCGACAGATATGATCGTATATTCTGTTCCATTCTCAAATGTTCCCCGGATCAGCCGCTGCTCGATCAACGCCTCCAGCTTGTCCAGGATGTACTCCTGCATCTCTTCCCGGAGAAATCCATACGGATATGCCGGATGATTCCGGATCTTCCTGCGCTGCAGTTTCCCGTTTCGGAAAAATTCCGCCGCGTACATTTTAATCGGATTCGGTGATGTGGAAGTCAGAAACGGAGGATGATCGATCACCACCGTTTCCGGTGTCATTAACTGTTTGATCGAGATCCAGTAATCCTCTGTTTTCCTGTCCTTCACGCCGGATATTTTTGAAAAAATCACCGGCATGTTCACGGTTCCGTCAGCCGTACTGAAATTTGGTCTGTATTTCATCTCCGTATTCCAGAGAAGCTTGATCTCCCTGTCCATAGTCTGCAGCGAGATCGTATTGGCTTTCGTAAACTGCTGATCTCGGAATATCACAGAGTCATTGTACATCAGTGTATCCAGTTCCCGTTCTGCATGATACGCGGCAGTTCCTATATGAAGCTGTGCGTTTTGCTCCGGAAACTGATCCAATTTCATTGAAGTCTCATAATTTATCTCATATAAAAGATTATCTTCAAGCATGCAGTGTTCATTCCGGTCCGGACACAGAATCAGGACATCCACCGGCACTCTCGCCAGAAATTTCATAAAAAGAACTTCATTTACATTCTGACATGCGCCCATATGGATAAAACAACCTGTGTCGTTTTTCTTCCAGTTCTTAAAAAGCTGATTCTGATATCTCTGGATCCAGCACAAAAGATACACGCCCTTATTCATCAGTCTGTTAAGATTGATCTCCGGCTCTCCTGCTTCCAGCTTCATTACTTCTGCAAAAGCCCTGCAGAGTACTGCCTGCAGAACCGGGCTCACCGGATATTGTATATTCATCTGCAGATCCGCGATCATCTGCTCCACTCCTGTATAGTGGTTTCTGCGGATCTTCATGATCTCATCTGTTGTCGGGTTTGGAATGCTGCCATTCATGATCACTGTCTGCCGCTTCTGATTCTTCAGTTCCAGATAAAACTGGTACAGATCATTTGCATAAGTAAGTTTATCCTCTACACCACCTATCCGCAGATAACAGTTATAAAAAAGATCCTCCCTGTCGCCGCGCTGTTCCGGTGCTTTGAGGATATCTGCCAGTCCACTTCCTTCGATCCAGGCATTTGTACAGTTGATAAGCCCAGACTTCGAACCAAATAACTTCTGATTCTCCTCTGCCTTCTCAACCTCTGCTCTCAGTTTCTTAAGTGAAAAATCCGCTGGGAATCCTCCGACATTTTCTCCTGTATATAAAGTGGATTTCTGAGACTGCGGATCAAGTTTCAGATACGATTCATCTCCCATCGGCTCCGCAAGGACCACATCACATCCTGCATTTGAAAGAACAGAAACCAGCAGAAGTTCGTAATTACTGATCGAACCAACATAGAGGATCTTGGGAACGTTTTGCTGTCCGAGCTGATTCACGATCCGCTCAAATTTGTAATAAAGCCAGCACATAAACTTGATATATGCATTCTTGAGCATATTTTCAGTTTTTCCCGCTCTTCTCAGTTCCTCCAGTGAATCATAGATGGAAGCGGCTACATTCTCGTTCTGTGAACGATTCATCCTGGGGAGCCATTTCTGAAGCCCTGACATGATAAAGCCCATACTGAGCTGAAAATCATTCCCCATCATTTCATAGTAATAAGACAGATTCCCCTCCGTGGGATTCGGTATCTTACCCTCAACGATCACTCCGCATTTCCCCGCGGCATCGTAATAATCGTACAGAAATCTGCCGATTTCTTCCGAGTAACCATTGATACGGTAAAAATAAACACCCTTTTCCCTACGCTTCCCCAACTCTGTAAAAAAGTCACTGAGGCTTTGAATTTCTTTATGTTCTAAAACCAACGATTCTCACCTCAATATTTATTATAAATCGTATTGTGACTCTCTTTTTTCAGAATAGTCACTGTAAGTCATTTTATCATAGTCGACTGTTAATTACTACAGGTCTGGATTATTTTAAGATAATTTTTAGAAAATAGTGTTACTGTTCACTCCGTTCACAGCAACTTAGTCAAAATGCATTCCAAATCACCTTCGGTGATGGCATTTTGCCCCGTATGTCTCGGGATTTTGCCATTATTCATGGCAAAACACCTCGCGGGATACTACCTGTGAACAGTTACAAAATAGTTACATTTGTCATATAGTGTAAAGTTCTGTCCTATTTTACAGGTAATAGCAGCTTCCACTGCATCCGTATGGAAAAATCTGCTTCTTCATTTCTGTCCGGAAAGCAGCTTCTGTGTCTGTATTTTCCAGAATCTCAAGAGCAGTTTTGAGGTTTCGGATATCTTTCTCCATAAAATCGGTGTAGTTGCCTCTGCCGACCAGTTTCAGGTGGGTAATTCCAGCGTCCCTCAGTCTGTAAAGTGCACATAGACCGCAGCCGGTCGCACCGCACAGATAGCCGCTGGCATCATACTTTTCGTCCATATCTGTGTCTTTCTCATTCTCGTCACCAAATTTGTCTGCTGTTAATACGATCTCTGTTTTATCTTCGCAAAAGCCCGCTGCGCTTTCTATCTTTTTTTCTGCTGTCTCATGTACCGGTTCCATCCAGTAGGGAACTCTGCACAAATGTCCCAGCTCATCACAGTGAAGCGAATTACAGAACGCTCCCGTAAACTGGCACATCTCATTCAGCACAAAAGCCTCAAACTCTGTCTCCGCACATCTCCCTCCGGCAGTTCTTTCCGAATGGATCACAGACTGCATATCCTCGAAGCTGTTTTTCCTGTGAAAAATCACCCTCTTCAGATCCAGACGCTGAAAAACTTCCACTGTTCTGCGGTTGATCTCTCCCATCTCGCCGCTCAAATGGATTTCGCACGGGATTCCCTTCTCCCTCAGATAAACGATCAACGCCGGGTCTGCAATAATATAGCTCATAAATCCAAGTTTCATACAATTCTCTATGATCTCCACGATCTCCGGATACTGCTGTGGAATATAGTACAGGGAATTGAATGTCAGATGTACCGGCTTTTTGTATTTCCGAATCATTTCTGACAAAATTTCCAGTTCACTGAACGCCCCAAGCTGCACATGATAACACAATACCTCACGACGGTTGAGCGGCATGACAGTTCCGTACTTTTCCGTCCACGAATACGGTACAAATCCGCTGAAAAACTCATCTGCGCCTGCTTCCACGAAACGGATATATTCATCTGCTGATCCCAGTCCTGCTGTAATCTTCATCATCTTTTTACCTCATAACAGATTCAGGACAAGTCTGTCTATATTTGAATCTGTATACCTTTTTAATTGTTCTGAATCTTCCAGGAAGTCCCGGTCCAGCGCAAACAGCGAATTATATCTCCCTGTCATATTCAAATGTTTCGGATACAAAAACGCCGCATTTTTACAATACTGCGGGCATTTATCTGCCAGTTTCTGTCTGCCTCTGTCTCCTTCTTTCTGCACTGCATACAACGGACAATACTGCGACGTATTCGTCTGGTAAAATGGAAAATGCAGGCTGTTTTTTCCTGCCGGGATATCCTGCATATAACCACAGGACTCCCACTCCGCCCGCTCAATTCCGAAACTTTCTCTCAGAAATTCCTGGTAAAAATCTGCATTGAAACTGTTCTGGCTGTACAGGTCTCGCTCGCCTTTTTTGTAATTGATACGGGGATCTTTTTTTCTTTTGTTGAGAAGCGTTCCGAGGCAGGGGAGCAGATGTTTCGTTTCTTTTCTGATAAAATCTGCCATCCCCCAGTCGTTGACTACACACTCCATTTCAAGTTCATTTTTGCCACACCAGTGATCGATTTTTCTTAACAATGCAAAGATGTCTTCAAGCAAAGTTTCTCTGACATAAGTAAAAGAAAGCGTGACTGCCGTAAACTCTTTTTTTGCCTTTTCCAGCATAGCGAAAAGAAGTTCTTCCTCTGGAAAAAGGAGATGACAGAACTGGTTTCCAATATAAATCCGATCCGGGATACGCGCTTCCAGACCACTTCCCCGGAGATAATTTTTTCTCAGATAATCATGGTAAAATTCTGGAAGAGATTTTTGCAGGTATGCCGTATAGCGTTCCGGGCAGTCAAGTTCTATGGCAAATTCTGTGTGCTCCGGGATTTCCATATTGATCTCAGCACGACCTGCTTTTTCTGCAAACCAATACTGTCTCTGTACCTCCAGACTGCTGCAATGCTCACCGTCAAATTCTGAGGGATATCCTGTCAGTTCGCTTTCAAGTTCTCCGTCATCTTCCAGTTTCAGCCGGATATATTTGCTGTACTGCCACACAAGTTTCTGCACCTGCCGCCGATACTCTTCCTGCTCCGTCCATACAAGAAACTGCGTAAAAAAATCCTCTTCTTTCTCTCTGCAGATTTCAAATTCTGTAATGACTACAGTCCCGTATTCTGCCCTCTCCATATCATAAAAACAAACTTCCAGTTTCTGTGGGCTGCAGATAGCCCTCGCGGTTCGAAAGCAGAATCCTTCCTCTGCCATTTCTGTAATCTGAATTTCTTTTCTGTTTCCCGGACTCTCCTGCATTACAGCACTCAGAAGTCCATACGGCAGCATGGGGATTCCATGAAAGCGTTCCTTCTTTTCCTGCATCCTGTACATCTCCTCATTTTTCTCGTCTCAGTATAACATTTTTTCTTTATAATACACAGAGGGTGTTATACTTTCCTTTCGTATAACACCCTCTGCATTTCCATTCGTGCGGCTTCTGTATGATTCTGTTATTTTATCCCGGTCATCTCTTTTAATTCATAAATATGTCCTTGAATCTTGTCTGCTTCCAGTTTCACAACTTGTGTCGTTTTTCCTGGATAGTATCTTGTTGAAAAAACAACTTCCCCGTGATTCAGGTAAATCTCCACGGCTGTTGTGTCCACAAGCATCCGGATCTCTTTTAATCTGCCTGACGGAATGACTGCCTTTCGCTGTTTCCGTCCTGCACCGGCTTTCTCAGATAATCGTAGGCAAACTTCTCTGCCATCTGCCTCAAACATAAGATCATCTCCGACAGATATTCTGCATTTGCGTGAATCCAGTTTCAGGTCCAGCTCAAACGGTTTCCAGACTTCAATATTTTTCTGCGTTTCATCTATTTCACAGCATCTTCCCCAAAGTGCTTTCATTTCTTCGACAGGATACTGGTACAGTCTTCCATCATGTAAAGTGACCTCGCGCGGAATCGTCAGGCAGTGCTGCCAGCCCTCGTCTTTTGCTGTAGGATTCGTGTATTCCTCTTCGACATCCGGCAGACCCATCCAGCCGATCAGAATCCGTCTTCCTTTCGCATCCTCAAACGTCTGCGGCGCATAGAAATCAAATCCCATATCCCATTCCTGAAATTCTTTCACATTGATCTTATCCTCTTTCAGAAGGAAATAGCCTGACTGGTAGATATTCTGAAAACGATATTCTTCTCGTTCAAGTCCCTGTGGAGAGATGGACAGTGCCTGCTCTCCATCGATTTCAAACAGATCCGGACATTCCCACATGTATCCGAACGGCTCTTCTGTCGTAATTTCTTTATCATAATCCCAGTTTTTAAGATCCTCAGATTTGTAGATCAGCACGGCTCCCTGGTCATTTTTCTTTCGACCGCCCAGTGCCATAAAATAGTCATTGCCATCTTTCCACACTTTTGGATCGCGCACATGCTGCGTATAATCTTCCGGGTAATTGTGGTAATCGACAGCAACTTCCTTCGCACTGAAATGAACTCCGTCTTCGCTCTCTACATGAAGAGTACTGGCCTGCCTCCCGTTATTGATGTAATCGTAATCCCCGTCCATTTTGATATTTCCGGTAAAAAAAAGATGCAGCTTTTCGTCCTCAACGATTGCTGAGCCGGAATATACACCGTGGCAGTCATAGCTGCTGTCCGGGTACAGCGGCACGCCCTCGTATCTCCAGGAAACCAGATCCTCGCTGGAATAATGTCCCCAGAATTTCAATCCGCCCTCTGCATCAAACGGAGCATACTGAAAAAACACATGATATCTTCCCTTGAAATAGCACAGCCCATTCGGATCATTCAGCCAGCCCGTCGGAGGCATCAGATGATGGGTAAGACGCTGTTTCTGAATTTCTCTGCTCATTGCTGCGGTTTCTTCGATCTTTCTTACTTCTGTGGCAAGGATTCCTGTTAATGCACTCATTTTTCTGACCTCCTGTTGTTTTTCGACTATATATTTATGGTATCATTATCATTTAGTTTTTACATGTATTTCATATACTATACATGTAACATTTTTATTTTATATGTAATCGTTTTCATATTTTTACGATATTATACACCATGCCATCCACAATTGTAAATACACATGATGTCACAAAAAGCCTGTCGAAATTTGTACATTTTATATAATATGGCAGAAAAGCCGGCGGATACCCGGGGATCTGCAAAGAAAAAGGACTTCCCCACGGTACAGATTTAACTGTACGGCAGAGAAGTCCTCATTATTTAATATTAATTTTCAGCTCAAGATCAGATGTTCAGAAGGTCGCTGAATACCTTAAGTGCTCCGTCTGTCTCGTGAGCAAGTACACGTTTTGCAAGGACCTTACCAAGCTGTACGCCTTCCTGGTCAAAGCTGTTTACGTTCCACAGGAATCCCTGGAACATAACTTTGTTCTCGAAATGAGCAAGAAGTGCACCAAGAGATTCAGGTGTTACCTGATCACCAATGATGATGCTTGACGGACGTCCACCCTCGAAGTTCTTGTTGCGGTTCTCATCTGCTTTACCGCAGGCAAATGCTACGATCTGAGCAGCAACGTTTGCACAGAGTTTCTGCTGACTTGTGCTGTCCTGGATCACTACATCTGTACCGATCTGGCTGTTCTTGAAGCCGATGAACTGAAGCGGTACAATGTCAGTTCCCTGATGCAGAAGCTGATAGAAGGAATGCTGTCCGTTGGTTCCTGGCTCACCGAAGATAACCGGTCCTGTCACATAGTCTACAGGCTCACCGAAACGGTTTACAGATTTACCATTGGATTCCATGTCAAGCTGCTGAAGGTGTGCCGGGAAACGGCTCAGTGCCTGAGAGTATGGAAGAACTGCTGTGCTCGGATATCCCAGTACGTTGCGCTCGTAAACACCGATCAGGGCATCCAGCATAGCCGGGTTCTGCATTACGTCTTTGTTTGTTGCAAGCTTGTCCTCTGCTGCTGCTCCATCGAGGAACTGTGCGAATACTTCCGGTCCGAATGCCAGAGATAATACAGCACCGCCAACAGCAGATGTGGAAGAATAACGTCCACCGATATAGTCATCCATGAAGAATGCTGCAAGGTAGTCATCGCTCTTTGCAAGAGGTGATGTCTCACTTGTAACTGCGATCATGTGTTTAGATGCATCCAGTCCTGCATTCTTGAGAGCATCTTTTACAAAAGATTCATTTGTCAGAGTTTCAAGAGTTGTTCCTGATTTGGAAACCAGTACAAAAATGGAATGTGCAACATCGATGGAATTCAGAACTGCTGCTGCATCATCAGGGTCTACGTTGCTGATGAATTTTGCTTCCATTTTGAATTTGCCGTTTTTCTTAGCCCAGTTCTCAAGTGCAAGATACATTGCACGAGGACCAAGGTCACTTCCGCCGATACCGATCTGGACAACAGTTGTGAATTTCTCGCCTGCTCCGTTTGTGATCTCACCAGCATGTACTTTGTTCGCAAATTCTGCGATCTTTTTCTGCTGTTCTGTATAGAAAGTTCTCTTGTCAACGCCGTCAGCTTCTACTGCGTTTCCAAGCTGTCCACGTGTCATATGATGAAGAACAAGACGTTTCTCTCCTGTGTTGATCACTTCTCCATTGTAAAGAGCTTCGAATTTCTCTGTAAGCTGTGCTTCCTCAGCCAGTTTCTTAAGTCCTTCCAGCACTTCGTCGTCTACCTGTTTTGCTGCAAAGTTATAAGCAAATCCCTCTGCCATCGGAACGCTGTAATTCTTTACACGCTCTGCGCCGTTCTCTCCTGCCATAACTTCTGCAAGGTTTACTTTCTTTACTCCTTCGAGTTCCTTAAAAGAAGCAAGTGTATCCAGATTGTTCCAGGTAATCATAATTGACTCCTCCTTAAATATTATCGGTATTCATTTCCGAACTTTTATCAATCATTTTGATTATAATATTAAACAGTAGGAATTTCAAGTAAAACTCCCCAACTGGTCATGCCAGGTATCAGTCGCAGATAAGTGTCTGTCTGGAATCTGCGCCTTCTTTCTTGAAATCGGAATTTACAAATTCGATCTTCTTTGGTTTTATTTTGATAAGATTCATCGGATGCGGCATTTTTTCCAAAGCCTTCAGTGGAATTTTGCGAAAATCTGCTGCCTGCACATATTCCTGTGAAAATGGCTCTACAATGGATGCCAGGCCTGTGACCTGCATTCCTTTGAGTTTGCCAAAGCCTTCATATTTATCAAAGATGACCAAGCATACGTTCTTGTTCTTTTCCAGTGCATAAAACTTCTCGCCGCCTTCGGAAAAGATCCAGAAGCAGTCATCATGATACGTATACTCCAACGGCGTACAGCGCACGAAGTCTCCTGCCGCAGTCGCCAGTGCACAGGTGTTGTTTGCCTGAATGTATTCCTCCACCGCTTTTTTGAGTGATCCCTGATCTAACTTTTCTGACTGTGCATCTTTTTCTTTCCAGTAGTTTGCAACTCTTTCGTATTCCTCGTGAGAAAGATCTGTATTCTCCGGGATTTCCTCATATTCGTCTTTGTCCAGGCAGAGCGGGATTCCAGTCTTGCTGTTTACATTGATCCCGCCATACCAGGTTCCTGTCACTTCCAGGATATCTCCAACCTGATAATCCATGGAATAGTCGTCATTTTTCTTGATTACTCTGATCTTTGCCATTTTTGTGCCTCACTTTTTGTTGTAGTCGGATTACTTTTTGTCCAGGGTAAACTGTAACTTTTCATCGTCCCAGTATTTTACATTCAGTCCTTTATCCAGGAAATACTGCTCGATCACCTGATGCATCTTATCATAATGTCCCTCACAGGCACAGTTTCCCAGTGGTTCGATCCACAGAGCCTGTGCTCCACAGGCGTCGCGAAGGTGGAGTTTGAAATTCAGATGTTTTTGCTCCAGTATTCCGTTTACTTCTATGATCTCGTTGAAAGTGATAATTGTCATCGCTGTTCCTCCTGATGTTAAATTTTTCTGAATGGGATTTCCTTTCCATCATGTGATAAAACAATTTTATTTTGCTTTAATTCATATTCGAATTTATATATTGGTATTATTGAATTACCAGTAAAAGGAGCAAATCCAAAATCTGTCTCGAGTGGATTCAGCCACAATGTTACTGTATCATCATCCACTCCAATAATCCAGCCTCCGATTCCCGGATTTCCAGCCTCCGAATCATAAACGTCCATATAAGGAATCTTTGCTGAATTAATTATAAGATCATAACAACTGTTATAGAAAAAAATGTCACTGTCATCGTCATCATCACTGGTCTCTGTCCCGTCTTTTTTCAGGTCTACTCCTGTATAATAGCCTGATATCTCCCCTAACCTTTTCGCATCTACGCTAAAATAAATCATCGAAAAAATGATCAGCACGATTACTGCCACTGTAATAACTATTTTCTTTTTCTTTGTATACACTGATATCCCCCTTCTGATAATTATAAATTCTGATTTTATTATAATCTCTCTTTTTGTGGATGTACAACCAAATTTTCCGGCAAAGTTCGACCTTGCCTGCATGCAAAAAAATCCCGGTCTGCTCTGGATACTGGCAGTCCGGGATTTCATACTATATTAGATTATTTTACTTCTACAAGTTCAATCTTGAAGTTCAGTTCTTTGCCTGCCATCTCGTGGTTTGCATCGAAAGTGATAGTGGTTTCTTCCTTTGCTGTTACTTTAACCGGGAATGGCTGTCCGTACTGGTTGGACAGATATACCTGCTGTCCTACGGTAAGATCCTCAGAACCCGGAAGCTGTGCGATCTCAAGTGTAAAGATCGCATTCGGATCTGGCATACCGTATGCTTCTTCCGGCATCAGATGGATTTCTTTGATCTCTCCGACTTCCATATTTGCAACTGCTGCATCAAATCCCTTGATCATCTGGCCTGCTCCGCAGACAAATTCCAGCGGCTGTCCACGATCGTAAGAAGAGTCAAACTGAGTTCCGTCATTGAAAGTTCCCTTGTAATGAGTACGGCAGGTCTTTCCTACGTTCGGGCCTGTGAATGCCGGCTTATGTGCACCGCATCCGCCTCCGCAGCTGCTTCCACAGGAGTGACCTTCTTCGTGGTCTCCACAGGAATGTCCCTCTTCATGGTGATGATGGTCACAGGTTGTTCCTGCGGAAACCAGTTCACCCTTAAGGTAAGCTTCTACTGCTTCATCTGTATTTCCCTGAGCGCCTGAGCATAACTGAATGCCAGCCTCTGCAAGTGCATTCTGTGCACCGCCGCCGATGCCGCCACAGATCAGGACATCGATTCCCTGCTCTGCAAGAAGTCCTGCCAGAGCGCCGTGTCCTGTTCCATTGGAACCGGTCACTTCACTGGAAACAACTTTGTTGTCCTCTACTTCATAAACCTTGAAATTCTCTGTCTTTCCAAAGTGCTGGAAAACATTTCCGTTATCATAAGTTACTGCAATTTTCATGTAAAAATCCTCCAATTCATACTATGTCTGTCTGATTAGTATAGCTTGTTGGAGAGATAAAAGCAAGGGAAGACTTTTTCTTATGCTTCTATCTGTCACGGATCATCAGCATTATATCATCAATCTGTTCCTGCATTACATCAACCAGCTCCAGACGATCCATCCAGTCCTTCGGAACTGCTGACATTCCCAGATATGCCCCAATGATATTTCCGGCAACAGCTCCGGTGGAATCACTGTCCCCGCTGTGGTTTACAGCTGCGATCATAGCTTTTTTGATGCAATATGGATATTTCAGACAACAGTATACTGCAATTGCCAGAGCTTCTTCTCCAACCCATCCTCCACCGAGTTCTTTTTCTATAATTGCCGCATCATCTTCGTAATCCATTTCACTCAGTGCAATGGCTTTCTTTATGAGCTGTTCGAAGTATATGACCTCTCTAACTCTTTCAAACTGTGCTTTTGTGTCAGCCAGAGATTCCTCGATGATAAGTTTCAGCGGCTTCTTTTTTCCATAAATGCATTTAAAAACAATATCTGAAAGCATGCCTGCCGGAATCCAGCCAAGCGGATGACCGTGAGTTATGGCTGCCGCTTTGGCACCATTCAAAAGAGGTAAACCGTAAGCGTCTGTGAATCCAAGCGGTGCAGTCCGCATAACGCCGCCACAGCCTTTGCTGTGGTTGATCGGTTCCTGAATTGTTCCCATCTTGCCTGATGTCAAAGCATACAGACAAGTATTACCCGGTGCCCGGCGGCAGTTCATTTTCGGAACCATGGCGAGTCTGCTTGGCCAATCACATGGCAGTTTTACACTCATCCCCTGCGTCTGCGCCCATTTCAGATAAGAAAGGTAAATTTTTTCCTCCACTTCATCTTCTGTCTCCACAGACATTCCCTCCATGGTAAAAAGAGTCATCTGTGTATCATCCGAAATGATCGCTTCCTCTCCCGTCCGCAGCAGATCCTGGATTCCGTCTTTTCCATATTTATTCTTGATACTGCTATACAGGTCAAATTCCACCACATATCCCAGAGCATCACCCAACGCCCCAGCAAATACACAGCCGCTTATTTTGTCCTGAATCATCTGATATTTTTCTTTTTCCTGCATATTTGTCCTCTTTTCCACAAAACGCAATTCTCAGAGCCATATTTATTGTTACAAGAACAGTATAACCCTGAAAATTGCAATTTTGTGTTTTCTTATAATTTTTTTATTGTCCTATTACTTTTCCTTACTGCCATCCAGATATCTCTTATTATATCCTCGGATTGCTTACCCCATATCACTCTTTTTCCACACCAAATGCTTTAGAAAAAGCTTTGTAGTTCTTTGTCTCATATCCTGCACAGAATATCGCATATTCAATTACTTCAAAGTATGATTCATATTTTTTCTGCACTTCCCTGAAAGCCTTCGCGACAATCTCCGGTGGATTACAGAAGGCACCGCATCCGAACGCTCCAAGAATCAGCACCTCTGCCTTATTTGCTGCCGCCACCCTGAACAGTTTCTCAATTCTCTTCAAATGCAATTTGTACAGTGCATCTTCCGCAATATCGGCAGGTTCATCCCCGGCACATGGATTCATAAAATTACTCGGTGCATTCCGTAAGTTTGGGGCTGCACAGGTCAGAACATCCACCTGATACCAGTCTTTTTCCTCCATTCTTTCCGGAAATGAAAGATCACTCTTAAAAACAATTACTCCCGGTGTATACAGGCAGTCATCATTATACAGGGGATTTCCGGCTCTTCTGTGTGGAGTGTAAAACTCCTGCCACATTTTATCAATATCAAGGCACGGATACAATGTACTGCACCGGCATAAAGACTCCTCCTGTGCTGAGCTTCCATGTACCACACCGCCGCCAGGATTCGTCGCAGATGCAAAGTTAAGCACACATACCTTTTTTCCATTCCTTGCATATCTGGATGCAGTTTCAAAGCTTCTGCCTGTTGAAACGAGTGTCCTGCACTTACTGGCATTACTCTCTAGAATTTCCACATTTTCTGCTTCCAGATACAGTGTCTGTTTCTCTACAGATTCTTTTATTGCCTGCTGCAATCGCTCATTTTCAGACATCATTTCCATGGAATCTTTAAATATAGTTACGTTTTTTGTTCTTCTGTCAAACATAGTATTCCCCCTATTCCTTATGGCGTCTCCTGTAATCTTCGCGGATCGGGTCACAGCAGGAAAATGCTTCATTCATCTCTTCTCTGTTTCTGGATCTGCGTACTGCTGAGACTGTTTCGGAAAGCACCTGGTAATTCAGTACTGTGCCTGCGCTGTCACTTTCATAGTTTAAAGCTCTGTCAGCTCCGATTCCAAATCTTGCAGCAACCTGAATGGCATTAATGTTTGCTCCAAGAAAAAGGAACTCCCATCCGTATTTCTGTTTTTCTTTCTCGACCATTCGCTTTACCTTGTCATAAGTGTAACACCGACTGGCATTCTCCATTCCATCTGTAGTGATAATGAATAAGGTTTTTTCCGGTCTGTCTTCTTCTCTGGCGTATTTATGTACATTGGCAATGTGATGGATTGCACCGCCGATCGCATCCAGAAGAGCAGTGCAGCCTCTTACATAGTACTGACTGTCATTCATCGGCTCTATCTTATCCACCGGAACCCTGTCATAAAGAACTTCACACTGACTGTCAAAAAATACTGTAGAGATTAAGACCTCTCCTTCTTCTTTCCGCTGCTTCTCGATCATGGAATTGAATCCCCCGATCGTATCTTCCTCAAGCCCTCTCATAGAACCGCTTCTGTCCAAAATAAAAACAACTTCTGTTAATCCCTTACGCATAATTTATCCTCCTCTGGTTTCTTATTTCTCGGTGTTTTTTCTTGTTGGACTCATTATACACAAAAGCTGCTCTTAACCGGTCGTTTGAAAAGCGACCCTTATTTTTCTACGAAATAATACATGGCAGACCATGTTCCTCAAGCTGAATATCCAGTTCGATCATGTCATAAATTTCATTCTCAATAAAATAGGAAAAAATAATATCTGTCTTATCGCAGGGTGATAATGCATAACCCGCTCTGGCAAGCAGATCTCTGGTCTCATCCAGATTCAGTTTTGCCCCTACGCAAAGACACAATGCTGTCAATTTGTTTGGGTGATAATTTACATTGTTTTTTATTTTTGAAAATATCTTTTTATCTACGATTGCCCGCTTCCAGACCTCAGCATTTTCCATCTTTCTTTCCTGAATCAGATACATTAAATACTCCGAAAAAGTATCCGAAAGATGGCTCATTCTCTCTTCCAGTTTTCCTTCGTGTAATCCTTCAAAATCCAGAAATGAAGCTTCATCTTCACCAAATCCATAAGGTTGTGAATCCGTCCCACCAAAAAACAACTTTGGTTGTTTTTCCTGTATCCCATTATTTTTATTTGGTCTTCTGTCGATACTGGATGGTCTCTGCTCTCTCCACAACCTGATAGACTGCTCAGAAGACTTTCCGTATTCTTTTTCCCGAACACTCTCTACATAATTGTGGTCAATATAAGATTCCAGATCGGGATAAAGTTTTTCCCCAAGTGCTGTTGCCTTCCTGTCAAAAACGACCAGATAGATCAGCATCTCATTACCAAAAAGAAATGTATTTATCTCATCTGCTGCAATTCGTATTCCCTCTTCCTTCGGATAGCCGAAACCGCCTGTGGAGATCAATGGAAACGCGATAGACTTAACCCCGTTCTCCTTCGCAAGCTGCAGGCTTTTTCTGTAACAGGAGCGAAGTTTCTCCTCTTCTCCATGTTTTCCATCGATATAATACGGACTTACCGCATGGATAATATACTTCGCCTGCAAATGAAAACCGGGAGTAATGAACGCACCGCCTTCTTCCACGAAACCGATATGTTTCTTACGATATTCCAGCAACTCCTGATATCCGGCTGCTTCGTATACTGCGCTGTCACAGCCTGTGCCAACAGCAGCATGGTCATTCGCTGTATTAACAATTGCTTCTGTGTTCATTTTTGTGATATCGTTGCGTATGATTTTAAATGGCATATATTCCCCCCGCTTTTATAAACATCCCATATTTACTGATATTTCCAGTATATACGAAACAAATAAAAAGTGCCAGAGTATTGCCACATTTGCTAAAACATGTAATAATTATTTTGTTTTTACCCACATATTCATAAAAAAGGAACTGATTCAAATGAAAACATACGAAGAATTACTCTCAGATATCGAAGACGATATTGAACTCATGGGTGCGTCGCATATCGTTTATTCCATGGAAGAAAATAATATCATTACAGACTACGATTACCTCCCATCCGATTCCTGCAATATCTCCACTACCTTAAAGGACCTGCAGGAAAATATCCGCCAGCAGATGCTGTACGCCAAAGTTTCCAGCCACCTCGCTGATGCAGATAAAACTGCTCCGAAGCTGGCAGTTATTTTTCCGGGCATCGGATATACTGCTGACAAACCACTCCTGTACTACACAAGCCGCCTTGCCAGAAAACATGGATACCAGATCCAGACCGTCTCCTATGGCACCCTCCCGGAAAATATCAAAGGAGACTCTGTCAAAATGCGGCAGGCTTTTGATCTCGCCCTCGCACAAACAGAAGAATCCCTGCGCGATATCGACTGGCCCTCTTACGGCAGCATCCTCTTTATTTCCAAAAGCATTGGTACTGCCATCTCTTCTGCCTATGCAGCCAAATATAATTTAAAAGTAAAAAATATCCTGTTTACGCCATTGGCAGACACCTTCTCCTTCCCGCTCCAGGGAAGCATCGCCTTCCACGGCACTGCCGATCCGTGGGCTGAAACTGCTGCGATCCAGACTTTGGCAGACCAGAAAGAAGTACCACTTTTTCTCACCAAAAACGCCAATCATTCCCTGGAGACCGGCGATATCCAGACCGACCTCTCCATCCTCAAAACTACGATGGACCGGGTTGAACGGTTTATCATTTAATCTGTGACAATAATTAAGCCCTTCTGAAGTTTAGTTCAGAAGGGCTTTGCTGTTTATTTCCATATTCCTTTGCTTTTCCGGACGTAATAGTAAAGATCGTTTTCCATCGCCATAACTTTTTCGAGTGGAATACTCTTGAACACTTTCATTTTCATCTTGAATTTGATCCAGACAGCTGAGTAAATTCCAAGTACGATAAAGCAGCCACCTGTCAGAAGCCAGATCATCAGACGTTCATGTGGATCACTGGAGATGTTGAGGACCATATATGCGGTTCCGACGATTCCTATTACCGGAAACAGGGCACCGCATGGCACTTTGAAGTTTCTCGGTGCATTTGGAAGACGTTTTCTGAAAACCAGCACATCCACATGTGCAAGTATGTACGAGATCATCCAGAATACAGAACCTGCCAGAATAAGGAAGGAGATCATATCCGCGGAACTGTCGCTCAGATATCCGAATATAAGGATTGCCGCACTTACAAACACCTGTCCAAACCACGGAACATTATGTTTGTTTGTCTTTGAAAAGATCTTCGGCATCATATTCATCTTTGCCATTCCCTGACAGATCACAGCAAGTGAGTTAACCGTGGAGTTCTGTGTACTTATTACCGCAAGCGCACCTACCAGCATCATCCAGACTTTTCCGGCCTCGCCAAGTACCGCATATCCATAAAGAAGATGCGGTGCTGCTGAATCAGCAAGCTCGCCCCAGTTTACATAATTGTGGAAGCCAAGTACCATGACTGACTGCATGATAAAAATCAGAAACAGACCGATCATCATACCAAGCGGTACATTTCTCTTTGCATTTTTGACTTCTTTTGAGATCGGAATTGCATACTCTGCTCCGATAAACAGCCAGAATGCAACTGCTGTCATAGCCGCAATATCTTTAAAATCTGCATTGAGCACATAAGGCTGCTGTACTTTTACACCTGTACCCATTCCGATCATTCCAATAAATCCCATCGCAACCAGGGAACCTACCAGCAGAAATGCAACAATATCCTGGATCTTCGCAAACATATCCACACCGCGAAGATTCGCCAGCAGAATGATCACAGTCATAATGAGTGTGTATACAAAACTCGGAATATGGCCTCCCACTACATCTGCAAGTGAAAAGGAAAAAATCGATGCTTCTACTCCGCAGGACATTGTATTACAGATTATGTAGCCGCCAACCATCGATATCAGTGTCGGAAAAGGGCCAAGTGCCGCAAGTGTGTACTGTGCAATTCCACCCGTCGTATTTGGCATAAGTGCATTGAGTTCTGATAATGATGCAACCGTAGTCATATTAAGCAGCATGGCAATTGCCATCGCAAGTATAAACGTTACTCCAAGTGTACCGGCACCATTTCCAAGTGATACCAGGCAGCTGGTCGCCACAACAAGTCCGACTGAAATAGAGACTACGTTCCCCAGACCTAATTTTTTTTCATTCATAAGCAACTCCTCTTGTGTTTAAAGAGCTTTGACGCCCTCATCTCCTGTACGGACTCTGATCACATTGTCGATATCGTATATAAATATCTTGCCATCGCCGATATGACCTGTGTAAAGTTCTTTTTTAATGATATCAACGATCTTATCCACTTTCTCCGCTTCCACTACGATATTGATCTGCTGTTTCGGAAGCAGCTCCATCACTTCATTGCGCTCAACCTCGTATTCCGGAGTTCCCATCTCAATTCCACATCCAAGCACCTGCATGACAGTTGCACCTCTTACACCAACCTTGCTGAGATTCTGGATCAGATCTGTGAGTTTTGACATTCCGGTGATCACTTCAATCTTTACTATTCCACTCATATACGGTTCCTCCCTGTAATTTCCTGTAATTTTCTATACTGCTCAATCGTTATACCTGCATAATTCTTAAATCCCTTCATCATATGCGCCTCGTCATAATATCCGCATTCAAGTGCAAGCTCATCATAACGCATATTTCCGGTTTTTAACTTTTCCAGAAGAATCTGAAATCTTATATACTGTGCAAACTGTTTTGGAGATATACTATGATAATTCTTGAATACTCTCCTGAGATAACACTCCGAATAATTCGTCTCATCCACAAGCTTCTTCATACTTATACAGCCTTTTGCACGGGTAATTCTGTTTACCAGATATTCATTGATTTTTTCTCTATCCGAAAGATCAGGTCTGCCATAGACCATTTTTTCATAGGCGTCTATAAAAATTTTGCTTCGGTCAATAATGTTGTCGGCAAGTGCGATCTTTTCCGTAAGGTTTTCCCCAAAGATATCACCATCAATTTCCACATCGTTATTTACAAGCATGTCCATCGTCAGATCCTTCGGAAGAATTCCCTGCCCCGGCTGAAATCTGACGCCGAAACACAGATCTGCATCTCCGAGATTCCATGCTTTTACTCCAAATACCGTTCCACTTATATAGGTCGTAACCTTGTCACTTCCTATATTAAAAAGCAGATCAATACTTCCATCCGGGACGGCTTTCAGCTCATGTGTTTTTCCCTGTCCAAGCGAAAATTCATAAAAATGAGAAATTCCAAGCTGTGGACAGTTCAGCTTCCTGAGTTCATCAACTCCTAATTCTATGTATAACTGACGTGGATTAATGATCGTGGTATCTCTTCTCATAGTTAATCTCCTTTTTTAAAGAGAGTTATAACTAGTGAAGTTCAGGTTCGTCCCACAGATGAAGTTTTACGCCTATTCCAAGTTCCAGTGCTCTCTTGTAGACAGTTTCACCCCAGGCAATGTCTTCTACAGGCATGCCTCCAACAGAATAGATGATCCTCTGTTTGTCATTTTCTCTTCCTGCAAGCTTTCCAGTTATAACATCCGCAACATCTATTATTTCATCTCTGGTGATTTTTTTATCATGCAGAAGATCCATGAACTTACATCCTACGATCTGTACCGGGTCATAGCTTGGATATGGATACTCTTCAGCCCATGCTTCGTACAGTTTATAGTTATCTACAACCAGCTTCGTATTTTTATCAAGGTAAAAACTCTCATCAAATCTGGCTGCTGACGGCATACATACAAGAGCACCTTCCTTGATCCATTTTTCATCAATATACGGGAATAAGATCTCTTTATCTCCAACACAGGTAGTTGTGCTGATGATATCGCTGTCCCTGATGGCTTCTTCCATTGTCTCACAGACTGTGATCGTTTTGATCTGTGGAAACTCTTTCTTCACATATTCAACAAAGGAATCAATGGATCTCTGACCACGGCCTTTGATCTTTACAGTGTCGATCTTCGGGCAGACACTTATGAATGCTGCCAGTGATGTTTTTCCCATGACGCCCGGTCCTACGATCGTTACAACTTTGGAATCTTTTCTTGCAAGATATTTAGCTCCGACTCCTGGAATCGCACCTGTTCTGTATGCACTCAGAAGGTTCGCCGACATCAGTGCAAGCGGTTCTCCTGTATCTTTGTCGTTGAGCATCATCATAAGGATGGAACGTGGAAGACCTTTTTTCTTGTTTTCGGTGTTTGAACCATACCATTTCATACCTGCCATCTGGAAATTGCCTCCCAGATATGCCGGCATTGCCATGAAACGTCTGTCTTCACCATTTTTCGGCATTCCTTCGAATTCCGGATTGTCCGGAAAAGTAACCATACATCCGTGTGAGTTGTGGTTTTCACCACCCATTACGTAGTCACCTTTTTTGAGTGTGACCATCATGTCTTCCATGACTTCCACACATTTTCCCATGTCCTTGACACCGGCTTTGATCATATCCGGCTCACTTAAATATAAAAAATCAATCTTTGCACTCATTTTTTCTCCTCCATTCTATGTCTACATATGCATGTCGGAGAATCATCACCAATGAAAAAAGGCGCCAACAGATTCACTGTTGACGCCCTTGTCACGCACATATAGTAACATATTTTATTTTCGTAGTCCATATTACTAAAAAAGTTTCTCAATTATTCTTTTATGATTGTATACCTTAATCCTGCTGATTGTATTGTAAAAAACGATACAGCATCTTTATCTGCAAGGCTTAAATCTGTCATAGCGAAGTGCGCTGATATCTACGACTGTTTTTTCGCCTCTTACCATCTGGCTTAACATGAGTCCGACTGCAGGTGCAGTTCCGAATCCATGTCCTGTAAATCCACATGCAAGAATCAGTCCAGGTGCCTCCTCTACAGGGCTCAGGAATGGTACTCCGTCAAAGGCTTCATCCAGCCATCCACACCAGCTTCTTACGATCTTGGCATCACGCAGTGCCGGAATGTAACCCTGAATTGCTCGACAGCTCGCTGAAAGTGTCATTGAGTTTGTGATCATTCTGGATGGATCTGCGATATTTGTAGACGGATCTACCATCTCGTCGACTGTTTCCCATCCTGAGTCTGAACCAAACACAAACGATCCATGTTTTGTCTGATGTCCGTAAAAATCTGCCGACGCGCATCCGAACATTACGTCGATCATATGCGGCTGCATTTCTGTTACAAGACATTCGTCGATCAGTCTTGTCATTGGAACATCGACTCCGACTGTTCTTGCGATCGCCCTGCTTTCATATCCTGCAACAAGGATGATCGTCTCACCTTCAAATACAGTTCCATCGTTCAGGATTACTTTTCTTACTTTGCCCTTTATCTTCTGCAGGCTTTTTACAGGTGCTTCCGTGTAGAATTTTACACCCAGCTCAAGTGCTCTTTTATAGTATCCGAGAGTGGTTGTAAGCGGGTTTGCATGTCCGTCTGTCGGACACCAGCTTGCACCGATCACATCGTCAGAAAGATATGGGCAGATTTCTTTTACTTCTTTCTGATCGATCATTCTGACATCAAGTCCTACAGATTTTGCGGAATTTGCAAGAGCTTCCAGTTTTTTCATATGCTCCGGAGTTTTTCCCATTCTCAGATTTCCTTTCTGGGTATACTCTGTATCTACTCCGAGTTCTTCTGACAATGTCGGCCACAGATTCTGGATTCCATACATCGCATATGGAAGTTCTCTTACATCTCTTCCTGACTGACGGACACCCCCGCCATTTCTTGATGAACCGCCATGTCCGATACTGTTTGTTGCCTCTAATACAATGACTGACTTTGTGCCGCTTTTTGCAAGGTAATATGCTGCTGCACATCCATTTACTCCACCGCCGATAATTACAACATCTGCTACATTACTCATCATCGTCACCTCCGTCTTCTGCAAGTATGCACATCTCGATTGGTCTCATTGGAGCCCGCGAACTTGCCGGAACGACTTCCGCCGGAGATACTTTTAACTCACTTGCAATGATTCCTTTTACTAATTTTCCGCAGGTCTGTCCCTGACATAATCCCATTCCGGAACGGAGATATCTGCGCATCTCTTCCAATGTAAAAATACCTTCGTGTACTGCTTTTCGGATCTGTCCTTTTGTGACTTCTTCGCATCTGCAGACCAGGAGGTTATCATCCGCTCCTTCCACAAAAGGTCCTATTTCTTTTAATTTTGCCTGAATATCAACCATGATCTGACCTCCTAAGCTTCTTTTTTATAGAATCTTGCTTTCATTACCATATCATTTGGAACTTTGATTGTAAGCAGATACGTATGATCAAATGCCGGTGCTGTTCTTATTTTTGTTACCTCTGCCTCGCATACATATTTTCCATTTCTTCCAAGTGCCACGCCTTTGTCTCCGACTTCCGGAAGTGGAAGGAATTCATATGGCATTGTGACTTCTCCATATCCTTCTTCTACATCTTCTTCCACAAGGAAAATGGACTGACCGGAGCAGGAAGCTACGCACATTCCACAGCCGATGCATTTTTTGTCCGGATCAATTGCCGGAAGAGATGTGATATTTTTTCCTATTCTGATACAGCCTTTTTTGCAGGCATCCTGACATGGGTTACATGGAATATTCTGCGTACACTCGATGACCGGATGAATCCCTTTCTGATGTGTCACGCCTGGAAATCTCTCGATCTCATCATCTGCCACATATCCTTTGTTCAGAAGGTTCATGGAAACGTCGATGCCTTCCTCTGTTTTTTCAACGAGTTTTCCTCTGTTCTTTGGTGCAAACATTCCCTGACGCAGAGTATCAAGCTGACCTTCCAGTTCATCAATCCTTGCATCTCTTTCTTCCTCTGTCATGTATCCAAGATAACATGCAATGGATGCGCCAGACATTCTTCCCTCGATCATAGCGGAACTTGCTTCTTCAATTCCTGAAACATCACCTGCCGCATAGATTCCCGGAACACTTGTAGCTCCGTATTTGTCGCATACCGGAACGTGTCCGCCTTTTGTATCATTCATCCTGACCTCAGCCTGTTTCAGAAGCTGTGACATTGGTGATAAACCAACTGCCAGACAAACTGTATCCACGTCGAAATGTTTTTCTGTTCCAGGAATGATCTTCCAGTCCGGACCAACCTGTCCGATCACAACGCCTGTTACGTAGTCATCTCCCTCAACTCTTATGATCGTATGGGAAAGATAGAATGGAACTCCGCATCTTGCTACTTTTGCGGCATGAACGCCATATCCACCGACTCTCGGTGCGGCATCCGCAAGTGCAACGACTTTGCATCCTGCCTGCATGAGCTGATAACTTACAACAAGTCCGACGTTTCCTGAACCAAGCATCAGAATTCTGTTTCCTGGTTTGATATGGTGAAGGTTCATCATTGTCTGTGCGGCTCCGGCTCCGATGACACCAGGTTTTGTCCAGCCTTCGAAGTTTACCATGTTTTCGCTTGCGCCTGTTGCAACAAGGACTGCATCGCCTTTGTAATGTTTTACTTTATCTCCGACTTTGACGGTTACTTCTTTCTCCGGATATAAACCAACTACTGTCGCATTTAAGACTACTTCTACTCCGTATTCCTCAGCCTCAGCAAGAAGTTCCTGTCCGATCTTGAATCCTCTTACTTTTGCTTTATGTTCTTTTGAACCGAAGAACTTGTGGATCTGTTTAAAAAGCTGTCCGCCCGGTTTTGCGTTTTCATCAAATACAATTGGTTTTAAACCTTTTTTGGCAGCTTCGATCGCTGCAGATAAACCAGCCGGACCAGCACCAATTACTATCATGTCGTATCGTTCTATCTTCATAATTCCAATCTCCCATCCGTTTATTTTTTACTCCTGCGGTGTTGCTGAAACTCCATACTGTGTCTGCACAACCATTCCTGCTTCAAGCGGCGTGATACATGTTCTGATGTTTGGCTTGCCATCTACGATCATTACACAGTCTGTACATCTTCCTATCGCACAGAACACACCTCGCGGTTCATGTGTCTTCGCCGTATATCGATGTGCCATAACCCCCGCCGCCTTCAACGCTGTAGCGATCGGCTCTCCCTCATATCCTTCCAGTAATTTTCCATCATAACTGAATGTAACTTTTTTCCTCTTCGGTGTCTCTCCAAGTATTGGGTGATTTTCGATTCTATCCATAGTCTCATCCTCCTATAAATAAAAGAAAGGCGCCAACGATCTTATCGTTGACGCCTTTGTCTGTCTCAGTTCATTTACTGATTAGACTTTATCATTTAGTTGGGGATTCGTATTGTAAAAAACGATACATGTGGGATAGGGGTGATTTCTAGGTTTCCGGATGAGCAACATAATCTTTCATTTCCTCCATTAACAATGTCTGCATTATCTTGTACATATCAACCATTCCCTTCCACTGCAGCCAGATTGCCTTCAGCTTCCTCATAATATCTGTCAGCTATATATTCTGCCCACAATCCATTTTCAGTTTCCTGTAACGTCTTATACGTTTCGTATTTTTAAATAATCTCTGCATCGGAAAAACATTCTGTATACAAAAGCCGATACATTTGAGCATTAAACGAGAAATTCACCGACTCTTGAACATATTGACTAAACAATTTAAGTAAAAAAACAAGCCCACAGCATTTGCCATGGGCTTTGTCTAGAATCTGAGGGGCTGGAATTCAATCCAGCCCCTCTATATATTCTTTTATCTTAGTACAGCTTCGCACCAGCCGGGATATGGTTATCAACCATG
>OLOR01000821.1_pt1 | contig 32090 bp, 64 predicted proteins | sample 1672521 | NCBI WGS metagenome assembly OLOR01 (sample SAMEA3136695, study PRJEB25190) | human gut metagenome | biome: human gut; feature: human-associated habitat; material: faeces | place: Austria | collected 2013
GAAAGAAAGCACTTCGTAGATTGAAACCTACGCCCTGGGCGGTACAGGGAAATGCCAGAACTGAGAAAGAATGAAAAAGGGGAATAGAATGATGGACGGTTATGTAACGATTGCAGATTTTGGAGAATGGTCAATCGTGGAAGAATACGGAAGCGAGAGGACCATTCAGGAATCAGAAAGAATATTAAGATACTGCAATGAAAGAGAAAGAAGAAACCGCAAAATAGAGGCGAAGAGAAAAGAGGAAATTGAATCGAATATCACCGCTGCACTTCTTGGAGCAATTTCTGTAGGAGTTCCAGGAATTATGTTTATTTTGTGGCTTCTGGAAATTATATGATTCAAGGAGGGGCATGGACAATGAATAAAGAGTACAGAAAAAGATTATTCGCTCTTATGGATGAGATTGATGATCTTGCAAAAATGGGAATCCATTTAGAGAAAGAGGAAGTCACAGGCGAGGTGGAAATGCTGCAGGAGCCAGAAAAAGCACAGCCTAAAATCGAAGTGAAGAAAAGCAAAATAGATGATATTCCAGAGGAGCCTACCGGTCCGAACCATGATACAACCAGACGTTACAGTGCAAATTTCAAGAAATTTATTGTAAATATGCATAAGATTCAGGGAATGACATTCGACGAAATTACGCAGCGGTATGGCGTAGCAAAAGCTACTGTTACAAAATGGTGTACTGACGCAAGGTACGTTGACGGGATCAATCTGGAGGCGATGAAGTCCAAAACAGAGGCATTGGAGAAAGAGAACGAAAAGCTGAGAGAAGAAAATGCAAGACTGCAAAAAATGATTGCTCTTGCATTCGGTCAAGGATTGGAGGCACAGGCATGAAATATTACCACGCTACAACCAAAGAATGCATTGCTAAGATCGTAAAAGATGGAACTATAAAGCACTCATGCGGCGGTGTTGTATTCCTTTGTACTGATCCGATAGACGCCTGCAAATTTATTGCAATTAGGGGTGAAAAAGAAGTCTATACAATCGAAGTTGATTTGCCAGAAGATAGCGTGAAAGAATCAAATGATCATTCAGAAACATTTTTCCAGTGCAAAGCATACACATATTTTGGGGACATAAAGTTGACCGGAAAGGAAAAAGTTCAAAAATACAAATTTGATTTATGAGGAGGTTAAACAGAGGTGACAGCATTACAGCAGATATTCCAAGGCTATTACGAAAACCGGATTGAGAGCGATGAACCGGATCCGGAAAGAATGGCAGTTACATATAAAAAAGTTATCAGCGTTCTAAATGAGCTGCAAATCGGGAATGGTGGTATAGATGATATTATGTTATGGGTAAGTCAGTACGGAGCGGCAGCGGAGGAAACAGGATTCTACGCAGGGTTCAAGATGGCATGGGAATTATTGAAGAATATGCAGGAGGGCACAGAATAAAGCTAAAAGGGGATGGCTCAATAAAATGAGCTGTCCTTAAATTTTTTTCTCATTTTTTGTAAAAGAGGGTATTGACACTACTAACCTACGTGTTATATTAAACTCATAAGAACGAGTTATGAATAGTGAAATCACATTAAAGTGAGTTATAGGAGAAAAAGCAGATGAAACAGGGAAAATTAGAAGGCATGATCAAAAGCGTAAAAATGAGAATCGAATGGGAGCAGGAAAACATCGAAAGATGCATGAAAGAGATTAAGGAGAAGGCACAGAACGACGATCCAAGAAACATTGCAATGTTCATGCCCGGAAAAGTAAAAGAGCTGCAGGAGGCTATTGACAGGAAGGATAAGTATTCTGAACAGCTTGATATGTTAAAGTGCCTGATGAGAAATGAGGAGGAATAGAAGTGGAGCGATACGAACTGGCAAATGGAAAAGTGTACGAGATTAGCAGATGGAGTGATACCTGTACAGTAGCACATAAAGGCAAGGTTGTTTATACCGGTTCCTATGCAGGATGCAGAAAATACATTAACAGCCAGAAATGAGAAAGAGAGGGCAAAGGGCATGGCACAGATCATTCGGTTTCCAGTAAAAGCGCAGGCAGCCAGCAGTGGTTATGATAATCTTTCCAGACTGATTGCTGTTGCAGCTACAAAAGAGGTTCTCAATTTTTATGTTGAGAGTATAGAGCAGTTGGAGAAATCAGGAAAGCTTCTGGACGGCGAGGCGCAAAAACTGACAGAGCAAGGACGAGAAAAACGGCTGGAGATGGCAAAACCGGATCCGATAGAAAAAGAAGTTGCTGAGGCTCCTGGAGTATACCGATATACTCCAGAAATGGGAGGTCAGAAAACAGAGTGCCAGATGGAGGCATCCAGAGGATATTACGGGAAACACTGGTTCATTGACACACCACTGGAACTTAAAGGCAGAGGCATTGAGCTTATAAAAAAATATCAGGAAAAGGACTTCTGCTCAAAAGATCATAGAGTTGGCTGGAATGAATACCGGGTAACAAACAGAGCTTTTGAAAAGCTGAAAGAGAAATACAGCATCTCGCAGGAATGCCTGCTTGATTAATAAAGTGATCTGCCTCAGAAACCTGGGGCAGAAAAAATAAGAGGAGGAAGCAAAAACAATGAAATATCGTTATTACAGCACACAGCGTCCGATTATGCCAGGAGGATATCCGAAGCCACAAAATAACGAAGTCTTGGAGATTGAGAATTTTGACAATAAAAAATTTGTTGAGGAAGTAGGCTGTCAGGCATGGGGCTACATTGAATACGAAAAGCCGCTCGGACATTTTGGTGTTGTCGGTTGTGAACTGGTTGCGGTAAAGATTAAAACACTGCATCTGAAATATATCGGCAGGGACGACTGGGGACGGTACGTATACGAGGACGAAAATGGAAAGCTTTGGAAGAACACAGACTGTTGCAGCCCGAGAGAGTGCTGCGAGGAAAGAGGAGATACGCCCAACTCAGCCGCAGGAAATAAATTTGATGGAGAACCCGACTGCTTCATGGCGGCTCATATTAAAGTTGAGTATTTACCGGAAGAGGGAGGCGAGCAAGATGGATAAAGCAAACACCGGCGAACAGCCGGTAAGGCTGTACCGGAATAAAGAAACCGGAGAAATGTTTACATACCGGGAAATGCTGGAAGAATGGCGAGAGAGGTATGAAGGTATCAATCCGGTGACAGGGTTGTATCGGTATCATTGGCATACCAGATATGACTATATACCTAAATGATCTGAAGGAGGCGAGGCATTATGTGTGGAATACCTGGAGAAGATGAATACTGGGAACGCCGCCGGGAGGAATGGGAAAACCCAAGGGCATTCAGAAAATGCAGTGCATGGGATGAGGACGAACCAATTTACGAAAATGGCAATTTGTTCCTAGATGGTGAAACAGAGGAGATTGAAAAGGAACGGGGCTATCCGATGGAAGAACTGTACGAAGGCGATCTGCTTGATATAGTGGAGGAACAGAAAGGAATCGTGGCTGATTCGGCAGAATGGAACGGCAACTGGGAGTGTATTGAATACCGGTACCGAGTGGCATAGGAGGAAAAAATGCAAAACATTGTAGAGTTTATCAAAGAGGAAATGTCAAACAGAGGAATGACATACGATTTATTGGCAGAAAGGGTGGGGACAACCCGGCAGAACCTTTGGACGAAGCTGAATAAAAATACCAGACCAAATTTCGAGACAGTAAGAAAGATTCTTGCGGCATTGGACTATGATCTGGTAGTTGAGAAAAAGAAAGGTGCAGCGGATCCTGGAGAAAAAGAAATTGCAGAGTTCTTTGCGAGCACAGATGAAGAACAGGTCAGCTATGAATGTGTTCAGACATTGTTTTCAACAATGGGATATTCACTGGAATTAAAAACTCACAAAATTGAGAAAAATGTAAAACAGGGTATTGACAACTACTAACTACGTGTTAAATTATAATTGCAAACTCAATTAAATGAGTTTTAGAAAGGCAGGTGAGAAAATGGAGGAGTTTGAAATGCCAACTAAAAATACAGGGGACATGGTTGTGAGAGCAATGCGATGGGCTTTAGCACATGGACATACAGCAGAAGAAGCATACGACTTAGCAACTTATATGACGGGAAATGAACTTCCAGAAAAAGAAGCAGAGAAGAAAGAGAAAAAAGAATAAGGCTCCGGAGCCTACCTGAGAAATAGAACCGGAGCCAAAATCCAAATGAACCGGGGCGGTTTTCACCTGCCGCCGCCTCGGTTTGATATTAACACAGGGGCAGGAAGAAAACAAGGGGGCATGACATTGAATGATGAAATTGTGATCTGCAAAGAATGCAAGAAACCTGAATACTGGGGCGAAATGAGATGGCTCAGCGGTCGGTGCGTATGTCGAGACTGCTACAAAGCAAATTATGAGCAGGAAACTAAAGAGCCTTATACATGGGATGATCTGGATGGGAAACGTCCAACAATGAATGAGTACAGAGAACAGGAGAGAAGAAAATGCGAAAATATGAATTGAGCATCAGCGCAGATTATGTTCCAGGATGGGGCGTAACAGAAGCAGTAAGAGAGTTCTTCCAGAACTCCATTGATGAGGAAACCAGAGACAGCAGCAACAAAATGTTATTTGAATATGACGAGGCAGAGGAAAAACTGATAATCGGAAATAAACATAGCGAGCTGGATATTAAGACACTGCTGTTTGGAACGACCACTAAAAATGATGATGATGCCATGATCGGCAATCATGGAGAAGGGTACAAAATTGCAACGGTTGTTCTTCTGAGATTAGGTAAAACAGTTGTATTCAACAATTACTGCAGGCGTGAAGTGTGGAGGCCAAGGCTGGTAAAATCCAGAAAATATGATGGTGCTTTAGTACCTACGTTTTTTGTAGAAACTGCGGCAGTATGGGAGAAAGTGCCAGATCACAGCCTTATGATTGAAATTTCCGGAATTACGCCAGAAGAATATGAGAAAGTCAAGAAGTCCAATCTCCATTTACAGGGAGATTATCAGAAAATCGAAACAATGTATGGAGATATTCTGGAAAGCCCAGAACATAAAGGAAAGATATTTGTTGGAGGATTATATATCTGCGAAGAACCAAGACTTGACATTGGAGTAGACTTCAAACCATGTTACGTGAGATTAGAAAGAGACAGAAACATGGTAAATTCATTCGATGTTTGCTGGTATGCTTCCAAAATGGTTGAAAATGCTCAGAATGCAGAACTGTTGAAAAAATCTATTGATTCATACAGTGGTCAGTACATTATGTGTGAGTGTGTACCAGAAGACCTCAAAAATGAGATCGCAGAAGATTTTATCAATGAATATGGTGCGAAGGCCGCACCGGTTACAGATCAGAAAGATATGGAAGCCTTGAAAAAGAGAGGCTACAAGCCGGTTATTGTTTCCGAGGCGAAGAAAAAGGTTATCCTTGCTTCTACATATTTTGAAGATGTGGAAGAAGAAAACAGAAAGATCAGAGAATCCCAGAAACCGTTATGCGAAAGATTTTGTGATTTTGCAGAAAGAATCGAATCCAAGTTGAATGAGGACGAAATCATTGAGTTGTACGGATTCTTGGATGAATTATCAGACGAAGAGGAGGAAAAGGAAGAATGAAAGAAAGAATCTATTACGAGATCAATGAGCAGTCCGCAAGGTCTGCTCATGAGATGATGTCGTTTCGGGATTACAAAGAAGGCAGCTTGACAGCGGAATACAAAGGATATGTTGACGAGGCATATGATCTGGCAGACAAGGTTGCTGAGAACAGACCGGAGGAAGCTGACCGGGTATATGGTATTGCAGAGAGATATTCTAAAAAAATGGCAGCCAATTTGAACGATCGAAGCCGTATCGGTTGTATGTGTCCATCAGTTATGATCTGCGGACCGGCAAATTTTCCGGTAAGGAAGAAAGAAAAACAGAATGCTGCATCCGATAGAAACTACCAGGAGTTCAAGGAAATCCAGAAGATGTTGAACCGGATCCGGAGTATTGGAAACGGAAAGGGCATTATCAAGTCCGGTGATGCCGATGCAGTAGAACGTTTGGAAAAGAAGCTGAACGGATTAAAGGAATTGCAGGAGAAGATGAAAGCTGCAAATGCCTACTACAGAAAGAATAAAACCTTAGATGGCTGTCCTGTATTGACACAGGAACAGATTGATAGCTTGAAAGAGAAAATGCAGAAGGACTGGCATTATGAGGACAAGCCTTTTGTTACATACCAGCTTTCAAACAATAATGCAGAGATTCACCGGATAGAAGGCAGACTCAAGAAGCTCAGAGCGGCTAAAACGGAAGGAAATACAGAAAGTGAAAATGAGTATTTCCGCATCGTAGAAAATACGGAAATCATGCGTTTACAGCTTTTCTTTGATGGTAAACCGGAAGCGGAAGTACGAGATATTCTTAAAAAGAATGGCTTTAGATGGAGCCGGAAAAATAATTGCTGGCAGAGACAGCTTACAGATAATGCCAGATATTCACTGCAAAGAGTAAAAAAAGAGTTGGAGGAGTTGAAATGACAAATGCTGATAAAATCCGGAATTTATCTGACGAGGAACTTGTTGATCTGCTGGTGTGGGGCGAGGTCTACGCAGAAGGATTGAAAGTACCAAGTTGCGATGAAGGGTGCGAGGACTGCGAAAGTGGCTGTGCTGCTGAGTGTCCGATAGAAAAGAGAGAAAAGAACGTCAGAGAATGGCTACAGGAACAGGAGGAGTAACAATGGCGAAAAGATGCATGGGAGGGTACACAACCACTAGAGAGGTGTACAAGACGGTAAAGAAATATGATCATCAGCAGTTTGATGCGTTTTGCACACGTGTTTATACAAACGGTTTCAATGATGGTAAAAAATCAGTAACAGAAAAACCGGTCAGAACAATTACAGATGAACAGCTTATGGAAGTGATCGGAGAGGTCAAAGGCGTAGGACCGGCGCTGAGAGGAAAGATCAAAGAGGCAATCGAAGCGAAGTTTGGGAGCATAGGAAATGGCAAAAAGGCAGAGGAACAGAAAGGAACAGCTTGCTGAGGTTATCAGGGAATCTCATGAACAATGGAAAAGGCTCCGGGAAAACGGAGGCAACGATCCATTTTGGACTGATGGAGTAAACCTGAACCTGGTAAGGAATCACATCATATATGGACGTAGGCTGTGCGAGGAAGAACTGCAGGAAGGGGATTACCCGGAAGAATACTATTTGCCGCTTCCAGAAAAGGTACCACCAAATTACATGGTAAAAGGCGATGAGATCAGGCGAAAGGCATCTGAGCTTATGCGAAATATAAAGGAAAATCCGGATTACATAGGATTATTCGGAAAAAGCGAAAAGAGCCAGAAAGAAGCAGAAATAATCAAATACATTTCTGGATATAGCCAGAGTATTTCGGAAGATGATCTTGTTGCAATGCGAAGATTTATACATTGGGATTTTTCAGGAATGATGCAATCCATAAAAGAAGAACTGAGAGATATTACACCGGTTGCAGAAATAGAGAAGTCTTTACCAGAAGGGCAATTATCAATATTTGATTTATTCAATATTTAGAGAACAGGAGAAATTAGAAGATGATAAAAGGCAAAGCAAAAATGGAGTTTGGTTCAGGAGATATCAGAATGACAGGAGCCTTAAGCAATGGCGTTGGGGCACTATGTTGTATTACGCAGGAGCCACATGAAATAGGTGAAAAAGTTCCTGTCGAAGATGAATGGGATCCAGTTCAGGCAGAAGTTATTCTGACATTCTCAAAAGCAGATAGCATAGATGCTCTTATCGCAGAATTGCAAGATGTAAAAGCAATGATGGATGGTAGCTATCCGTTTGAGAAAGGAAGAACCAGAGAAAAAGATCTGGATTTTGATGCATTTATGTACAGACCATAAGCGGAAGGCGACGAAATGAGCAAATCAATATTAGTGATAGATACACCAAAACACTGTTCGGAATGTCCCTTACTTAACGGTTCAGACGAATGTACAGTACAGGATGATGATGCAAACTTTAATGCTTCGGATTCATGGGATGAGTTAATGAAAGGGTGCCCGTTAAGAGAATTGCCGAAAAAAATGAAAGTAACAGGAAGATACAATCAGGAATACTTTCAAAAAGGAGGAAAGATGCCGAGTTATAAAGTCGGCTGGAACGATTGTGTTGATGAACTTACAAGAAAATAGAGGAGGAAACAAAAATGGCAAAAGCAGTTTTTAAAGCAAGGGAATTTACAGTAAAAGCGAAAGGCTCTAAGGAATTTGTTTCAGAAGAAATGGTGAGAGCAAAGCTGTTTGCTGCAAGAAAAAAGAAAGAAGCGGAATCTATGTCTGTATTTGCTGCGGTTATTAAACCGGAAAAAAGTGGTACAGAAGAACAGATAACACCAACAGATCAGGTGGAGAATGGCGTGGAGCATGAAGTTGTAGCAATTTATGATAACGCAGGAATCCCATCATTTATGCACCGGTTCCGTAAAGTGACAAATAAAGAATTATTCGGTGGAAGTGATAAAGTCCATCCGGCATTTATTGTTGGAGGAAAAGAGTACGATTCGATTTATATTTCAGTTTACCCAAACTGCGAGATCAACGGTAAACCATATAGCCTTCCATACCAGAAACCTTGGACAAACATTACGAATGATGAAGCAGCAGAGGTTTGCTTCTCTAAAGGTGAAGGCTGGCACATGATGACAAGGGCTGAATGGGGACTGCTTGCAAATCTCAGCCTGAGAGATGAAACCTTGCCACATGGAAATACGAATTACGGAAAGTACCATGCAGATTTGGAAGAAAAAGGCGAACCGATTGAAGGGAGCGGAAAAACAAAGACAGGATCAGGGCCGGCAACATGGACACATAATCATAAAGTAACCGGAGTGCATGACCTTTGCGGTAACGTATGGGAAATGGTAAGAGGATTGCGAATCAGAAATGGTGTACTGGAGGCGGCAAAGAATAATGATGCTGCTATGGATATTGACCTGACGCTGGAAGGGGACTGCTGGGAAGCAATCAGAGATGATGAGGGAAAAATCATCAGAATTTCAGTTGATGATGATAACATCTGCATTACAACGGATTCGGAGATTGAACAAGATTATACTGGAACACGATGGAATAATGTGCAGATTAACTGCAATAGCGAACAGCTCAAAGAATTGGCATTATTCGCAGGGGAACCAGATGCGTATTGCTATATGGATTGTACAGACGGAGAATATTTGCCGCTCTGTGGTGGCAACTGGTACTTCACCTCGAATGCTGGTGTGTTCTTCGTGAACCTGGACTTTGCACGTTCCAACTCGAGCGCGGGCATCGGCTTCCGCTCCGCTTATTATGGGAAACTGGATAACTGATAAAATGTATTGCCCTGTGGAAACAGGGCAGAAAGGATAAAGAAAATGACCGAAGAAAAGTATGTTACATACAGACACTTGAAGAAAGGCCAGGAAATATCTGGAGCCAAGCAGGGAAATTTTTGGCATAGTTTTAAAGGATATGTGAAAGAGGTGAATGCGGCTTATGTAATTCTCGAATTATGGAATCCAGGAGGACCAGAAGAACGGTTTCCATCGGAAGAAACACTGTTCGGAATAGAAATGACAGAGGAAGAGATCAAAGAAAAATACAACCAAATGGCAGGAACAGTTGTGAAAGCAATCCAGAATCGCCTTGAAAATTACGAAATTGGTTATCATGAGATATTTAATTCTTGGTTATCATCTGATCCTTGGGAAATGGCACAGGCATGTGTGAAGAAAAATCTGACAATTATTGGAAGCTGCTATGACATTCCCCCGAAACACGCAATGTTTTCAGGTGAATTGCTGGATGTGGGAATTTGTGCAGAAGATGAGGATGGAGACAGATTCTGGTGTCATTTCAAGAGCGATAGTGTAGAAGTTATGAAAAGAAGATATGAACGCTATCAAGAACAGAAAAAAAGAAAGCGAATGAAACGATCAACGGAAAGGAGAAGACCTTTCGGAGAACAAGGGCCGATTAGATATGGAGCTGAATACGAAGATGATTGGACACTGTAAATTAGATTGCACAGAAGGTCTGGACTATTGCTGCATATGCTGTCCGAAGAAAGAAGAATGCAAAACACAATGTGGCGATCTGGATAAGTATGAGTACACCGAAAATTGCCCGGATTATTCAGGTACAAAAGTTATTGAATGAAAGGCAGAATATAATAATTCTGCGGAATATGAAGCAAAACAAAGGTTTTGAGGAGGAATCAATTCTATGAATAAAGTTATTTTAATGGGCCGCCTTACACGTGACCCAGAAGTGCGATATTCCCAGGGAGATAATGCAACAGCTATTGCCAGATTTACGCTTGCTGTAGATAGAAGAATCAAGCGAGACAACGAAGCATCCGTAGATTATATTAATTGCGTATCGTTTGGAAGATCAGCAGAGTTCGCAGAAAAGTATTTCCATAAAGGTACAAAGATTGTAATTGCTGGAAGGATTCAAACAGGAAGCTATACGAATAAAGATGGACAGAAGGTATATACAACAGATATAGTGATCGAGGAACAGGATTTTGCAGAGAGCAAAGCTGCCAGTCAGCAGAATAATTCAGGAAATGCTCAGAATGCTTCAAACAACCAGCAGGCACAGCAGCCCAAACCACAGACAAGTCCTGATGGCTTTATGAGCGCTGATGATGAAGGATTACCATTTCATTAAGGAAAAATCAAATTACTTCCTATATAAATACCCAACAAATGTTGAATTCTGGTTACAATTCATAAATATCCGGGATGCGATGTTTATCGAATAGTACCTACATCTTACATTTGTAATGTAATTCAGACAATAAAACCAGAGGTTTATGCCTCTGGTTTTTCTGCGTCCTTATAGTAAAATGTATGAGTAAGACCGTTTCGGAAGACAATTTCCATTATCCGATTTTGTTCCATGACAACAGAGTCTATGATCTCATGGAAAAAGTTTTTGAGAATTTCTGGGTCCATATCCATTGCAAGTTTTTTGAAATAGATGTAGTTCTTATCTGCCAGCTCTTTGTTGAGAATGAAGTAGCTGGCTCTTTTTATGAAGTTTTCATCAGATATGATTTCATGGTTATTGCTACGGTCTATCATGTTCAGATTTTCATTTATCTCTTTCAGATAGTCTTCCAGAGCGGACTTACGAATGGTATAGTCCTTTTCACTTATGCTGTCTTCTGAATAGAGATATAGATTCATCAGCCTTTCCAGAGCACGTTCGGTTTTTCTTTTTTCGGCACGCAGCCTTTTTAATTCTGGGTCAATGGTTACAACCTTCTTCGGCTTGCGCATACGTTTTCCGTTGATTGGAACAGTAGTCAACATGTAGAAATAGCTTTCTACGCCATCTTTGCCAATGTGATCCACGGAATCAAAAGTTGAGCCGCGCAATAAAGCATGTTCCAGATCATCCGAATTATGGATTGATGAAAAAGAGTCTTTTGCGCGCATCATATTAAGCACATAGTTCATCAAAAATTCTCCGATCACAGGATCAGAAATAGATTTAGATGTACAGGCCTTTCTCTTTCGAAGGTTCGGGCAGGCATATTTTGAAGGACGATAGCCACATGCTTGCATACGAGCTGGAGAAGATACATAAATAGAACCGCAGGAACTGCAGTACAAAAGTCCTCCAAAGATATGAGTGTTGTTTGTAGCGTGTTGTTTGCCAGGAAGCCTTTTGGATCTGGAGTTTTCTTTCAAAATGCTATTCACATATTCAAATTGTTCATCAGATATTATTCTTGGGTGGTGATCTGGAACTTCAATCCATTCTGAAGGGTCTTTTTCGACCTTTAATCCAGGAATCTTATAATGGTTATAGCGATATGTTCCCTTATAAAATGGGTTGGTAAGAATAATAAATATACTTACTGGGGACCAGTCGTTGCCTGCTCTGGAAGAATAACCGTCCTCATTGAGTGCTCTTGCCACAGTGACAATAGAATGATGATTGCTATAAGCATCGAATATCTTTTTTACGATTTCTGCTTCTTCCGGGTTCACGGAAAATTCTTTCTGTTCTTTATCGTATGAGTAGCCGTATGGAACTTTACCGCCGTTCCAGAGTCCGTTTTGCGCTCTGGAAAGCATTGTTGCTGTTACTCGCTCAGATGTCATGTTTCTTTCTAATTCAGCGAAGATCAGTATGATTTTCAACATAGCCTCTCCGATTGCAGTGGACGTATCGAACTGTTCATTTTTTGATACGAAGGTGACGTTCAGGTCTTTCAGTTCCTGATACATAGCTGCAAAGTCAAGAAGATTACGGGAAATACGGTCTATCTTCCAGCACAGAAGATGGGTAAATTCTCCGTTGCGTATTCGCTTCATCATATTCTGAAATTCTGGACGGTCAGTATTCTTACCGGAGTAGCCAGCATCTTCAAAAATCACATAGTCGTCAATCCCAAACATGAGCTTGGCATAGTTCACAAGATCCTGCCGCTGCATAGGCAAAGAGTCCTTATCTATCTGATAGTTGGTGGACACTCGAACATATAAAGCTGCTTTCTTTGGTCTTTCTTGGTTTTTATTCATAGATATGCCTACAATTTATCACTCAAACAGAAAAAGCCCCAAATAGGGGCAATTTCAGTCTACATCGACTGCATACTTATTAAGCACAGCCCATACTACGCGACGATCATCATGTGATGCGAGCTGATAGCAGGCAAGAAGTCTTTGCAGTTCGAGCTTAAATTCTTCCTTTCTTTTGTTTTCGGTTACAATCTCATAGCTATTACTTGCCATCTGGATTCCTCCTGTTTTTACGAATGTAAGAAAGGTAGCCGGGGGAGATTATCCGGTTATCTTGTCTTGATGTTTCTCAGGTATAACCATATGGGTACAAAGAAAGTCTTTACACATATCTTGCCGTTCTTCTGGAATCCGATGAATAATGTCAAGCCAGTCCAGATCCTCCTTGCTGATAGCTACTTCTGGTTCATCTTCACCTGTAAGTAGGTAATAGATAGGCACATGAAGAAACTGTGCAATAGGCACGATTAAATCAGAAGACGGATTGCGGTTTGATTTACGCCAGCCGTTTACAGTTGCTCTAGTGGTACCGATTGCCTCAGCCAGTTCCACCTGAGAAAATCCGCATTCGGACAGCAAAAAAAGTACGCGTTCTCCGATAGTCATGTCGAAACCTCCAAAATAATATGCAAATGCGTACATAAATGCTTGACAAATAAACATATGTTGACTATGATTAATTTGTACAGCACAAATCAACATAATAATTACTGCAATTTATATCGCATTTTGTAATCAGTGTGGTAAAAAACAAAGGAGATATGCCAGTATCTCCCCGTCAGTGTTTGCCATTACACTTTTGTTCATTTTACCGCAGATTCCATAAGGTGTAAAGCAGAAAAATCAAAGGAAGGAGGACTTTATGAGTAGAAAGTTATCGCCTTGGTGCAAGAAAGTTAAAATTGAACTTATCTTGAAGGACATGACTGTCACTGAGCTTGCAGATGAACTGGGGATGTCCAGAGGACATGTTTCAGCGGTGGTAAATGGGAGAGCTTATTCGCAGAACACTGTTAAGCTGATTAGCGATTACTTCAACATTCCGTTTGATTATGGTTGTACCTTATAGGTTATAGGCTAATTATAAGCCACAGGGAGGATGAAGACAATCGTAGATCTGAAAGTTATGGCATCGTTGACAAAATTGAACTGGGTTCCAGATATTGGCTATCTGGATTTTGTTCGTTACTGGGGATATGACATCCAGGGAGCTGTATACCGAGAGATTGTTTATCAGAATACCGGGAAAAGACTTCCGTTCTATATTGCCGGAGCTTCAAAAGAAGAATATACGGATATTGAAGTAATCTATGTAGATAATCATTATTTGGATGAAGCAATGTCGATTGTGGAGCACAATATAGAGCGAGTGAAAGAACTTAAAGCCGGAAGTACAAGGCCAGACAGATGTGAGTGCTGCGGATGGTGCCGAAATACCAGAGTCTTAAAGAAGCCTATTTCCATAATGGACCTTACAATTAATATATAGAAGGGTGACAGAAGGTTATGGCAGACAATGGAAAGTATTATTATCTGAAAGTAAAAGAGAACTTTTTTGAGACTGATGAAATGAAGATTCTGGAAGGAATGAAAGACGGGTACATATATGGAAATATCCTTTTGAAATTGTATCTTCGCAGTCTGAAAAACGAAGGAAGGCTGATGTATAGAAACCGTATTCCATATACGCCAGAGATTCTTGCAGAACTGGTAGGACATGAAGTCGGAACAGTAGAAAAGGCATTGAAGATATTCAGGGAGCTTGATCTGATTGAGGTTCTGGATAATGGAGCTATCTATATGATGGATATTCAGAACTTCATAGGCAGGTCTTCAACAGAAGCTGACAGGCGAAGGGCTTATTACAACCGGGTAAAGGAAGAAAAGGAAGCTATCAGTGCCGGAACGACCGAGAAAATCGAGGAAAAGAAAGAAACACCGGAACCGAAGAAGAAAGAGTCAAAACCAAAGAGGGAAACTACGGTTCAGATCTTTGAAAGACTTGCCCCGGAGTATGATCTGCCAGATATGATAACAGATAAGATGGTTGAGTGGTGTATGTACAAGACAGAACGAAAAGAGCCGTATAAGGAACAGGGAATGAAAGCCTTACTCCGTAGGGTTGAAAAGAATGTCAAACAGTATGGAGAAGAAAGAATCTGCGAGCTGATTGACACCTGTATGTCAAGCAACTGGGTTGGAATCATCTGGAAAATATTGGAAGAAGAACAGCAGAAAAAGAGCAGTGGAAGTCCGATAAAGAGCAGAGTGAGTGAGGTGGACAACTGGTAATGACGAGAGATGAATTTAAGATTCTGGTAAAGGGAATGAAAGCCGTATATGCACAGCAGACGTTCCTTCCAGATAAAGATGCTTTCGATATGTGGTTTGCACTATTGCAGGATCTTCCATATAAGCTGGCAAATGTGGCTATTCAGAAGCACATGCTTACAGAAAAGTTTCCCCCTACACCAGCAGAGATCAGGGAAAAGGCTGCACAGATGATAGAGGTACCAGAAACAGAAATGAGCGAACTGGAGGCTTGGGCTTTGGTAAGAAAGGCGATCAGGAACTCTGGGTACCATGCTCAAGAAGAATTTGATAAACTGCCGGAAGCCTGCCGGGAAGCCGTAGGGAATGCAGCCAATCTGGAAGAATGGGCGAAGATGGATTATGAAAAGGTAGAATCAGTAGGACAATCACACTTCATCAGGAATTTCAGAACAGCAGTATTGCGTATCAAAGAGGAACAGAGACTGCCGGAACAGACGCGGAAGCTCATTTCTGAAATGAGAGAAAGCCGGATGAAAATTGAGGATAAGGAGCAGGGATAATGAATCAAGTTGTATTTACTGTACTCGGAGAGCCTACCGGGAAAGGAAGACCGAGATTTTCTGCTTACCAGAACCCGAACACTGGGAAAACTTATGGAAAAGCATATACTCCGAAAAAGACAGTGGTGTATGAAAATCTGGTAAGAACGGAATACGAAAGACAGTGCGGAGATTTTCGCTTCCCAGACGGTTCTATGTTGGATATGAGAGTGATGGCGTATTATGGCGTTACAAATTCTGCAAGCAAGAAGAAAAAAGAGAAGATGCTGGCAGGAATAATCCGGCCTACTAAGAAGCCGGATATGGACAACTGCCTCAAAGCGATAGCAGATGCCCTGAATGATGTTGCTTACAAAGATGATACACAGATTGTAGATTGTCAGGTAAGAAAATTCTATTCAGAGAAGCCAAGAGTTGTGATAAAGATCAGTCAGATAGGAGAATGATATGAGTATTCAGAATTATGTAGATATGACCATTGAGAGTGACATTTTTACAGGAGCCAGAGATAGTTTTGATCTGATGATGCAGAAATTGCTTCATAAAATGCAGCAGAACGCTTCGGATGAAGGAAGCATCACCCTGAAAGTCAGTGTAGATATGACTACTGAATGGATTCCAGATGGAAATGGAGAGAGTGAGGAATGCTTTAAACCAAAGATCAAGTATAAGGTTGACTATGCTGTTCCAGTTAAAGAGGGGCAGGACGGAAAGAAAGACCCAGGCATGAAGCTGGTTTATGATGCGGAGCTTAGAAGGTACGTCCTGAAATATGTAAATGAAGGTGGACAGATGAGCATGTTTGACAGCGAATTTCAGGAAGCAGAAGCGGAAGATGTAACAGAATCCGATATTCCGGCCATTGAAGGTCCAGTATCAGATCAGAATGCTCTGGAGAAGTACGGGGATTTTGGAATCTTCCTGATTGACGAGCATGATAATGTTATTGCCGGAAATCAGAGATTAGCTATCCTCCAGAGGAAAGATGGAGATATTGAGGTGCTGTGCAAGAGACTGATCGGGTATACGAAGTCAGAACTTAGAGCCATCAATATCAAAGACAATACCCATTCTGGTGAGTGGGATCTGGAAGAACTGGCGAAGTGGACAGCGGATTTGAACATCGACCTCGGTGTTAAGCTCGACAACAAGGACCAGTCACAGAAAACAATAAAAGAAATGGAACTCATACGATTTGAAAAGTATGATTATGTGCTTCTGGTATGCCGAAATGAGCTGGATTACAATGAGCTGATTAGAAAGCTCGGTATTGAAGGAGCAAAAGTAAGCATGGGAAGAAACCGAACAATCAAAGGAAGGGCAATCTGGTACGATCAGATCAAAGGCCAGATAGTGGAAGGAGGTACTCAGGATGGAAAGAGCGACAGAGAAGATATGGCTGGCGAGACCGGAAATGATGGGGAATGAGGCTCTGTATGTACAGAAGTCTCTGGAAAGCGGATGGATCACATCTGCATATAACGAAGAATCCTATATTGGAAAGTTTGAACGAAGCGTTGAAGGATTTTTGAAATTTGGAAAGGCAGTAGCCGTGAACTCTGGAACATCAGCAATCCATCTGGCACTGCTCATGGCAGGAGTACAGAAAGGAGATATGGTATTCTGTTCCGATCTTACCTTTGCTGCTTCTGCTAACCCGATCAGATATATTGGTGCAGAACCAGTGTTCATTGATAGCGAGATGGACACAATGAACATGGACCCAGACGCTCTGGAAAAGGCATTCTCAACCGGATTGCTTCCGAAAGCAGTAATTGTTGTTCATGTTTATGGTACACCAGCAAATATGGACAGGATAATGAATATATGCAGCCGCTATGGGGTTCCGGTCATTGAAGATGCTACGGAATCGTTTGGAGCAGTTGCTGATGGCGAGATGGTAGGAACTATCGGAGACTTCGGATGCCTTTCATTCAATGGAAACAAGATGATTACAGCCGGCGGAACCGGGGGAATGCTTATCTGCCGGAATGAAGAAGAAGCTCGCAGAGCTGCGTTTATTGCTTCTCAGGCAAAAGAAGCTGTTCCTTGGTACGAGCATAAAGAAGTCGGGTACAACTATCGCATGGCGAATATGAACGCGGCTTTTGGATGCGCTCAGATGGAACATATTGAAGAAAGAATTACAAGAAAGATGGCGATATGGGATAGATACCGGAATGCTTTCAGAGAAGTTAACTGTGGAATCCATATGAATCCGATCCGGGTGGGAACTACCGTTGGAGTTGCATGGCTGTCATGCGCGCATATCGACCCAGACATAAAGAAAAAGCCCGAATATGTTATTGAAGAACTTGGAAAGTTGAATATTGAAGCCCGTAGAATTTGGAAGCCGTTGCATAGGCAGCCTGTATTCCAGAACTGCCGCAGGTTCTCAGGAGCCTATAATGGATCCATATACGTTTCTGATTATCACTTCCTGACAGGAATTTGTCTGCCGAGTGATACAAGAATGACGAATGAGGAGCAGGATTATGTTATTGAATCTGTTCTTCACATCTTGGAGGTGTGACATGACATATTTATTTACTGGAAGCCGGGTATTGGTTACTGGAGGAACAGGAAGTTTCGGTCATGCTGTCGTGGACAGGCTCTTGAAGACTGGAATCGGTGAGATTGTCATTTTCTCCAGAGATGAAAAGAAACAGTTCGATATGCAGAAAGAATATCACGGAGATTCGAGATTGAAATTTGTAATCGGAGATGTGAGAGATTAACAACGTCATGAATGTGAACACATCCGGCAACGTCAACAACACGAACGCATGGAACTCGAATGTGTATGCCCCGATTGTCTTCCTAAAAGCATTATGGTTATTGCATAGCAATGATCGCCTTGAAGATATAGACAAGGAGCCGAAATCCCTGGCATAAGCCTAAACAATACCGCGGATAATCGAAAGAGACAGTGCGTGACTTACATAAGCCTGCCAGCACTGAGAAACTGCGGAAGCACAAAAGATGAAAGACCATATAACAAGCTATGATAGTTTATACGAATCAATGCTGAAATGTAAGAATGGAGTAACATGGAAGCCATCAGTTAAGTCGTTTTTGTTAAATGGAGAAGAAAATATACTCCGGATGAAACATCAGCATCAGGACGGGACATGGAAGAATGGAAAACCTAAAACGGTATTGATAACATATCCGAAACGCCGGGAAGCTCTCAGTATCCCATTTAAGGACCGGGTATATCAAAGGAGTATTAATGATAATTCTCTTTATCCTCAAATGACAAAGGGATTCACTTATTCAAATTGCGCCTGCCAGACAGGAAAGGGAACAGACTTTGCAAGAGCACTGGTTAAAAAATATCTATGGAATTATTACTGCAGATACGGCACAAAAGGATGGATAGTTCAGGTTGACATACATGGATACTACCTAAACATGCGGCACAGTGATGTAGAAAGGCAAATAAGGAATCTGACGGATAAGGATACAGCAGAAATGTCGTGTGGAGTTTTACGAGACCAGTACGCAGGAGAAACCGGATACAATCCAGGATCTCAAATGGTACAGATTGCCGGTATTTCACTTCTGGATCCATTAGATCATTACATCAAAGAACAGTTGCATGTAAAATACAATATCAGATACATGGATGATTTCTGGATTCTTGTTAAAACAAGAAAACAGGCTGAGAGAGTTTTCGGTGAGATAATGAAGCAATTGCAGATATACGGGCTGGAAGCAAATGAAAAGAAATCACACATAACACCGCTTGAAAAAGGATTTACATTTTTGGGATTCGACTATCGGCTGACAGAAACAGGAAGGATAATCATGACGCTTAACTCAGATAGTGTAAAGCATGAAAGAAAAACTCTTGTGAGGATGGTTCATAAATCACAGAGAGGAGAACTTGAACCGGAAAAAGTAGATGAACATCACAATTCCTGGGAAAATAATGCTGATAAAGGAAATTCGTATAAAGTAAAACAAAGGACTCAGAAATATTTAAAACAGTTAAGAAAGGGTGAAGAACATGGAAGTAAGAAAAATGACTCAGACACCTGCGGAAGCGGCAGAGGACGAAAACCTCAGAGCAACCGTAGAAAAGCAGAAAAAAACCATTGAAAACCAGAACGTGACAATTCAGTATCTGGCAGCAATGACAGACGTTTATATTCCAGAAGAAACAGAGGAGGATGAAGATGTACAGAATTTTGCTGAAAATGAAGAAAATGTATAATCATGACAATTGGATGAAAATGGTAGAACAGGCGAAGGAGCGTGGGAAACTCACAGATCAGGAGTATCAGGAACTGATTGAATCAGACGCAGAAAAATGACAAAGTTACAGATCATAAGTAGACTTTGGTCTGTAATCTACGACATGAAGCTGAAAACGAAGTCTCAATCTGAAATTGACAAAGAACTTGATGCTTTGGAATATGAATGTCGTAAGTATGCAGATTCAGAGGACGAAGAACTGTTTAAGGACCATATGTAACTGCTTTGAGGAGGAGAAAATGAACCTTACAGAAATTTTTGTCGGAAGTGGAGGAGTAGTTGTTCTCCTCCTGTCACTGATACAGGTATCAAAGATACAGATCAATCCGTGGAGTTGGCTTGCGAAAAATTTAGGCAGAGCAATCAACGGAGAGGTTATGGATCAGGTAAAAACTTTAACCGATAAGGTTGAACACATGAAAAAAGACCTGAGCGATGCACGAAAGGCAGATGAACGCCGGGACATCGAGCAGAGACGGGTAAGAATCCTGCGGTTTGGAGAAGAACTGCTGAGAAATATCAAACACACGAAGGAGCATTTCGACCAGATCCTTATAGATATTACAGTATACGAAAAATATTGCAAGGAGCATCCTGAGTTTGAAAATGATGTAACAGTAGAGACAATAAGCCATATCAAGAATGTTTACCAGCAGTGCTGGAAAGAACATTCTTTCCTGTGAGAAGTGAGCAAAGATGAAATACCTGAAAGAAAAATTAAAAAAGATAATCTCGACTTTAAAAAAGTTTGGGACATTGAATTTGGTGCTAATGTTTGTTGGTGCCTTTTTTATTTGGTTTAATTGGCAGATGATTCTGCTATATAAGGATTGTGGAAGTATGCCGGAGTCATATGCCTGTGCTGTGGTAGCGGCCACAATTGGAGAATGTGGCATCTGCGGCTGGATTCGGACCACAAAAGACAAGAAACTGGATAGAAAATGGCAGAAACAGGACGAAAGAGAAGCACAGGATGTTACCGACATGAATGTCGGTAACATGGAAGATGATAGTGTAGATAACACCGAAGAAGATATGGAGGAAAATGAAGATGATGAGCACTGAAACTTTTTTAGCACTGTTACTTGTTGTATCAATTTTTACCGGACTGGTTACAGAAGGAATCAAGATGGCATTGGACGAAGCAAACAGGACGTATAAGCCAAATATGCTTGCCGGAGCTGTGGCTGTCGTTCTTTCTGTGTTGGTAGATGTCGGATATATGATTTTGATGGAGACTCAGTTCACAGAAAAGATGATGGTGGTTCTGATCGCACTGGTTCTTCTGTCATGGCTGTGTGCAATGCTGGGATATGACAAAGTAATCCAGTCGATTATGCAGATAAAGAACCAGACAAAATTACGGAGGAACTGATATGGATAAACAGAATATAACTGTTCTTAGAAAAATTCTGTATGCTGTGGAATCTGGGAATCAGATTTACGGAGAACAGGATTACGCAGCCTTTGCCGAAGTTGGGGCAAATTGTAGTAATGAGAAAGCAATCACCATTGGAGCCGGGCAGTGGTACGCAGACGAAGCGAAAGAATTGTTGTACAGAATCCAGAGAGGCAATCCGAAGTTGTTCAAGGACATGGACACAGAGAATCTTGAAGCTGATCTTCTCAAAAAGAGCTGGGCTACATATGCGGTAAGTAAGGATTCTGCAAAAGGCAGATTGATTATCAGCATCATTAGTATGGAACTTAGCAAGAAATGCCAGGATCAGTATATGGAAGACCAGATTGCGGCATACGCAAAAAGTATCGAAAAAACATATGGAACCATGCCGGATTCTGCAATGATGGAGTGTATCAATATACACCATCAGGGCGGCGATAGCGCGCTGAAAAGAATCCTGGCGAAGACTGTAAAACCGTACACGGCAGATAAGATCTATACAGCCTTATGTATGGATCCGACAGACCCGGTGCAGAATCAGGTCGGAGATTACACAGACAGGCAGAAAGCTGTCATAAACATGATTCATACATATGCTGATAGCACAGAGAAAGAAGGTATTGAAATGACTAAGACAGAAAAAGCAATAAGACAGATGGAGACATGGGCGAAAGATGATTCTCATGGCTACGATCAGGATCATCGTTGGGGAGAAAAAGGAGATTACGACTGCTCCTCGGCCGTGATCCAGGCATGGCAGAACGCCGGAGTTCCGGTTAAGTCTGGTGGTGCTACATACACAGGAGATATGAAGAACGTGTTCCTGAAGAACGGATTTGTAGACGTAACGAGCAAAGTTAACGTAGCAACCGGAGCTGGGCTTATCAGAGGAGATGTACTTCTGAATACTGTTCATCACACTGCCATGTACTGCGGCAATGGCAAAGAGGTAGAAGCCAGCATCAACGAGAAAGGTACCGCTCATGGAGGCAAACCTGGAGATCAGACGGGCAAGGAGTTTCTGATCCGTAGCTATCGGAATTATCCTTGGAATTGCGTACTCAGATACAAAGAAAGCACTTCTGGTTCTGCAACGGTAACATCTGATATTGAAAAGAAGCAGAATACAGTAGCCTATGTAGCGAGAATTATAAAGGACTGCAAATGTTACAGCGCAGCTGGCAAGACTCAGGCGAAAATGTTCCCAGTGATTAAAAAGAATGCAGTTGTAGATGTGATGAAATACACTGAAACCGTAAAGGGCAAGAAGTGGTATTTCATTCGGATCCCGCATCCGACAGAAGGGTTTGTTTTTGAATTTGTTCCGGCAGGGTATTTCAAAAAGCTGCTCTAAAATGAATAGTGAGTGATGAACAGTTCCCGGGTGTAATGCCCGGGATTTTTTGCGTGGTTCAGAAAATGATGTATCTGTCAAGAAAAAATATGAACAAAATTGCGGAGCTATTTTTGACGAAAAGCGTCCCAGTGGATGTAAGTGGACAGTTGCATACACTTCATCACACAATGAAAAAATGTCTTAAAAGAGAAAATACGAGCTTAAAAGAGGATATGATTTCAGAAAAGATGAAGAATGATACAAAACGATACCATTTGCTGTCAGATTATGTCTGGTAATTCCATAAAGCGAGTGGTATAATACCTTCGTTACCGCCTCCGAAACTGGTGACAGGAAGGAGGTGAGCCATGTGGAATTATTCACTTCTCTTATTGTCTCCGTTATGGGTGGTGTGATTTGCCATTACATCATCAAATGGTTGGATGGTGACAAATAGTCGGTAATCAGCCTATGGACATAAGCCCTGCCATCAAAATAGGGAATAAAAACCCCAGTGCTGCAACACTGGGGGTTTTTGCTTTAGTTGAGCCATATGGCTAGTCACTTCTCTTTGCCTACTGGCATTATAGCATATGCAAGTCTGTAATTCAATATGCGATTTTACAAATGTAATCAGAAAAATAGAGGAATTTGCGTCCATAAGGACAGAAAGCGTGAGAAATGTTGTGAGAAATCTCACGCGATTTCTCGTGAGATTTTACGGACATATTATCTCTTACTCTATATCTATCTCTAGGTTCTTTATCTTTTATCTTTTATGTTTTAAATATCTTTCTTTTGGTTCTTTTCTTTCTAAAGTTGAAAATCCTGATCTGTCAGATTAAGCCACAAAAGGAATATTTTAAAAGAGCGTTCTATTTGGCTCATATCTGGATTTTACACTGCAACCCTATAAAATCTACATATGCGTACATAAAATGAATTTAAAGTATAAATTAGAAGCTCACAGGGGCATTATAGCAATCTTTAATCACGGAATGCAAATTCCAGAAATCTGTCTTGACCGGATTTAGAGATAAGAGTGATTGAAAAGTTATAGTTTTCTGGTTCGGGACTTTCTGATCCAACAGTTTTGTTGAGATAACATAGAAATCCCAAAGAGAAAGGTCTAAAATATCCTGTTCGCAGCTCTTGGCAGTCCAGACACAGAAGACATAGACATCAGAGTGCCTTGCGTAAACGGATTTATCAGAGTAGCTGCCATTTTTGTCTAAATCTTTTGCAGGAGCTATGCGGAATGAGATTCTTGCAAGATGATCGTCTTCCAGTGCTTGTATGTAAGCGGATGATTTTACTTCCACCCGGATGCCATCAGGACTGAGCAGATCATAAGCATTCATTGAAATACGAAAATCTGTTCGGGGGGGGGTATTTTCAGATTGAGAATTCATGGCTTCCCGGACTATAAATTCTGCAAAAGCTCCTCTGTTCACATTTCGAATCAGGTCAGAGTAAGCCCAAGACCAGTAATCGAGGATTGTACTTTTGATTGGGATGCCTTTGAATGTAAGGTGTTCTTTGCCAGTATACATGATTTGCCTCCGTAAAAGTTTCTTCTTATTATATGGTAACAAAAAATGTCAAAAAAAACAATGACGAAAACTGTAAAAATAATGCTTGACAGATGCGCGCGCAAGCCTGTTACGATTACGCCGCGAAAACAAAACAACACCAAAAAAACGGAGGCAAGGATTATGAGATATAAAAATGATGATGACAATAGATACAGAGTAAGATTCATGAGAGCCACAGAAGAAATTATGGATAGACTTAGGAAGCAGCTACACTTTCAAAAGAGCCATGAGAGAATTATCAAATTCCGGGTTGATTTTAAAAGACCGTGGTGGAGTACCGACAGATAAAACGAAGTTTACCCTGACAGAAATCAAAGGGACACCGCAGCTTAGAATAGAACCAGAGAAGCCAGTTTTATCCGGTAAAATCAAGGTGGAGAATGTTCTGATTGAGGCAGATCGGATTATGAACTTGATTGAAATGATGGACACACATTATGCAGATCATGTGTCAAAAGTGGATGATAAGAGGACAGAGGAATTTTACTCAGTCTTCGCGATTATGAAGAAAAGATATGAAGATTTTGAAAAGGAATTTCGGCAAATCGTTTATGGATAAAACGGTATGCTGTTATTTTTTTACGCAAAATTCAATAAATGTCAAAATAATGCTTGACAATGTACGCATATGCAGACTACGATAACGTCAAGATAAACATTTACATACAAAAACAGAAGGAGATAAGAAAATGAGAATCAGAAGTCTGACAGTTAAAAGAGAATTTTACAGAGACAGATACAACCAGAACAAAGTTTGGGAAGTAGCCCGGTTAGCTGGAGGATATTATCTCAGACAGTATGTAAAGGGACAGCAGTTCGGAACCGGACTGAGAACTTCCAGAAAGTTTATCGAAAGCATTGGAATTTTTGGATTTGAGAAAGTAGGTGGAATTGCATGAACGTTATCAGATGGAGTATGAAAGATACTACCGGATGCGTTCGAAGAGGAAAGCTGCCGTTATCACAACTTCGGGAAGTTCTTCTGGATTTTGAAAAAGATGCGGCAGAGGTACTGAGAAAAACAGATGCAGATCATGTATTATACGCAATCAAGATTTATGATGCGTCAGATAAATTAAAGGCAGTGCAGTTCTTTATGAATCCTATGTCAGATGAAGATTTTTACAAGATGGCAGGGAAAGGACGCGGCACATTGGTATATGCTCTGCACAACAGAAAGAGAAAGGTGGCAACAGAGTGAACAAAGTATCAAGATTAACAGAAAAACAGATAGAGAAATTGGCAGTGGAAATCAGAACTTTTCTTCTTAACCATGATATGTGGGCTGACACAACAATTTACTTCAATGGTAAGTGCTTCAGTACATACGACAAAGAAACCGGAAAGTTTTACTACAACGACCCAAAACATCTGGTTGTCATAGAAGATGAAGATCCGAGAGATTATTTTGAGTATGTAGCAGAAGATCATATTCTCAGCATGAGTTTTGAAGGAAGCGTATGCCATATGCTCAGTTATGGAACTGCTCCGGGAATCAAACGCCAGTTTGACAAGATTTTTGAGAAGTACGGGATTTACTATGAGTTGGGTAATCATTGGAACTTCACATGTTATTACAGATGAAGACAGGAGGTTTGGATTATGACAGGAAGAAACAATCACAAGTTGAATGTAGAAATTGAGGATCACATCAGACAGTGGGATGGAACAGTGCATGGACAGAGTGTGAAGAACATGTATGAGAATGGAAGCAGCTATGAAAGTATCTGTGAGATGATGGGACTTGATTATGAAGATTATGAAGGCTGGGAGGAATGATGAATGAACAGACAGAAAAGAAAAAGACTGGGAAAAGCGTTTGATCTTATTGCAGAAGCGGAGGAGATTCTTGAAGAAGTGAAATCAGAAGAAGAAGACAGTTACGAAAATCTTCCAGATAACTTCCGCTATGGAGACAAGGGAGAAGAAATGCAGAATTATATCGAACTGTTAGATGAAAGCATCGGATATTTACAGGATGCAAATTCTGTGATTGAACAGATTTAAGGGAGGGAAGGTGATGCAGGATAAACAGAAAGCCTTGACAACGCTACTTATGCTGGCGAAAGACCATCGCAGTTTTTTCGAATCGTTGAATCCGAAATGCCAGGTCTGCCAGAACATCTTTAGCAGTCAGGAATGTGATATGTGTGAAGATTTTGATATGTTTAAAAATGTACAGGAGGATTGAAGAATATGAAACGTGAAGAATTTAAAACCATTTCAAAAGAGGTACTGCCACATATTAATGCAATTATTGAATCTCTCAAACGTCACGATGTAGAAGGACTTGCGACTGTCACTGCTGACAAGACAGGATATTTCAATTTGTCTATCCATTCTTCAGGATTTTCACTTTATAAAACCGCAAATGACGGAAAAGTCTGCATCGAACATGTAGAAGAATTGGACTTGCTCAGAGAGGAGGACAAGTAGTGTGGGAACAATGCCATGGTATGTAGAAAAGTGGTATGAGGAAGATTTGAAAACAGCCCTGAAAGAAGCAGGTGTTCCGGTGACAGAAAGGAGGATTGCCAGACTGAGGGATGCCTGTACGGGCATCTTTGATGATCTTTCTTCCAGAATGGAGATGTTAAAAGAAAAAGCCGAAGAACTGTTTGAAAGCGAAGTGACAGCCACTAAAGAATGTCAGATCAAGTATAACTGCTGGACAGAAAATCTGATGGAGATTGTCATGGTGTATGAACAGATAAAAGGAGAAAGTGAGTATCTGTTCGAAAAGTTGACAGGAGAGCCTTGCTGCAACTGGAAAGCGAAATTTGTGGAATGGGCGAATGAGTTTGAACTTGTATATATTGAGGACGGCACATATCCAGAAAAGATAAAGAAATTTGCCAGAAGAAAGATACTGGAATATGTGGAAGTGGAGGAACCAGATGAAAAAGAAAGTTAAGATCAGCAGAAAGAAAGTAGCGAAGCAGTTACAGAAAGAAAACCGAATGCTGCATGAGGATATTATTGGAAAAGCAAAAGAGCTGTTACAGATCAGAGCTAAAAGCGTTGCAGAGGAATGCCCCGAATGCGGCAGAGAAGCGATGATTTACTGGGATGTCCGCAGGGATGGATACCAGACTTACTGTCCATATTGCGGATGGCCCATGATGCTTTGCAGTATGTGCATGGATGAAGATAGAAGTTGCGACTGGAATGGAAAAACCGGAATTTGCTACCGGATGGTAGAAAAACTGTGGAAAGATCTTGAAAATGTACTGTTTCGGAAAGAAAAAGATGGACGATTGATATTGGAACATGAGTATGTGCTGAGATGTGGAACCAGAGTAATCAAAGCCTTTCAGAAAGGAACAGAGCGAGAGGAGATTTGGCACTGGTTTGATGAAATGCACCCGAAAGGAGTTGCCTATTTGCTTAATGGAGTGGAGAAGAACGAAAAGCATGACAGTAGTAGCCCGGAAAGTATGATAGCAGTGGTGGTAGTGAACGGAGTTATAGCGAAAGTTACTCAGGAGGACGTTGATGATATTATGTCGGCGGCATTGGATAGCCATTTTTTACAGAGCTGGTGTTCAGAGGTGAACGTTGTTGGAAGATACCTGGGAGAATATGCCAGCGAGCAGATCAGCCGCGGAGGTGAACTTTGGTTCTATGATATTGAAGATGAATCTTATTATGGACTTACGCTGGACAAGTTTCAAAAAGGATTAGAGATGTACTTGACAGAGAATAATTCCATTGTAAACAGGAACGGAACAGATGTAACGCTTGACGTCACGATGATTGATCAAGTGTCGGCAGATATGATTATCCAGTATGCACTGTTCGGAGAAATTGTATATGGATGATTGTTTCTACAATGAAAAGCACACCTGTATCGTAAAAATAAGAAGTCCAAATTTGGAAAATAACAGATTCTGGGGAAATGCTGCATATATTTCTCCGGAATCTTCAACAAAAAGAAAATAAAGTGATAATACAGCAGAAAGGAAGATGTTATGAATCTTACAGATAAGTTAAAAGAACTGTTAAAAGCAGAAAATATCTCACAGTATGAACTCGCAAAGAAAATGAATACGAACCGCCAGTCCCTGAATGATTCTTTCAGAAGGGATATGAGGATCAGCAAGTTTGAGAAGATTGTTAACGCTCTCGGATATGAGGTGATGTTTGTACGAAAATTGAATAATCAGTCAAAATAATGCTTGACAGATGCGCGCGCAAGCCTGTTACGATTACGCCGCGAAAACAAAACAACACCAAAAAAACGGAGGCAATCATATGAAATTCAAGGAAGTTAGAATAATCAGACATGACAGTGTAAGAAGTATGTGCATCAAAGAGGAATATTACACCAGAGGAACAAATACAGAATATAGCAATTTGCTGTTTAATCTGTGCGACAACGATAATGCTTCGCTGGAAGATCTGGAAAAGATAGCAGTTGACATTCTGGAACATTCAGACTGGGAAAAGAAAGCGGCGGAATATGGAGCATCTTATGATGAACTTGTCAGATCGGTAATGACAAATCTGCTGAATGAATGTTGCTACACAATTATTGAAGCAGAGGAGGATAAAAAATAAAGATGGCATACCAGAGGAAGACAAGAGATCGTTGGGATATAATGACAAATTGGGGATATGGCTGGGAGTGCGAGAACAGCGAATATACCAGGGCTGATGCAAAGAGAAGCCTTAGAGAGTACAGGGAGAATCTTGCAGGAAGAGCAGATGTCCGGTTGGAAAAGCATCGCGAACCGATAGCAGGATAGAGTAAGGAAGAAAATGAGTATGGCAACTTTAGATATTGAAACAAGTTATTCGGCATACAAGAATTGTATGCTTCGCTTAGGGAGATATATGTCGGATGGTAGCCTGGCAGTTGAAATCTATAACATGCAGGATGGAGAAATCGCAAGGGTAACTGTCTGCTTGCGTGATACAACTCTTGGGGAAAATGAATCTTATGTAGATACGAATAATTGCCCGTGGACTACAAGTTTTCTGGAATCTAATGGTTTGGCAAAAAGAACAGGGAAAACAAGAAGAAGCGGTTATTGTATTTATCCAGCAATGGAATTTGATCGAGAAAAGATAGCCAAATTTGAAGGGGAGATGTAAGAGGATGGAAAGAGTATATTATTCAATTAATGAATCTCTGGCTAAGACAGCGCACGATATGATGTCGATGAGAGATTATGAGAAAGACAGCAAGACAAAGGAATATCGTAGCTATGTCGATAAAGCGTATGATCTGGCCGATAAGATAGTAGCAGAAAGACCATTTCAGGCAGAAAGACTTTATAGTATGGCAGAAAGATATTCGAGAAGAATGGCAGAGTATTTCAACCGGGACAGCAAGATCGGATGTATGTGTCCGTCAATCTTGATTTCCGGAGGCGGCAATTTAAGAAAAAAGAAAGACAGGTGCAGGCGTGGGATACTAACCACCAGTTCTATCAGGAAACACAGAAGATTGAAAAGCAGATTCCAATGAAGCCAAATAATATAAAATCTATCCTTGATTTTTCTGGCAGATATTATACGACAAAAGGTAACTGTCCAGTTTGCAACAGTGAGGGACTTTATAAGTCAGATTTTATTGCAATAAGTGCGGTCAGAAATTAGATTGGGGTGAAGAAGATGACAGATAAAACGTGTAAAACTTGCATTGAAAACGATAACGGACTGTGTGACCGCAAAGGAATCCTGATAGAGGATGATGACACCTGCGAAAAGTGGAAAAGCAAGAATTCACCGGACTGGAGAACGAGAATGTTAAACACATTTCTGGCCGGACACTAAGGAGAAAAGATGATTCCAAAATTATATGAGGTGAGAGACAGATCAGGCGAATTGGTGCTAGAGAATGTAACAGCCGGAGAAATCAAAGAAGAGCTACACTGCACATCTGCACAGGTCAATAATTCCAGAACAACAGGAGATTATATATTCAAAAAGTATAAAGTGAAAGAAGTCGATCGCAAACTGAGCAGACGACTTGACATAGCCTTGCTTATGGAATTTAACGCAATTCGCCTCTGGTTTTTAGAAAGCAAGAAAGGTGAAAAGATATGAATAAGGTAGTATTGATGGGACGACTCACTCGGGATCCGGAAGTGAGACATGGACAGGGAGATAACACGACAGTATCTCGTTATACGCTGGCGGTAGACAGAAGATTTAAAAGGGACGGAGAGGCAAGCGCAGATTTTATCGGCTGTGTGGTATTTGGAAAGGCTGCGGAGTTTGCAGAAAAGTATCTCCGACAGGGAATGAAGATTGCTATCAGTGGAAGAATCCAGACAGGTAGTTATACAAACCGTGATGGACAGAAAGTATATACGACAGAAGTAGTCGTTGAGGACCAGGAATTTGCTGAGAGCAAAAATGCAGTTGGTAATTCCGGAAATAGTTCAGAACGAAGTAGTGGAAATAGTTCTGCAGGTTTCGACTCAAGAGACGGATTCATGGATGCTCCATCAGATGAAGAGTTACCATTCAATTGATAGATAATGATTTAGGAATTGGCGGGGTTGGGATATGGACCGCTTTTTCTTTATGTAGAGTAAAATGAGATTGTTCAGAAACTATGGAATTTGTCAAGAAAAATAATGAACAAAAATAGATAGTTCAATTTGACGAAAAGCGTCACAGTTGATTTTAAAGAATAGTTGCATACACTCCATCACATAAGCGTAAATAGATTTAAAAAGTCAAATAAAGGATTTCTGGGAGATACCGGGATTTCGGATATGTAGGCAAAAGAATTTATGCAGATCATATTATAAATAGGAAGTGTTTGATTACAAATGTAATATCTAGGTGCGAAACGGTATCAATCGGGGACGCCATGCTCATCCTGTAAGTACCGACAAACTATTTCTCGCAAAGAGGACTACCCTTTTTTCTTCATATTTGCTATAATAGGCATATTGGAGGAAAGAGGGTTTATTTTTTATCTTCAAACACCGTGGCAAAATAAAATACCCAAAGGAGAAGGACATATATGGATACACCAACAATCGCACAATATTATAGAGAAACAGACCCGGCTAAACGTAAGGAACTTCTGGAGCAGGCAATTGCCGAGGAAGGTGCTACAGAGGAGAACCAGGCCCGCAAGGAGATCTGGGATGCCCGCTACAGCATGAAATCTGATCTTGGAGGTCAGGCAGACGGTTATCTGAAGTTCTGGATGACCATCGAGTTCAACCGTACTTCCGGAAACAGATGGTTCAGTTCCAGAGGCGCCCGCAAGGATCTGATGAAAGAACTCAATCAGGTCCGTTTTGTGGAACTTGCTGGCAGGAGTGATCTGTACAGGGAACTTGTTGGTCGTGAATGCGAGCACCTTGTAAAAATGTACATGGATCTCTGCCAGACAGACAGAAGTTATAATACCATTCTCTGCGGCCTTGTGACCATCAAGAAGGACGATGTCAAGTCAAAACTCCAGCGGGATATTTATGAGACCGCTGTCAAGGTACCCAAAGAGCTTGAGATGGAACAAGAACTGGCACTGCTCACCAGAGCTGCCCGCAAAGTCTACGAAGAATACTTCCCGGGCGAGGGTGGACTGCCGGAATAAATGTTGCGAACAGCTACGAATAGATTCCACAAAATAACAAATACTACACATAAAAACGGAGGCATCAATGAATTTAAACGAAGTGACTGCATACAAAGTCATCCAGGAAAAAAAATTAACTGATATCCGTTCTACAGGCTACCTGCTCCGGCACATCAAGACCGGAGCGAGGGTAATGCTCATTGAGAACGATGACGAAAACAAAGTGTTCAATATCGCTTTTCGAACCCCGCCGAAGAACAGCACAGGCGTTGCCCACATTCTGGAGCACAGCGTGCTTTGCGGCTCCAGAGAATTTCCACTGAAGGATCCTTTTGTGGAACTGGTCAAAGGCTCTTTGAACACTTTTTTGAATGCCATGACTTATCCGGACAAAACCTGCTACCCGGTGGCAAGCTGCAACGATCAGGATTTCCAGAACCTGATGCATGTTTATCTGGACGCAGTTTTTTACCCGAATATTTATAAGAAAGAAGAGATCTTCCGCCAGGAAGGATGGAGCTACCATCTGGAACAGCCGGAAGGACCGCTGACATACAACGGCGTTGTTTACAACGAAATGAAGGGTGCTTTTTCCTCTCCGGACGA
>OLOR01000852.1_pt1 | contig 31060 bp, 26 predicted proteins | sample 1672521 | NCBI WGS metagenome assembly OLOR01 (sample SAMEA3136695, study PRJEB25190) | human gut metagenome | biome: human gut; feature: human-associated habitat; material: faeces | place: Austria | collected 2013
ACGGCACTGTATCCATGTCCGGCGGCAGCTTTGCCGGACGGCTGAAAAGCCCTACTTTGTCACACCGCCGAAAACAAAAAGCGGTATCCGCAATGTTCCCATGACAGATACCGTTTGTGCAGCGTTGCGGCGTGTAGTAAAAGCCAGAGCGTCCACGAAAGTGGAAGCGCTGGTGGATGGTTGCAGCGGATTCCTCTTTCTGGACAAGTCCGGAATGCCGAAGGTGGCAATGCACTTGGAAAACTATATGCGTGGCGTGCAGGGAAAGTTTGAGAAGGCGTACAGCAAACCTGTTCCGCGCATTACACCTCATGTGCTGCGACACACCTTCTGCACCAATGTTCAGCAGGCCGGGCTGGATGTAAAAAGCCTGCAATACCTGATGGGACACTCCAATGCCAGTGTGACGTTGGATGTCTACACGCACAGCAGCTTTGAATCGGTTGAAAGAGCCTTTGAACAGATCGCCGGCAACCTGTGATTTTCGACGCATGAAGCGGAATTGCTTACGCCGAAACTTACGCCAAAACTTACGCCAATCACCCGGTAAGTGGCGTAGATTTGCGTAGAAAAGCGTGGATCGTGCAAAAACGGAGAATCTGGAAAAATCGGCTTGTGGCCTTGATAATTCTACAAAAGTCTACGTTTCCCGATATTCGTGATTCGGCTCCAAAAGTGTGGTTTGGAAGGGCGGCATGTACTAAGCCGCACCGGCTCCCCATACCAATTCAATACGCCGCAGAAGGCAGAACTTCCCACCCGGGAGGCTCTGCCTTCTTTTTTGTTGACACCCTTTCCAAACAAGAGTACACTTAGAAAAATTGTTTTTGGGAAAGGAAACACCAATGAACACTGCCGCTTTTACCGCCTACCGCGAAAAAGTTGTGTCCAACTGTGCCCGCGTCATTGTGGGCAAGGAGGATGCTACCGAGAAAATTCTGGTCAGCTTCCTCTGCGGAGGCCATGTATTGCTGGAAGATAAGCCCGGCACCGGAAAAACCATGCTCCTGCGTGCATTTGCGCGCACGGTGGGCGGGAACTTCAAACGGGTGCAGTTCACGCCCGACCTGCTGCCCTCCGATCTGACCGGCATCAATTTCTACAACCAGAAGTCCGGTGAGTTCGAGTTCCGGCCCGGCCCGCTCTTCACCAACTTTGTGCTGGCGGACGAGATCAACCGCGCCACGCCCCGTACCCAGTCGGCCCTGCTGGAGGCCATGGAGGAAAGGCAGATTACCGTGGACGGCGTGACCAGCCGCCTGGCTGAGCCCTTTATGGTGCTGGCCACCCAGAATCCGCTGGAATCCTTTGGCACCTTCCCGTTACCAGATGCCCAGATGGACCGTTTTTTCATGCGGCTGTCGCTGGGCTATATGACCCGGGAGCAGGAGCTGGAGGTGCTCTCCCGCCCCTCGGCCCAGACCGTGCTGAACGAGCTGCAGGCCGTCGTCACTCCCGAGGAGACTGCATACGTCCGCACGGCTTACCGGGAGGTCAAGGTTTCCGAGGAGGTCAAGCACTACCTTATGGACATCGTGGAAGCCACCCGCACACAGAGCGGCTTTGTCAGCGGTGTGTCTACCCGCGGTGCGCTGGCGCTCTATCAGGCTGCGCAGGCGTATGCCTCCTTGCAGGGCAGGGAATACGTCATCCCCGAGGACATCAAAGGGCTGGCCCCGGCGGTGCTTTCTCACCGCATTTCTCTGGGCAGCAGCATGAACGCCGAAGCCGCCGCTCTGCGGATGCGCAAGCTGTTGGCCGAGATCACTGTGCCGCTGGAGAGTGCGGAATGAGCGCCGTCATCTTCGCGCTGCTATTGGTGGCCACAGCCCTTGGGCTGGAGCGTTACAGCACAGTCCACAGCCTGGACGATGTGCAGGGGCGGCTGGAAGTGGAGGATCATCTTGTGGAAGCCGGGGAGCCCGCCGTGATCCACCTCGTTGTCCGGAACAGCGGCCACCGTTGGAAGATGTTCCTGGCGGCAAAGCTCCACCTGAACAAGGAGTTTCTTCCCTGCGCGGAGCACCACATTGCGCAGGATCAGACAGGTTGGGGCCACACGGTGCGGTTCACCACCTGGCTGCGCCCGGGGCAGGAGGCGGATTTCTCCACCGCCCTCAGGCTGGAACGCCGGGGCCGATATGTGCTGGAACCGATGCAGGTCATCGGCGGTGATTTTCTGGGCCTTGTGGAACAGTCCCGCACCGAGCGGGGCTTCCACGAGCTCATTGTTCCACCCAGGGAGTGCGCTCTGCCGGAACTGGAAGAGATGCTGGGCGGTTTTCTGGGCGAGCTTTCGGTGAATCGCTATCTCTACGAGGATCCTATTCTCACGGCGGGTTACCGTCCCTACACCAGTGGTGACCCCATGCGCTCCATCGCCTGGAAGCAGAGCGTCCGGGGGCAGGGGCTTATGGTCAAAAAGTGGGATTACACCACTGAGCCCCGGGCAGTGGTGCTAGTCCATGCGGATACCAAGGATTACGACCACCCGGAACCGGCGGAGCTCTGCTACTCCATGGCCCGCACAATCTGCCGGAGGCTGGAAGAAAAGGCGGTGTCCTACCGCTTTGCGGCAAACGCCGCCTTTGACCTGCTGCTCAATGCGGCTCTCTCCGGTGAGGAGTGGAGAAAGCCGCTGGAAACCCCGCAGGGCTACGGCCCCGAACACTACCGCAGGGTGTTGGAAATTTTGGGCCGCGCCACCGGGCAGACCGCCCTTTCCTGCGCGCGGTTCTGCGCCGAATACTACCACCCGCAGGAGCAGGTCGGCTGCATCGTGGTGACAACGGAGCCGGAAGAAGCTGTGCGTGCAGCCGTGCAGCCCCTGCCTGGCATTCCGCTGCTGGTGCTCACTCCGGAAATGGCCGCAGAGACGGCCCAGACAGGGGAGGCGGGCGCATGATGTTCTTACATACCCTGCGCCTGGCAGGTGACCTGAGCTTTTACTATGCCTTTGCGGGCTTTTTTGCCGCCAGCTTCGGCGGGACACCCATGCCGCTGGTGCTGGTCTGGCCTGCCCTCTGCTTTGGTCTGGCCTCCTGCTTTGAGGGCAGCCGCCCCCTCCGCACCACTCTTGCGGCCCTGAGCGCGGCGGCGCTGCTCCTCCTGCCTACAGGGGCGGACAAGCTCTGCTATTTCCCGGCGGCAGTCTATCCGGTGCTGCTGGCCTACACCGGCGATTTTACCCTTTCGCCGGTGCGGCAGGCCGAGCGCCTGCGCTGGCTCTGCCGGGTATGGCCCTTCTTTGCAGTGGCAATGCTGCTGTGGAACGCCAACGCGGTGCTTTCGGCGGCCCTGCCCTTTGCAACGGCGGCAGCGGTGCTTCTGGTGGGGTTCAACCGCACCACCCGGCAGGACCCGGAGATCTCCACCCGGCCGGGCTATCTGCTGCTTTCCGGCGGCGTGCTGGCGGCGGTGTGCGTAGGGCCGTTCCTGCTCAGCCGCAGTGTTGTGGTTGCCGGTGCAAAGGAGGCTGCGTCTGCCGTTTACTTTGGCGGGATCGTGCCGGTGCTGCAGCTGTTTTTGAACAACATTGTGGTGCAGGGTGTGACTTGGCTGTTCCACGGCATCCTGCAGTTCATCCACTGGCTCTTCACCCTCTTTCCGCCCAAACCGTTGGAGCGCACTGAGATCGTATCTACCGATGAGGTCATCGCCAACGCCCAAAAGGCCGCCGAGAACGCAGAACCGCTCATCGACGGGATGTCGATGCTGACCGTGCTCGGTATCCTGCTGGCGGTCCTCTGTGCGGTGCTGGTGGTGCGGCATTTCCTGCGCCAGAAGTTCCGGCACACGGACACTGCCTGCACGGACACCACTGTGCGGCGTAGCACCCACAAGCGTGCCCGCCGCTGGCCCGGGCTTTTTCTCAGCCCGGTGGACAAGGTGCGGCGGGAGTATGCCATCTATCTGGACCACTGCCAGCGCCACGGCGTGACCATCCTGCGGGGCGATACCAGCCTTGACCTGACCGGCCGCGCTTTCGGTATGGACTTTGCCGCCGAGGCCGAGCTGCGCCAGATCTACCTCAAAGCCCGCTACAACGGCACCGCCACGGCCGAGGATGCCGCCCGTGCCGCTGAGCTCGTCCGAAAAATCTGCTCCTGAACGCATCAACGCCCCCTTTCCTGCCCATCCTAAGCGGGAGAGGGGGCGTTTTCATGTCCGGCAAACGGGTGCTGGCCCTGTATGGGGCCTTGCTGTTCTGCTTTGCGGCGGTGGTCTGCCGCCTGTACTGGCTCTGCTCCGACACGGCCTACGGGGCCCGGGCGGCGGCGCAGAGCGTGGTCACCCTCCGCCTGCCAGCCCGGCGGGGCAATTTTTATGATTACAGGGGGCGGCTCCTCACGGGGCAGACCACCCGCTGGATGGCCCTCTGCGTGCCCGGGGAGGGCAGCTATGCCCGCCTGTTCGCCTACACCGATGCAGCCGGGCAGGCGACGCTCTACCAGAAGCGGAACGCCGCGTCCCCGTTCTTGCTGGAGGTGGACCGGGATGTTTCCTCGCTGGGCATTTCCTGCTGGCCAGCGGCGCGGCGAAGCTCTGCCGCCCCGCTGGCAGTGCAGCTGCTGGGGTATCTCGATGGCGAGGGCCATGGTGCTGCCGGTCTGGAAGCCGCCTTTGACGAACTGCTCACCGGCAGCGGGGCGGGGGATACCCTGCTCTGCACCGTCAACGCCCAGGGAAAGCTGCGGGCCGAGCCCGTCCTCACCCCCGCCGACAGCGGGGCCGTGGGGGTGCAGCTGACCCTTTCCCGGGAGATCCAGCAGACCGCCGAGGCTGTGGCCAACGAGACGATGCAGAGCGGCTGCATCCTGGTGCTGGACACCGCCAACGCCAAGGTGCGGGCCTGCGTCAGCCGTCCCGGCTATGATCCGGAAAACATTTCGGCCAGCCTGAACGCCCCGGACAGCCCCCTGCTGGAGCGGGCGTTTCAGTGCTATGCCGTGGGCTCGGTGTTCAAGCCGGTGGTGGCGGCAGCGGCGCTGGAGGCAGGGGAGAGCGGCTTTGTCTACACCTGCCCCGGCTGGTGCACGGTGGATGGCCGGATCTTCCGCTGTGCGGGCGGCATTCCCCATGGTGAGGTGGATCTGGCCGGCGCGCTGGAAAAGAGCTGCAACGGCTATTTCATCCGGCTGGGGCAGGCGCTGGGGGCCGATGCCGTCCGCGCCATGGCAGAGCAGCTGGGCTTCGGGCAGGCGATCCCGCTCACCGATGCCCTGTACACGGCGGCTGGGGTCCTGCCGGAGCGGGAGGCTCTTGCGTCCAGCGGGGCCTACGCCAATTTCTGCTTCGGGCAGGGGGAGCTGCTGGCATCCCCCCTCCAGGTCGCCGCCATGATGAACACCATTGCCTGCGGGGGGATCTGCCGCACCCCGCTGCTGCTGGAGACCACTCTGGACGAGACCACCGGCACACCCCTCACGGCGCTTTCCCATGTCCGGAGCAGGCGGGTGCTCACAAAGCGCACCGCCGCCGCCCTGCAGGCCCTGTTGGCGGGTGTAGTGGCCGGGGGCACCGGCCATGAGGCCGCCCTGCCCGGCCAGACCGCGGCAGGCAAGACCGGCACGGCCCAGACCGGCCAGTTTTCCGGCGGCACAGAGCTGAAAAATTACTGGTTTGCGGGTTTTGTCCCGGCAGAGCAGCCCCGCTATACCATCGTGGTGCTGCAGGACACACAGGCTGAGCCTGCCTTTTCCAGCGCGGCCATCTTTGCCCGGGTGGCAGCAGGGCTGGAAATTCTGGCCCCGTAGCCCACAGTTTTTCTTGCATTTCCCGGGCTTTTGTGCTATCATACACTTGTATTTGTATGCAGTCTCTATGAAACTAAAGATAAAAGGAGCGTTCCATCCATGTCTGTCATTGAAATCGTCGGCGGTGCCATCCTGCTGGTCGTCTCGGCCGTCATCATCCTCCTCACCCTGATGCAGCACACCCACGGTCAGGGTCTGGCCGGTGCCATCAACGGTGGTGTGGGCGGTGCCAACAATGCACGCCTGACCCCTGCGGATCAGATGCTGGCCAAGGTGACCCGCATTGCAGGCATCGTGTTCTTTGTGGTGGCTATCCTGGCCTGTGTGTTCGCCAGCCGTCTGGCCTGAGCACTCGTGTACAGCCCCGTGTAAGGCGGGGCTGTTTTTCTGTCTAAACCTCTCGTGGGAAAGAAGTCGTCCGGGTTCCGTTGGAGAATGCCGGAAAAGTGTTAAGGAGAAAAATATGTCATTACGCGATAAAATTGAACATGCCATCCAGAACCAGCCCTGCATGGTCAAGGACCTCAAGGCAAAGTTCGGCGGCGACCGTGCCGCGGACCGCAAGGTGATGGAGGCTCTGGATGAGCTAGTGCACGACGCTGTGGTCTGCCAGAAGTCCGGCGTGTTCTTCACTGCCCGCTCCGGCCGTGCCGAAAAGGCCCTGCTCTGCAAGGTGGTCAAGCTGGGCAAGAACTTTGCCTTTGTGATGCTGGAGGATGAATCCGGCGATATCTTCATCCCGGGCCGCTTTACCCGCGGTGCCATGCCCGGCGATTCCGTTCTGGTAGAGAAGTTTGCCCACCCCCGGGTGGAGGGCAGCGATGAGGGCGAGATCCTTGCCGTGCTCGAGCAGAAGAACGACATGGTGGGCACTGTCCGCCGCATCGAGGGCCGCCTGAAGTTCGTGCCCGATGACTGCCCGGCCATTTCCATGACCATCCAGCGCGACTGCGAGGGCGGCGCGAAGGACGGCGACAAGGTGGCTGTGGAGATCCTGCAGCGCGGGACCCGGCAGGAGGATCACCGCGTGGGCGTTTCCATGCGCTTTGGCAGCTGTGAGGAGGCCAAGCGCTGTGCCAAGGCCCTGCTCTATGCCAAGGACATCCACACCCGTTTCCCCGAGAAGGTGCGGGACGAGGCCAAGAAGTTCGAGGACATGACCGTGTCTGAGGAGGACTGCAAGGGCCGCATGGATCTGCGCGCTCTGCCCATCTTCACCATCGACAGCGCCGAGACCAAGGATATCGACGATGCCGTCAGCCTGACCCGGCTCTCCGGAGGCGGCTATGAGCTGGGCGTTCACATCGCCGATGTCTCCCACTACGTCAAGCCCGGCAGTGAGCTGAACGAGGAGGCCTTCAACCGCGCCACTTCGGTCTACTATGCGGATCAGGTCGTGCCCATGCTGCCCAAGAGCCTTTCCAACGGCATCTGCTCCCTGAACGAGAAGGAGCTGCGCCTGGCGTTCTCCTGCCTGATGCGTCTGGATCAGGACGGCAATCTGACCGACTACAAGTTCGTCAAGTCCATCATCTGCAGCCGGGTCAAGGGCGTGTATTCTGAGATCAACGCTCTGCTGGCCGGCACTGCCGATGCCGAGACGCAGGCCAAGTACGCCGAGGTGCTGGATCAGCTGCCCGCCATGAAGGAGCTGTACGCCCACCGTGCCCGCCTGCGCAAGGAGCGCGGCTGCATCGATTTCGAGAGCGGGGAAGTCAAGCTCATTCTGGATGAGAACGGCCACTGCATCGATGTGAAAAAGCGCACCTCCGGCGAGAGCGAGGCCATGATCGAGGAGTTCATGCTGCTGGCCAACCAGTGCGCCGCCCACTTTGCCCGGGTCAAGCAGATCCCCTTTGTCTACCGTGTCCACGAGGAGCCCAACGGCGAGAAGCTGGAGCGCCTGCACAGCCTGCTGCAGGCCTGCGGCATCAACGACCACTTTGCCAAGGAAGTGCCCACCCCCAAGGAGCTGAGCGCCATTCTGGAAGGTGTGCGCGGCACCCCGTTTGAGCAGATCGTCAACACCGGAATGCTCCGCTGCATGTCCAAGGCCTGCTATGAGGAAAAGCCCAAGGGCCACTATGGTCTGGTGCTCAAGGATTACGCCCACTTCACCAGCCCCATCCGCCGCTACCCGGATCTGGCCATCCACCGCATGATGACCGACCTGCTCAGCGGCACCGACAAGGAGACCATGATTGTCCGCTACACCGATTTCGCGGAGAAGGCCTCCAAGCAGTCCAGCGAGCGGGAAGTGCTGGCCGTTCAGATCGAGCGCAAGGCCGAGGATTACTACAAGGCCGAGTACGCCCGCCGCCATCTGGGCGAGTGCTACGAGGGCATCATCTCCGGCGTGACCCAGCGCGGCATCTTTGTGGAGCTGGAGAACGGCGTGGAGGGCTTTGTGCCTGCTTCCAGCCTGACCGCCACCGGCACCACCCTCACCGAGGGGATCCGCCTTTCTGACCCCGCCTCCGGCAAGACCTGGAGCCTGGGCGACAGCATGATGATCACCATCGTCCGCGCCGATATCAACCTTGGCAAGGTCGATTTTGAGGTGGCACCCGAAACGAAATAACTGATAAAGAAACGCAAGCGTTCACCTTCCCTGGAGGGTGAGCGCTTTTTTTGTTGGACGAAACCCCTCAGGCGCTTTGCGCCAGCTCCCCTAGTAGGGGAGCCCTTGGCATAATGGTGCAGTCTGTGCGGAAAGGGGGACTTGCAAAGCATTATGCAATGCCAAAGGCCCCCCTATTAGCGGGGGCTGTCACCGCAGGTGACTGGGGGGTTATACACAGTTTCGTCATATTTCCGACAATGGTTGTGTTTTGTATAAATTTTATACACTGTTCAGGATTTGTTTGTTGTTCTGAAAAAACCACTGGGGTATACTAAGCACAACGAAAGGGAAGACGACACAGAACCATGAACGCAGTCTTCCCAATACGATTTACAGGAGGTTCCCAGTATGTATTATTCCAGTGGCAACTACGAAGCATTTGCACACCCCAAAAAGCCTGAGGGCGTTGACAATAAATCTGCTTACCTCATCGGCTCCGGTCTGGCGGCCCTGACTGCCGCCTGCTACCTGGTCCGTGACGGCCAGATGCAGGGCGACCACATCCATGTGTTTGAGAAGGACCCGCTGCCCGGCGGTGCCTGCGATGGCTACAAGTACGATATCGGCTATGTCATGCGCGGCGGCCGTGAGATGGACAACCATTTCGAAGTCATGTGGGATCTGCTCCGCTCCATCCCGTCTCTGGAGACCGAGGGCGCCAGCGTGCTGGACGAGTATTACTGGCTGAACAAGGAGGACCCCAACAAGTCCCTCTGCCGTGCCACCGTCAACCGCGGCCAGGATGCCCACACCGATGGCAAATTCGCCATCTCCGATCAGGGTGCCATGGAGATCATGAAGCTCTTCTTCACCCCGGACGAGCAGCTACAGGACAAAAAGATCACCGATATCTTTGACGATGAGGTGTTCTCCTCCAACTTCTGGATGTACTGGCGCACCATGTTCGCCTTTGAGAACTGGCACAGCGCGCTGGAAATGAAGCTCTACCTCAAGCGCTATATCCACCACATCGGCGGTCTGCCCGATTTCACCGCCCTGCGCTTTACCCGCTACAACCAGTACGAGTCCATCATCCTGCCCATGGTCACCTACCTGAAGGACCATGGCGTGGACTTCCAGTACGAGACCAAGGTCACCGATGTCCAGTTCCGGATCGAGGGCGGCAAAAAGCAGGCAAGCAGCGTGACCGTGGACCACAAGGGTGAGAGCAGCACCATCGACCTCACCGAGAACGACCTGCTCTTCATCACCAACGGCGGCTGCGTGGAGAGCTGCACCATCGGCGCTCAGGACAAGGCCGCAGGCTTTGATCCCACCATCAGGCCGGGCAACGGCTGGGATCTGTGGAAGAAGATCGCCGCACAGGATCCCTCCTTCGGCCATCCCGAAAAGTTCTGCTCTCAGCCGGAGCTGTCCAACTGGGAAAGCGCCACCATCACCACCCTGGACGACAAGATCCCCCAGTATATCAAGAAGATCTGCAAGCGTGACCCCTTCAGCGGCCACACCGTCACCGGCGGCATCGTCACGGTCAAGGATTCCAGCTGGCTGCTCAGCTGGACCCTGAACCGCCAGCAGCAGTTCCGTGACCAGCCCAAGAACCAGCTCTGCGTCTGGGTCTACGGCCTGTTCAGCGACAAGCCCGGCGATTACGTCAAGAAGCCCATGCGCGACTGCACCGGCCGCGAGATCTGCATGGAGTGGCTGTATCACATCGGCGTGCCCGAGGAGGACATTGCCGAGCTGGCTGAGCACAGCGCCAACACCGTGCCTGTGATGATGCCCTATATCGATGCCTTCTTCATGCCCCGTGCCTTCGGCGACCGCCCCGACATCGTGCCCCAGGGCGCTGTCAACTTCGCCTTCCTGGGCCAGTTTGCCGAGACCGGCCGTGACACCATCTTCACCACCGAGTACTCCATGCGCACCGGTATGGAAGCGGTTTACACCCTGCTCAACATCGACCGCGGCGTGCCCGAGGTCTGGGGCAGCACCTATGATGTCCGCAGCCTGATCGATGCAACGGTCAAACTGCGTGACGGCAAGAAGATCACCGATATGGATCTGCCCTTCATCCAGCGGGTGGCCCTCAAGGAAGTGCTCAAGAAGATCGAGGGCACCGACCTTGAGAAGTTCCTCAAGGAATACCATGCCATCTGATGCTGTCTGAGAATCGTCCCCCGATCCTCTGACCCTCTTTTCTGAATGCGGCAAAGGGCTGTTGCAAGCCCTCTCCGTCATTGCTGCGCAATGCCACCTCTCCCGAGGGGAGAGGCAATTGCTCTCCCAGATTCAGCTTCTGCTGACCTTGGAGATGCGTTGGCTCCCCCTTTGGGGGAGCTGGCGAGCGGTAGCGAGACTGAGAGGGTGAGTGACAGCCCTTTGCCCTTTTTTTGCCGTTTTGAGAGAAACCGCCCAAAACTGAGCCTCTTTTGTGAAAGAACTTGACACAGAATTTACAGTTTTCTCTTGCGATAAATGGGGAACTGTGTTAAGCTGTAAATAAGAATGTGCTCACCCCGAGAGCACCCAAGATAAAAAGGAGGTCTTTCCCTGTGAAACAGTTCATTACCCGCCGCAGCTTTATCAAGGCTGCCGGTGCTGCCACGGCACTGACCGCAGTTTCTGTCGGTGCACCCGCCGCCTTTGCGGAGGAGACCAATTGCTTCTTTGGTGACAAAGCGGATGTGACCATCCTCTACACCAACGATGTCCACACCTATATCGACAACAAGTCCCCCAAGCCCACCTATGCCGCCATTGCTGCCCTGAAAAAGAGCATCGAGGACACCGGCCGGGATGTGCTGCTGGTGGATGCAGGTGACCATATCCAGGGCACCGCTTACGGTTCCATGGATGACGGTGCTACCATCATCGAGCTGATGAACGAGGCCGGTTACGATCTGGCAACCCCCGGCAACCATGAGTTTGACTACGGCATGGCCCGCGCCAAGGCTGTGCTCCGGGAAGCCGACTTCCCCTATGTCTCCTGCAACTGGGTCGATCTGCGCACCGGCTTCAACGTTCTGCCCAGCGTCAAGTTCTTCTTTGTGGGCGGCCGCAAGATCGCCTTTGTGGGCGTGACCACCCCCGAGACCTTCACCAAGTCCACCCCGGCCTACTTTATGAACGATGCACAGACCAAGTACATCTACGACATTCTGGGCGGCGAGGACGGCCAGAAGCTCTACGATGCCGTTCAGAAAGCCATCGACAAGGCTGAGTTCTGGGGCGCTGACACCATCATCGGTCTGGGCCATCTGGGCGTTGACCCCTCCTCCTCTCCCTGGACCAGTGAGGAAGTCATTGCACACACCCACGGCTTCACCGCCTTCATCGATGGCCACTCCCACACCGTGATGGCCAACAAGCAGGTCACCGATGCTTCCGGCAAGGCAGTCACCCTGACCCAGACCGGTTCTTACTTCAAGAACATCGGCAAGATGACTGTGGGCGCAGACGGCACCATCACCACCGAGCTCATCGACACCTACGAGGGTCTGGATGCTGCTGTGGCCGCCACCGCCTCCAACTGGATCAGCGCAGTGGACGATATGCTGGGCGAGGAGATCGCAGTGGGCGATACCAAATTCTACATCAACGATCCCGCCACCGGCAAGCGCCGCATCCGCTCCGGTGAGACCAACCTCGGCGACTTTGTGGCCGACGGCATCTACACCTACTTCAACGAGATCGAGGAGCTCCACTGTGATATCGCCATTATGAACGGCGGCGGCATCCGCACCGATGTGGAGGCTGGCCCCTGGAGCTTCAAGACCTGCAAGACCGTCAGCCCCTTTGGCAACGTGGCCTGCCTGATGTCCGTGACTGGCCAGCAGATCCAGGACGCTCTGGAGTTTGGTGCCCGCTTTGCCGGTGCTGAAGGCAAGGAGAACGGCGGCTTCCTGCAGGTGGCAGGTGCCAGGTACACGATCCACCCCATGATCCCCAACACCGTTCAGACCAACGACAAGAATGTCTGGACCGGCAGCGCCACTACGCCGCGTGTCAGCAATGTGGAGATCTACGACAAGACCACCGGTACTTATCAGCCCCTTGACCCGAACGCCACCTACGCTCTGGCCGGCATGAACTACACCCTGCGCAATCTGGGCGATGGCTTTGCCATGTTCGATGGCGCGACCCTCATCAAGGACTATGTCTCTGAGGACTACCTTGTCATGTCCAGCTACGCAGCCATGTTCGGCGGCGTGGATGCCAACGGTCTGCCGCATCTGGCAAGCGCCAACAGCCCGCTGGCCGATTACCCCGGCTACCTGCTCAACTACGAGGACCCGTACGGCGCAGGCCGCATCCAGATGATCTGGTAAATTAAGGATACGACCCTCTCCGTCAATGCCGCAGGCTTTGACGGAGAGGGTTATTTTTATGCAGCATTGTCAGCAGGAATCGAACCCGGTTTGTGGATCGGGATAGGGGAAAGTTGCACAAATCCGGCAGAGCATCCTTGTATACTACGCCAAAGTTTGTAACTTTTTTTATTTGTTTGCTTGCGAACGATCTGCGCTGGAAGTATAATAAACAGGCAAGTAATATATCAGCTGTGCTGTGGCAGGCACAGAGACAAAGGAGAAACATTATGCAGACACGGTATACCAGCGCCGACCAGTGGGCAGAGGCCAAGGACGGCGTGATCCCTGCACCCTACGCTCTGGAAGAGGGCGAGCAGATCATTGACCAGTATCTTGAGCCGGTCATCTTCCACAACGTCAACGGCCCCGACATCGGTGTGACCACCTGCGGCGTGATCGTCAAGGACGGCCTGTACTTTAAGGATCTGGACAACAGCGGCGAGCTGGCCCCCTACAAGGATTGGCGGCTGAGCCCTGAGCAGCGCGCTGAGGATATGGTCAAGCATCTGCGGCTGGATCAGCAGGCAGGCCTTGTGCTGAACACCCTGTTCAACAGCCCTGTGGTGCCCACCCGTGCCGAGGCCACCAACGCCGAGGGCAAGCTGGAGCTGGGCAAGATCTACAAGCACCACAACCCCGGTGAAAAGCCCATGCCCGGCCCTCTGCCCGGCATGACCGTCAGCATTGATGACAGCCACGTTTTGGAAAAGCACATCGCCGCCGGTGTTTACCGCGGTGACATGCGCTGCGAGGCCGGCATGGTGGCCCTGTACCACAACGCCGGCACCCAGATGCTGGAATACGAGGCCTGCAAGGGCGGCGTGGCCATTCCGTACTCTCTCCACACCAACCCCATCAACATCGGTTACCCGGACTCTCTGGGCATCGGCGCGGCTGTCATTGGCGACGGCAACACCGACATGGTCTATGAGATGGCCCAGACCGACCGCAAGATGATGAAGGCCGAGGGCCTGAACATCATGTACGGCCCTCAGGTCGATGTGACCTCTGACCCCCGCTGGCCCCGTACCTCCGGTACTTACGGCGAGCGTCCCGATGTCACCAGCGATATTGCCGAGGCTCTGGTCAAGGGCTATCAGGATGGCGACAACGGCCTGAACGAGGGTTCTGTTGTTCTGACCATCAAGCACTTCCCCGGCGATGCCCCCTCTGAGAATGGCTTTGAGCCCCATGTGCCCATCGGCCAGTGGCGCATCTACCGCACCCCCGGCTCTATGGAGAAGTATCATCTGCCCCCGTTCCAGCGCGCCTTTGACCACAAGGTCTCTTCCATCATGCCGGACTACTCCCGTATTGCCACCGATGGCCGTGCCGTGCCCCAGACCTACCGGGGCGAGGTGACCAGCACCGAGGAAGTGCCCAGCGCTTACAGCAAGGAGCTGATCACCGATCTGGCCCGGAACAAGATGGGCTTTGACGGCTATGTCAACTCCGACTCCGGCATCACCACCGTTCAGATCTACGGCGTGGAGAACCTCACCGAGCCTGAGCGCTACGCCAAGGCCATCTCTGCCGGTACCGATGTCATCGGCGGCAACACCGACCCCGAGAACATCGTCAAGGCTGTGGAGGACGGTCTGCTGCCCAAGGCGGATCTGGACCGCGCCAGCTACAACCGCCTGCTGAGCCTGTTCCGCACCAAGCGGGTGGATAACCCCTACCTCGACCCCGACAAGGCCGATCAGGCCCGCGTGGACAACTTCGACGGTGCCAAGAAGAAGGCCTACGAGGCCAACCAGAAGGCTGTTGTTCTGGTCAAGAACCACGAGAAGCTCCTGCCTCTGGCCAAGAGCCAGAAGGTCTGCATCGTCACCTTCAAGGGTGTGGACTCCGGCTTTGCACAGATGGCACAGGCCATGGGTGCCGGTCTGGGCAACACGGACGAGGATGCCGCTCTGCGCAAGACCCTGACGGAAGCCTTTGAGAAGAAGGGCTACACTGTGGTGGCCACCCCGGAGGAAGCCGATGTGCTCTACCTGCACGTCTGGCCCATCAGCAACGGTCTGGTGTTCAACCAGTACGCAATGCCCGTCATCGAGATGGGTGAGATCGTCACTGACGAGCGCGAGCGCAACAAGAGCCAGAAAAAGACCGGCAACAAGGTCACCGTTGTCACCCTGAAGGACGTGGAGAAGATCAAGGAACTGGCCGATGCCATCCATGCCCGCGGCGGCAAGGTGGTTGGCACCTGCGTGGTCTGCAACCCCTGGCTGTTGGACAAGCTGGAGCCCTACTGCGATGCACTGACCATCCAGTACACTGTCAGCGCCGTTGCCCTGAACAACGCCCTGAACGCTCAGGTCGATGTCATCAGCGGTGACTTTGCCCCCACCGGCAAGCTGAGCCTGACCATGGTCTCTGACCCCGCCGTCATTGCCATCACCGAGCAGGAGATCGACGGTGTGGTGCGCGAGATCTGCGCCTCTCCCAACGACGTGCCCGGCTACGATAAGGATCAGTACATCGATCCCGCCATCCTCGCCAACGTCAAGGGCGGCAGCTACGCCTACTGCGATGCCGACGGCAATTACTACCGCAGCGGCTTCGGTCTGAATTACTAATTACCGTTAACGAAAAAAGAGCGATACAGCGTTTGCTGTATCGCTCTTTTTATTTACTGCTTGTCAAATTCCGCGGCGATCTCAGTCAGCAGTCTGCGGATGGGCAGGTGCTGAGGGCAGGCCTTTTCGCACCTGCCGCACTGGATGCAGTCAGATGCCCGGCGGCCTGCGCCGGTATAGACATTATTATAGTAAAAGTCGGCGTTCCAGTCGTGATAGATCTGCTTGGTGTTCATCACGGCGAACAGGTCGGGGATGGCGATCTGCCTGGGGCAGCCGTCGGTGCAGTAGCGGCAGGCGGTGCAGGGGATCAGGTTCATGCCGCGGAAGATCGACTGCACCTTCTTCACGGCTTCCAGCTCGGTCTCGTTCAGGGGCTGGAAGTCCTTCATGTAGCTGAGGTTATCCTTCATCTGCTCCATGCTGCTCATGCCGGAGAGCACCATCATCATGCCGGGGAAGCCCGCCGCAAAGCGGATGGCGTAGCTGGCTGGGCTGCCGCCGTGCAGCTCGTCCAGCACCTTCCGGGCCTCTTCGGGCAGGTTGACCAGGTTGCCGCCCTTCACAGGCTCCATGACCAGCACGGGCTTGCCGTGCCTGCGGCAGACCTCATAGCACTTGCGGCTCTGCACGGCGGGGTCGTCGTAGTCCACATAGTTGAACTGGATCTGCACCACCTCGATCTCCGGGTAGTCGGTCAGGATCTGCTCCAGTACCTCGGCATGATCGTGGAAGGAGATGCCCACATGCTTGATTTTGCCCTCGGCCTTCAGCGCAAAAGCGGTCTCATAGGCCCGGCATTTTTTGAAATGCTGGTAAAACGTTGCACTCTGGGCGTGCATCAGGTAGAAATCAAAATAGTCCACACCGCAGGCTTCCAGCTGGCTCTGGAAAAAGGGACGGATGTCAGCCTCGGTTTTGAAGAAAGTGCCGGTCAGCTTGTTGGTCAGGATGTAGCTGTCGCGGGGGTGGCGGCTGGTCAGGCAGGTCTTCAGCGCCGTCTCGCTCCGGCCCTGAAGGTAGCCGTGGGCCGTGTCGAAGTAGTTGAAGCCCTGCTCCAGAAAATAATCGACCATCCGGCTGGTTTCGGCCAGATCGATCTCACCATCCTTCAAGGGCAGGCGCATACAGCCAAAACCGAAGTTTTTCTTGATGTTTTCCATGTCCAATACTCCTCTCGTGTGCAAGGGCGGAGTGCACTCCATAACCCGGATACGAAAAAAAGACATCCGAAGTGTTCGGATGTCTTTTTGGTTGGGGATGAGAGAATCGAACTCCCACAAGTAGAGTCAGAGTCTACCGCACTACCACTATGCAAATCCCCATCAGCTTGGGTCTGTCTTGCGGGGCGAGCCGCTCAACGTGTGCTATTATACGGAAAAAGCGCCGCTTTGTCAAGCACTTTTTTGAAATTTTTTGCAGAAACCGGAAAAAAGACGCACTTTCGCAGGAGTTCTTGCGGGCTGCTTGATTCCGTCATCCTTCTCATGCTCTTTGCATATACTGGAAATCAGAAGAAGCAAAGACGCACAAAGAGGAGGAACTGCTATGACCCAGACCACGCAAAAGGAAAAGACCCTGCTTTCGCCCCGCATCCCGCGGGACACCGAACACGAGCGCTACCACCCGGAGCTGGAGGAGGAGCTGAAAGAGTGCCTGTTCTGCCTGCAACGGAACGAGATGATGTTCGACCTTGAGGTGGACACCGACCTCATCGAACAGCACATCTATGAGCGGCAGGCCCTTCTGGCCCGCTACCGGTACTTGCTGGGAAAAGCCCGGGAGCTGGGGCTGCATACAATATTGGAAAAGTATCAGCCGGTGGGGTAAGGCTTCGTCTTTGTACAACCTCTCAGTCTCACTTCGTTCGACAGCTCCCCTAGTAGGGGAGCCTCTGGCGAAGAGACAAAGCTTTATGCCATGCCAAGGCCTCCCCTACTAGGGGAGGTGGCATCGAGCGTCAGCGATGATGACGGAGAGGTTTAATAGCAGGGCGTTGCAGAAGATGCGACAAAAATCTTGACAGAATCCCTGAACCGTGCTATCCTATATCAAGATAACAATGCGCAGGTGGTTCTGCGTATCAACTATTTGGAGCTAGAGAGGTTTTTAATTATGGAACGTATTAAGACGATCGCTACTCGTGACCTGACCAAGAGCGTTGTGACCGGTGGCTGCGGCGAGTGCCAGACTTCCTGCCAGTCTGCCTGCAAGACTTCCTGCGGCGTGGCTAACCAGAAGTGCGAGAACAGCAACAAGTAATTTCTGCAAATCGGATGCCGCCTTTGCCGGGCGGCATTTTTTTATGTTACAATGGAATGGAGAATAAAATGGTACATCAGTATCAATTGAACGGCTATAACATCGTGCTGGATACCTGCAGCGGCTCGGTGCATGTGGTGGATGAGGTGGCGTATGATGTCATTGCCATGTACCCCGACCACACCGCCGACGAGATCGTTGCCGCCATGATGGCAAAGTACGGCGACCGTGAGGACGTGACCGAGGCCGACCTGCGCCAGTGCATCGATGACGTGGCAAGCCTGAAGGAATCCGGCAAGCTGTGGAGCCCCGATACCTATGAGAACCTCGCGTTCGATTTCAAGAACCGCAACACCGTGGTCAAGGCCCTCTGCCTGCATGTGGCCCACACCTGTAACCTGAACTGCTCCTACTGCTTCGCCTCGCAGGGCCGCTATCAGGGCGAGCGTGCCCTGATGAGCTTTGAGGTGGGCAAGCGGGCAATGGATTTCCTCATTGAGAATTCCGGCAGCCGCCGCAACCTCGAGGTGGACTTCTTCGGCGGCGAGCCTCTGATGAACTTTGATATGGTCAAGAAGCTGGTGGCCTACTGCCGTGAGCAGGAGAAGATCCACAATAAGAACTTCCGCTTCACCATGACCACCAACGGCATGCTCATTGACGATGATGTCATCGACTTCTGCAACAAGGAGTGCCACAACGTGGTCCTGAGCCTGGACGGCCGCAAGGAAGTCCACGACCGCTTCCGCAAGGACTACGCCGGCCATGGCAGCTACGACACCATTGTGCCCAAGTTCCAGGAGTTTGTAAAGAAGCGCGGCGATAAGGGCTATTACATGCGCGGCACCTTTACCCACTACAACACCGACTTCACCAACGATATCTTCCACATGGCAGATCTGGGCTTTACCGAGCTGAGCATGGAGCCCGTGGTCTGCGACCCCAGTGATCCCAGCGCTCTGACCGAGGCAGATCTGCCCATCCTGAAGGAACAGTATGAGATCCTGGCCAAGGAGATGATCAAGCGGAACCGTGAGGGCCGCGGCTTCACCTTCTACCACTACATGATCGACCTGACCGGCGGTCCCTGCATCTACAAGCGCATTTCGGGCTGCGGTTCCGGCACCGAGTACATGGCTGTGACTCCCTGGGGCGATCTGTATCCCTGCCATCAGTTCGTGGGCGATCCCAAGTACCTGATGGGCGATATCTGGAAGGGTGTCACCAACACGGCAGTCCGGGACGAGTTCAAGCACTGCAACGCCTACGCCCGCAAGGAGTGCCAGGACTGCTGGGCAAAGCTCTACTGCTCCGGCGGCTGTGCAGCCAACTCCTACCACGCAACCGGCAGCATTACCGGCGTGTACGAGTACGGCTGTGAGCTGTTCCGCAAGCGGATGGAGTGCGCCATTATGATCCAGGTGGCACAGAATCAGGAGCTGGCTGCACAGGGCATCGAAGTGCCCATCCAGCTGGGCTCCACCTGCAATGCCTGCGCCGACGGCGAGGCCTGCGAATAAATGACCACCCCCATCGTCGATTTTGTGCGGCGGTACGCCCAGTCCGGCACCGCCCGGCTCCACATGCCGGGGCATAAGGGGCAGAGCCTGCTGGGCTGTGAGCCGTGGGATATCACCGAGATCCGGGGGGCCGATGAGCTCTACGAGGCCGAGGGCATCATCGCGCAGAGCGAGGCCAACGCCACCCGGCTGTTCGGCACGGCCCATACCTATTACAGCACCGAGGGTTCTTCCCAGTGCATCCGGGCCATGCTCTGCCTTGCTATGCAGGGTGCGCCCCGCACCGGCAAGCGCCCGGTGCTGCTGGCGGCCCGCAATGCCCACAAAGCCCTGCTCTATGCGGCGGCTCTGCTGGACTTCGACATCCGGTGGCTCTGGCCCGCGCCGGAGGATACCGGCGCGCTGTGCAGCTGCCCGGTAACGGTGCAGGCCCTTTCCACCGCCCTTGAGGAGCTGGCCGGGCAGGGGAGAACACCCTTCGGCGTTTACCTGACCAGCCCGGACTATCTGGGCGGGATGCAGGACATCGCGGCCCTCTCTGCCGTCTGCGATGCTCACGGCGTGCCCCTGCTGGTGGATAACGCCCACGGGGCCTACCTGCGCTTTCTGCCCGGCGGGAGCCGCCACCCCATCGACCTGGGCGCGGCGGCCTGCTGTGACTCCGGCCACAAGACCCTGCCGGTGCTTACCGGGGGAGCCTATCTGCATCTGGGCCCCAAGGCCCCCGTGCAGGAGGAAAGTACCGTGCGCAGCGCACTGGCGCTGTTCGGCTCCACCAGCCCGTCTTATCTGATCCTGCAGTCTCTCGATGCCTGCAACCGGCTGCTTTCCACCGATTACCCGGCACGCCTGCAGGAGTGCTGTGACCGGCTGGCCGCTCTGCGTGCCCGCCTGAACACGCTGGCTGCCGCACAGGGCACGGCCCTGCCGCTGGCACTGGACGGTCCCGCCCGGGAACCCATGAAGCTGACGCTGGACGCAGCAGCGCTGGGCCTGACCGGGCAGGCGCTGGCCGACTATCTGCGGCAAAACGGGATGGAATGCGAATATGCCGACCCCCGCTACCTTGTGCTGATGTTCACCCCGGAAAACCCGGCGGAGGACTTTGCCCGGCTGGAAGCGGCTCTGGCAGAACTCTGTGCACGGGGCATCCCCCCGGCAGAACCCCCTGCCGAGCACCGGGAGGCGTTTTGTGCGCTGGTCCGGCAGGCGGAGCCCCGCCTGACCGTGCGGCAGGCCGTGTTTGCCCCGCAGGAGACCATCCCGGCAGGGTCTGCGCTGGGCAGGGTCTGCGCTCTGCCCACTGTGTCCTGCCCGCCCGCCATCCCCATTGTCGTCAGCGGCGAGGTGATCGGCCCGGCGGCGCTGGAGCTTTTCGCAGCCTACGGCGTGGAGACGGTCTCGGTGGTGAAGCCGGAAAAATTTTGAAAAATCAGGGCGGATCTGCAAGATTCTGCGGCTCTGAAACGTATTAAGGATAGAACAGAGAACATAACCCCTATTCTATGCGGTAATCTGAGGTGTTCCAATGAAAATTCTTCTTGCATCAGATACATGGTCCCCAATGGTCAACGGTGTGGTGCGCTCGGTGGAGCTGCTGTACCACCAGCTGCTGGCACTGGGCCATGACGTTCGGGTGGTGACCCTTGCCCAGAATGGCCATTCCCATGAGGAAAACGGCATCCTGTATGTGGGCAGCATCAGCGCGGAGCGGGTCTACCCGGGCGTGCGGATCAGTGCGGCGGGCGCTCTGCCCATCTCCCACTGGCTGGACGAGCTGGAAGCCTGGGGCCCGGAGGTCATCCATACGCAAAGCGAGTTTTCTACCTTTATGCTGGCACAGCGGGTGGCCCGCCGGTGCCACTGCCCGGTGGTACATACCTACCATACTGTCTACGAGGATTATACCCAGTACCTTTTCTTCAGTGAGCGTCTGGGCCGGATGACCGCCGAAAAGGCCACCCGCATCCTCTCGGGCTATTGCTCCCTCATGCTGGCCCCCACCGAAAAGGTGCGCGCCATGCTCAACCGCTACGGGGTCAGCTGCCCGGTGGTCACAGTGCCCACCGGCATCGACCTGACCGCTTTTGGCCCGGCGCAGGACAACGGCGAGGAAAAGGCCCGGATGCGGGCAGAGCTGGGCATCCCGGAAGGGGATATCGTCCTGCTCTCGCTGGGCCGTCTGGCTGCCGAGAAGAACCATGCCCAGCTGGTGCGTCTGCTGGCCGCGCAGCCGGAGGAGAACCGCCCGTGGCTGGTGTTTGTGGGCGACGGCCCCGCCCGGCCTGACCTGGAAGCACTGACAAAGGAGCTGAAGCTGACCGACCGCGTCCGCTTTGTGGGCATGGTCAAGCCCGATGAGGTGCCCCGGTGGTACCGCGTGGGCGATATCTTCGTCAGCGCCTCCCAGAGCGAGACCCAGGGCCTGACCTACTTCGAGGGCATGGCCTGTGGTCTGCCGGTGCTCTGCCGTGCGGACCCCTGCCTGGATGGCGTGGTGGAAAACGGCTTCAACGGCTGGCAGTGGAAGGACGAAGCCGAGTTTGCATCGGCACTGAACACCATCATCTCGGACCCCGCCCTGCGCGGGCAGCTGCACCAGAACGCTCTGGCCACCGCGGCCCGCTACTCGGCAGAGCATTTCGCTCAGCAGGTGCTGGATGCTTACCAGCAGGCCATTGCGCTGAAGCGGTACGAGTCTGAACACAAAAGCATCCTCAGCTGGGTGTGATCCCAATCCCCAAAGAATCCAGAAAAAGCAGCAGCGCCCTGTCTCCCGCAATGGGAAACAGGGCGCTGCTTTTTGCGCATCCGTTATTCGATGCCGGTCACCTTGTAATCCTGATCCTCAACAGCCTTCTTCAGGTCTGCGTCGGAAACTTCGGCGTTCAGGGTGACGATGGCGGTACCGGCCTCGTGGCTGACCACGGCCGCGTCTACGGCGGGCAGGGCTTCCAGCGCCTTTTTCACGCGGGCTTCGCAGTGGCAGCACATCATACCTTCAACATGCAGGGTCTTTTTCATGGCATTGTCCTCCTTGACAACGGGAGCCGAAACGGGTTCGGCAGTATTTTCAGCCGCTGCAGGCTGCACGGGGGCAGTGGGCAGGGCGGCAGACTTGGGTTTGCGGTCGTGTTTGGTGCTGTGCAGGTCGAACAGGTTCAGCCGCAGGGCATTGCTCACGACACAGAAGCTGGAAAGACTCATGGCCGCAGCCCCGAACATGGGGTTCAGGGTCAGGCCGAAGGGGATGAACACACCGGCAGCCAGCGGGATGCCGATGATGTTGTAGATGAACGCCCAGAACAGGTTTTCGTGGATGTTGCGCAGGGTGGCGCGGCTCAGCCGGATGGCGGCGGGCACATCGGAGAGCCGGGAGTTCATCAGGACCACATCGGCCGCGTCAATGGCAACATCGGTACCGGCACCGATGGCGATGCCAGTGTCCGCGCGGGTCAGGGCGGGGGCATCGTTGATGCCGTCGCCCACCATGGCCACCTTGCCGCTCTCCTGCAGTCTGCGGATCACGGCCTCCTTGCCGTCGGGCAGAACGCCTGCAATGACCTCGTCCACGCCCGCCTGCCGGCCAATGGCATCGGCGGTGCGCTGGTTGTCACCGGTCAGCATGACCACCCGGATGCCCATGTTCTGCAGCTCCCGGATGGCGCGGGGGCTGTCCTCCTTGAGGGTGTCCGCCACGGCGATCACGCCCATCAGGCGGCCTGCACCACCAAAGAAGAGGGGCGTTTTGCCCTCAGCGGCCAGCCGGGCGGCTTCGGCCTGGAGTTCGGCGGGTACGGATGCCTTGGCGGCGATGAACTCCGCATTGCCGCCGTAGATCTCCATGCCGTCCAGCCGTGCAGAAAGGCCGTTGCCGGGCAGGGCGGCAAAATCGGTCACATCGGGGCAGGCGATGGTCTCTGTCTCGGCATAGGCCAGCACTGCCTTGGCCAGCGGGTGCTCGCTCTTCTGCTCCAGCGAGGCCGCCAGCGTCAGCAGCTCGCTCTCGGAAACGCCCCCCGCGGGCAGGATGTCGGTGACCCGGGGTTCACCGCTGGTGATGGTGCCGGTCTTGTCCAGCGCCACGATCTGGGTACGGCCTGCGGCTTCCAGCGAGGCGGCAGTTTTGAACAGGATGCCGTTCCTGGCCCCCAGACCGTTGCCCACCATGATGGCCACAGGCGTTGCCAGACCCAGCGCACAGGGGCAGCTGATGACCAGCACCGAGATGCCCCGGGCCAGCGCATAGCCGAACTCCCGGCCCAGCAGCAGCCAGACAAGGGTGGTCAGCACCGAAATGGAGATGACTGCAGGCACAAAAAAGCCGGAAACGGTATCGGCGATCTTGGCAATGGGGGCCTTGGTGGCGGCGGCATCACTGACCATCCGGATGATCTGGGCCAGCGTGGTGTCCTCGCCCACACGGGTGGCTTCGCACTTCAGGAAACCGGACTGGTTGGTAGTGGCGGCGCTGACCTTGTCTCCCGCAGCCTTGTCCACCGGGATGCTCTCGCCGGTCAGGGCGCTTTCATTCACGGCGCTGGAACCTTCCAGCACAAGGCCGTCCACCGGGATATTCTCACCGGGGCGCACCACAAAGAGGTCGCCTTTTTTCACCTGTGCAATGGGCACGGTCACTTCGGCCCCCTCCCGCAGCAGGGTTGCGGTCTGGGGGGCCAGCTTCATCAGGCTCTTGAGCGCGTCGGTGGTCTTGCCCTTGGAGCGGGCCTCCAGCATCTTGCCCACGGTGATCAGGGTCAGGATCATGGCGGCAGATTCAAAGTAAAGCTCCATCATGTAGTGCATGACGAGCGCGTCGTTGCCGTCTACCTGAGCGCGGGTCATGGCGAACAGGGCGTAGGTGCTCCAGAGAAAGCTGGCCGAAGAACCCAGCGCCACCAGTGTGTCCATGTTGGGGGCGCGGTGGAGCAGGCCCTTGAAGCCGCTGATGAAGAACTTCTGGTTGATGACCATTACGATGCCCGCCAGCAGCAGCTGGACCAGACCCATGGCAACGTGGTTGCCGTCGAACCAGTGGGGGAGCGGCCAGCCCCACATCATGTGGCCCATCGAAAAATACATCAGCACCGCCAGAAAGACCAGTGATGCGATGAGCCGTTTTTTCAGTCTGGGTGTTTCGTGGTCAGCCAGTGCATCCAGCTCGGCGCTGGGGGTCTCGGCGGCAGCAGCCTTGGGGCTTGCGCCGTAGCCCGCCTCCTGCACTGCCTTGACGATGGCTGATGCGCTGGCGGTGCCCTCCACTCCCATGGAGTTGGTCAGCAGGCTCACCGAGCAGCTGGTCACGCCGGGCACAGCTTTTACGGCCTTTTCTACCCGGGCAGAGCAGGCCGCGCAGCTCATGCCCGTAACAGTATACTGTTCCATTGTTTCCCTCCGATAAAAAACGCTGCGTGAATGGGATCAAACGAGCTTGTTCAGGATCCACAAAAACTCCTGCAGCTTCTCCTCACCGCCGTTTTTTAGGTCCTCAGCCACGCAGGTGCTCAGGTGCTGGTCGATCAGCTCCCGGGTAAAGCCGTTCAGAGCGCTTCTGGCGGCAGCGGCCTGCACCAGAATATCCGTGCAGTACACGTCCTTTTCCACCATGCTCCGGATGCCCCGGATCTGGCCCTCGATGCGGTTCAGCCGGGTGATGAGGTGCTTGTACTCCTCCTCGGTGCGCTGCTTGTGGCGGCAGCTGCAGCCGGTGCTTCCCTCAGCTGGGGCACAGCAGGGCTCTTCTGCCGGGGCGGGGGAGCAGTGGGGGCAGCTTCCCTCCGGGATCTTGTTCATATCGCTCATGTCTATTCTCCTTTCGTTACCCCTTGGGGGTATCGTGCTCCATAGCTGCATTATAGCACGGCGGTCCTGTTTCTGCAAGTAGGGCTGGGGGGTATTATTGTGAATTTTTTATGAACACGGAAGACGAAACAAAAGGCTCTGCGCCCCAAACGGGGAACAGAGCCTTTGGCATCCAGAACGATCAGTAGGCGAATCTGCGCATAAAGGCAAGGTCGCTTGCGGCGCGGGCGGGCACAGCTTCCTCCCGCAGCACGGGCAGGGAAGCCTGCGGCATCTGCCGCAGCATCTCAAAGCCGCCGGCGTAGTCCACACAGGAATCCTCCAGACTGGTGGAATAGAGCGTTCCATCCGGCTGGAAGTTCTGGCCCTTGAAATGGACCGCCGTGATCTTGTCGCCATACCAGCTGCCCACCTTATCCCAGATGCGGCGCTGTGCATCCACAGATGCGGCCTCCGGGCCCACATAGTTGGCAAAATCGCAGATGACGCGCAGGTTGGGGCTTGCCATAGTGTCCAGCACCATCTGCACTGCCTCGGGGGTATTCATGGCATGGTAGTAGACGCACTCCACGGCAAAGAGCACTCCCTGCTCCTCGCAGGCGGGCAGGATTTCACCCAGACTGCGCAGGAGCGCTTCCTGCGCCTCCTTCCGGGTCACACCGGGCTGCTTGGCCATGTTGGTGGTCTCGCTGCCCATGCAGCCTGCACCCAGCGCCTTGGCAACAGGGATCTGGCTCAGCACCTTTGCCACCTCGGCACGGCGCTTGTCCTCGTCGGCATAACTCAGCTCCACATAGGTGCCGTCCACGGCAATGCCCACGCCGGACGCTGCCGCAGCTGCTCTTGCCCGCTCCACCAGCGCAGGGGTCACATCGGCATAGCTCTTTACGCCCTCCACCGCCTTGGGAAAGGCCAGCTGGGTGCAGGCAAAGCCTGCCTGCCCGATGGAGGAAAAGAGGGTCTCGGGGTCATGGCGGCCAAAATCGTGGCCGCGTGCACCAAGAATGAATTCAGGCATCCTGCACCTCCATCAGCCGAACACACGGGCGGCAAAGAGATTCAGCTCCTTGCCCCACCAGTACCAGTCGTGGGAGACATCGCTGCCCCACACTTCCAGATGCACGGGCAGGCCGCAGTCGGTCAGTGCATCGGCCATGGCCTGGGTGTCCACCAGCGCGTCGCCCTCGTAGCTGCCCTGACCGGCACAGAGGAGAAGGGCATTCTCTTCAGCCTTTGCCAGCAGCTTTTTGTCCACAAGGCCGTCCTCTGCCAGATAGGCCAGGGGGGCATTGCGCAGGACCAGGTCATCTGCTGCATTGCCCAGGAAACGGCGCACATCGTACAGGCCGGAAAGGCCGATGGCACCCGCGAACACCTCGGGGCGGCGCAGGCGGCAGTTCACTGCCTGATACGCGCCGGTGTCCACGCCCACCGCCCAGAGCAGGGTGTCCTTTTTGGCACCGTTCAGGGTCAGGATGCGGGGAGCCAGCTCGCTTGTCAGGTAATTGAAATACTTTTCCTGCATCTCGGCCCGGCGGCGGGGAGCCGTGTCCCCGGCCAGCAGGCTCTCGGCATCGATGCTGTCGGCGCAGAACAGCTGCACCTTGCCCTCATTCAGCAGCGGGGCAATGGCATCGGGCATCCCGTTGTTTTCCCAGTCGTAAAAGCGGCCGCCCCGCGCGGGCAGAGCCAGCACCGGCGTACCGGCATGGCCGTAGACCTTGAACTCCATGTCGCGGCCCAGCATCCGGCTCCATTCCTTATAATACGTCCCTTGGATCATGGCAGCATCCTCCTGTTGTCACACAAATTGATTGCGCTGGGGGTCATAGGCGTATCCCACAGCGGAAAGCCTGGCACACAGCGCGGCCTTATCCTCGTCCAGATCCTCGCACAGCGCGTCCAGAGTGGGGTAGAAGTCCCGCAGCTTCAGGTTGATCATGCTCAGCAGCATAATCGGGTCATTTGGCAGAGCCATCGTCGATTCCTCCAGAAGATAACAAAAAAGCCGGCCACTCGACAAAGTGACCGGCAGATGCAGCTACTTAGACAGCGCGGGTAACCTTGCCAGCGCGCAGGCAGCGAGAGCATGCGTAGATATACTTGGGAGAGCCTTCCACGACCGCCTTGACACGACGGACATTCGGCTTCCAGGTACGGTTGGAACGGCGATGAGAGTGGGAAACCTTGATACCAAAGGTAACACCCTTGCCGCAGCATTCACACTTAGCCATGGTACTTGCACCTCCTACAGTGAAGTATGGAATTCAAAATAATCAGCTTGACTATTTTACCAGAGATGCGGAGAAAAAGCAAGAGCAAATTTGATTTTTCTGCAACTTTTTTCTTGCAGGGCCAAACCCTTGCCCCAAAAGCGAAAAAATAGTACAATAGGATAAAATCCAACCGAGGGAGAAACGAATGACCGCACAAGGAATGTATTATCTCATCCGGGCACTGGTGACCCTGATCGCCATCCCGTTCCATGAGGCGGGCCACGCGCTGGCCGCCTGGCTGCTGGGCGACCCCACCGCAAAGCGGGAGGGCCGCATCAGCCTGAACCCGTTCCGCCACTTTGACCTCGTGGGCACCCTCTGCATGATCTTTGCCGGGGTGGGCTGGGCAAAGCCTGTTTCCACCGACCCCCGCAATTTCAAAAACCCCAAGTGGGGCATGGCCCTCACCGCGCTGGCAGGCCCGGCGGCCAACCTGCTGCTGGCTTACCTCGGCATGGTGGCGTGGAAGATCCTGTATTATTGGGCCCCTACCACCATGATCACGATTTTCGCAGCCCGCTTCCTCCAATACTTAGTGATGATGGATGTGGGCCTTGCGGTGTTCAACCTCATTCCCATCCCGCCGCTGGACGGCAGCCGCATCCTGCTGGTGGTGCTGCCCCAGCGCATCTACTTTCAGATCATGCGGTACGAGCGCGTCATCTTCGTCATCCTGCTGGCGGCTGTCTGGGCCGGTGTGCTGGATGGCGTGCTGGGCACCTTCAATGATGCGGTCTGGGAACTGCTGGATCTCGGCACCGGCTACATCGACCAGATCGCCTATTCTGCGTATTATGCAACCATCGGGACGGTGATCTGAGTGGCAGAAGAACTGACCTTCCGTCTGGAGGATTTTGAGGGCCCGCTGGAGCTGCTGCTCACGCTGGTGCAGAAGCACAAGATGGACCTGCACAACATCCCCATTCTGGAGCTCATCGACCAGTACACCCGCGCGGTGGAATCGGCCGAGAGCACCGACCCTGAAATTTCCAGCGCCTTTATCGAGATGGCCGCCCACCTGGTGGAGATGAAGAGCTATCTGCTGCTGCCCCGCAGTGAAGAGGGCGAGCGGATGAAGCAGGAGCTCACCGGCCAGCTCATTGAATATGACCAGTGCCGCCGGATGGCCGCCCGTCTGCGGGAGCGGGGAGAGGAATATACCGTGTTCGTGCGCACCCCGGCCCGGCTGGAATGGGACAACACTTATGATCTCTTCCATGCGCCGCAGGTGCTGGCAGACTGCTGGCAGGCCCTGATGGGGCGCACCACCGTCCGCAAAATGCCCACCCAGCAGCAGTTCGAGCCGCTGGTGTCGGCCCCGCAGGTCTCGGTGAGCAGCCGGGTGGTCTACATCCTGCGCCAGCTCATTGCAGGCGGTGCAAAAAAGATGGACCAGCTGTTTTCCCGCCGCCAGACCCGGGGAGCCAACGTGGCCACCTTTCTGGCGCTGCTGGAGCTGGTGCGCGGCGGCCGTGTGACGCTTGGCCCGGAGGGCGAGCTGAAGATGCGCCGGGGCCGCATTGACCGCACAAAGGAGGAGCAATGAATCAGAAACAAATTCGTGCCGCAGTGGAGGCAATGCTCTTTGCCTACGCGGAGCCCATCGGGGCCGACAAGCTGGCCCAGGCGCTGCAGCTGCCCACCGCCAGCGTGGAATCTGCGCTGGAAGCACTGCATGAGCGCTGCCAGAAAGAGGACAGCGGCCTGTGCCTGCTCCACCTGAACACCCATTGGCAGCTGGCCACCAAAACGGAATTTGCGGAGTGCGTCCGCCGTGTGCTGGACACCCGCCGCTCCATCCCGCTGGGCCCGGCGGCCATGGAGACCCTGACCGTCATCGCCTACAACCAGCCCGTCTCCCGCGCCTTCATCGAGCAGGTGCGCGGCGTGGATTCCTCCTCCAGTGTGTCGGGCCTGCTGGAAAAGGGGCTCATTGAAGAGGCAGGCCGTCTCGATCTGCCCGGCAGACCGGTGGCCTTCCGCACCACGGACGTGTTCCTGCGGTGCTTTGGCCTGTCCAGTCTGGAAGATCTGCCCCCGGTGCGGGGCACGGAAAGTGAGGCGGCCCAATGAGCGTCCTGTGGAGTGTTCTCGCTGGTATCGGTACGGTGCTGCTGTTCCTCTTAAAAGGGGTGGGCATCCTGCTGCTGGTGGTGCTGGTGTTGGGTCTGCTGCTCATGTTCTGCCCCTTCTGCGCCGATGTGCAGTGGGCGGAGGGCATCTTTCAGGTAAAGGCCGGTGCACTGGGCATCACCTTCCCGGTGTTCCGGTATCCCGCGCCGGAAAAGCCGGAGAAAAAGAAAAAAGAAAAAAAGAAGAAAGCGTCCGGCGCACAGAAGCCCAAAAAGGAAGCCCCACCCCGCCAGAAGGCGAAGCTGACCCTGCAGATCGTCTGCACCATCTTAAAAGGGGCGGGAAAGCTTACCCGGGCCATCATCGGCTCCCTGCGCTTTACCCGGATCGACGTTGTCCTCGGTGTCCGGGGCGAAGACCCTGCCGAGGCTGCCCGCAGCTATGGCAGGCTGAACGCCTGGCTCTACCCGACGCTGGGTTTCCTGGACCGGTTCCTCTATCTGGACTTTGAGCAGCTCCGGCTCCTGCCGGATTTCGGCAGCGCCGAGCCCACCGTAAAGGATCATATCTCGTTCCGGGTCACGGCCCGGGCCTACGCTATCGTTTTCACGCTTCTGCGCGTTCTGTATGCGTTCTGGCGCGAAAAGGTACTGGACGTTTTTATCTAGCTCGGGTATAATATTTTTGTATGGTGCGTCCGCGTCCCGGCCCGGACAGGGCAGGGAAGTGGTTCCGTGGGGGCGGCGTTCCGCTCCCCGATATAGAAGTAAGGAGGCCGAATTTTATGGCTGAGCATCCCATTCAAAACCTGATGAACGTTACGATGGACAAGATCCGTCAGATGGTGGATTCCAACACCATCGTCGGCAAGCCCATCACCACCGATGACGGTACCACCATCCTGCCGGTGTCCAAGGTGAGCTTCGGCTTTGCCTCTGCCGGCACCGATTTCGACGGCAAGAACGCCGCCAACAAGGATCTGTTCGGCGGCGGCTCCGGCGCAGGAGTCAATATCCAGCCCGTGGCATTCCTGGTGGTCAAGGATGGCTGTGTCCGCACCATCCAGCTCTCTGACGGCAACAACACCGTGGACCGCGCCCTGACCATGATCCCCGAGCTGGTGGAAAAGGTCAGCGCCCTCATTAAAAAGGACGAGCCTGCTGCTCCTAAAAGCGAGCAGTGACGGCCAGCGGGCAGCTTTCCCTCGCAAGTGAAACGGGCCATTCCATCGCCCGCCCTACTGCCTGCGGCAGCAGGGTCCCACCCCAGCGGACACTTGCTCAGGAAACTGCCCGCCGTCCTCCGAACATCGCCGTAACTGCAAGATTCCAACTTGCAGTTTTTTCAGCGCATGCTCCGGCGTGCGCTTTTGAGCGCCGGGAGGCGCACAAGGAGTTTTATTATGGCAGAAGAACGTATTCAGAAAATCATGGCCGAGCAGGGCCTGTGCTCCCGCCGCGCGGCCGAGCAGATCATTGCCGAGGGCCGTGTCAAGGTCAACGGCCACCCCGTCAAGGTGGGCGACAAGATGGACCCCAACCGGGATGTGCTGCATGTGGATGACGAGCGCATCTACATCCAGAAGAACCAGCAGCTCTACTATCTGGCCCTGTACAAGCCCCGCGGCTATGTGACCACCGCCAGCGATGAGCTGGGCCGCAAGACCGTTATGGAGCTGGTCAGTGATATCCCAGCCCGCCTGTACCCGGTGGGCCGCCTGGACAAGGACAGCGAGGGCCTGCTGCTGATGACCAACGACGGTGCCTTTGCGCAGGCTGTCACCCATCCGTCGGGCGGCATCTCCAAGCTGTACCGCGTCACCGTGCAGCCCC
>OLOR01000854.1_pt1 | contig 30986 bp, 30 predicted proteins | sample 1672521 | NCBI WGS metagenome assembly OLOR01 (sample SAMEA3136695, study PRJEB25190) | human gut metagenome | biome: human gut; feature: human-associated habitat; material: faeces | place: Austria | collected 2013
ATACAAAATTTATCTCACTTTCTCAAAGTCTACCAGCGTGTAGAAATTTATAATTCAACTTTTTCTACACGCTGAAATATGCGCATAAAACGCATATTTTGAAAAAAATTTTATGTGGTGACAATTATTGTACTTATACTTGCAAAAATCTGCTTTTCGTATAATATTGACAAATTAGCAGGTCACTCCTGCGCCACCCAAAGCCACCCGAAAAATATTCAGAAAGGAAAATTTTTATCAGTAAAGACGTTTTAATATCTTTGGTTTCGATGCTCGGAACGGTTATTGGTACATTCGGCGGTATTTTAACCTCATCAAAGCTTACATCATTTCGCCTTGAACAGCTTGAGCGAAAGGTTGATAAGCATAATAATTTTGCAAGTCGTATACCCGTTGTCGAGGAACAAATCAAGGTTATAAATCATAGAATAGATGACTTGGAAAAGGGAGGCAAAAACATATGAAATGTACACAGCAAACTATAAACAAAGCAATCAGAACTTTTATTCAAACAGCAATCGGTTACGCCGCCGTTAATATTGTTGCAATTGATTTTTCAGCGTCAAAGCAAGTGCTTAAAACCGCACTTATCGGCCTTGGAGTTTCAGCTGTATCGGCAGGAATAGCGGCAGTAATGAATTTGGAGGAAAAAAATAATGACATTTGATTCGTTTGTAAAAAGATTTATTGGCAAAGCTGTTGATTATGACGGAGTAAGCGGAGTTCAATGTGTAGACCTTGTGAAGCTGTATTTATATAATGTATTCGGTATTCGCGCAGGTGCGTGGGGAAATGCAAGGGATTACTGGCTTGATTTTAACTCACATAAAATTATGAAAGAAAATTTCACTAAAATTAAAAATACACCTGAATTTGTACCTAAAAAGGGTGATATTTTGGTTTGGAGCGGTGATATTTCAATTAAAAATAATTACGGCCATATTGCCATTGCCACAGGTGAGGGCGATACACATACTTTCTATTCTTATGACAGCAATTGGAATAAAAAAGAAATGCAAAAGGTGAAACATACTTATTTTGCACTTTACGGGGTGTTGCGTCCTAAAAATATAAAGGCGCTTTTCGCTGCACCCGATGTTTCACTCGGTGATTATTCTTTAACCAATGTGCGTGGTATTTATAATTTTGCCGGGGCAAAATCAGGAAGAAAAAAGGTTAAGGAAATAACAAAAAACGCAAAAAAATCCGCAACCTCACAAAAGGCGGATGATAATGCTTATTTAAAGGCGGGTACTGCTGTTTCCGTGCTTGAAACCAAGTTGATTTCAACAGGTAATTTGTGGGCGCGTATCCCAAGCGGATGGATATGTATTTGGGAACACGATAAAGATAAGCTTTTTATTAAGTGATGACATTAAAAATCAGAGTGCGACTTAAATTGCACTCTGATTTTTTTAGGAAAATATTAAATAAGTCTTGACATTGTGACAAACATACTATATAATACATTTCGCAATGGCCCGGTAGTTCAGTTGGTTAGAACGCTAGCCTGTCACGCTAGAGGTCGACGGTTCGAGCCCGTTCCGGGTCGCCATTTTTGCTGATATGGCTCAGGTGGTAGAGCACATCCTTGGTAAGGATGAGGTCACCGGTTCAAGTCCGGTTATCAGCTCCAAGGACAGAGATGCTTACCACCTCTGTCTTTTTTTATATCCAAAATCTTGAGACTCGCCGAGTCTCTTTTTTATTTTAATTTGTGGTGTTGTTATGTTAAAAGATTTACATATTCATATTGAAAGAGGACCTTACACTTTAGAATGGATTGAAAAGTTCATTTCAAAAGCTCAGCAAATGGAACTTGATGAAATTTGCCTGCTTGAACATTCAATTAGAATTAAAGATTTTCATCCCACTTTTAAAGAAGCAAGAAATTATAATAATTACCAAAGAAAGTGGTTTGACGAAAAAGCCAAAACTGCACATACGCTTGATGAATTCAAAGAACTTGCAAGCAAAGTGCGCTTAAAAAACTATCCCGTAAAAGTTAGCTTCGGGCTTGAGGTTTGCTGGTTTGAGCAACATTCAAATTTAATAAGCGAACTCGTAAGCGACGGCTTTTTTGATTATCTTTTAGGCTCAGTTCATTGGGTTGATAATTGGACTTTTAACCAGCGAAAGTATCAGTGGCTCGGGCGTGATACAGATGAAATTTATACTCGCTATTTTGAACTTGAAAACTCACTTGTTCAAAGTGATATATTTGATATTATAGCACATCCCGATTTAATAACCTGCCACAATATTTATCCTTCCTTTGATTTGTGTGATCAGTATGACGGATTGTGCAAAAATATAAAAAAACATAATATGTGCCTTGAAATGAATACATCAAAAGGATTGGGAGTTAATAAAGAATTTCTTGACTTTGCGGTTAAAAACAGCGTTAAATTTTCAACCGGTTCTGATGCACACAGGGTTGAAGATGTCGGCAGAAAAATAAAGGAAGCAGATGTGCTTATATCCCGTAGCTTGAAGTAATGGGGTCTTTAAAAAGCGGAATAATCGGCGGCGCAAAGGTGAACAAAATAAATATTGTACTGCAAACAGCAAACAATATAATTGAAATGATATTTGCGCTTACGCTTTGCAATTTATCACTTTTAATAACGGTATAATCTACTGCAAATGCGCAAAATACGCCGATAAAAAATGATGCAATGTTTAATAAATCAATATTTTTTCCGATTATCCCTGTGTAAGTATAGAAAAATGAAAGTGTTATTCCCATTCCTACAAACACACCGATAAATTTTGCCGGGAAAATATTTTTTGATTTATGCATTATAAAATATTGAGTGACCGTCCATATTAAATAAGGAAAGAAAATCAATTTTAAATGTTCCCACGGACTTTCGTTAATGGGGCAAAATAAGCCAACAACAGTATTGTTACCGCTCCATTCAAAAACGAAATGTGCAAGCGTACCTATAACGCTTACAAACACAAAACCAATAATGTCAAGCTTTAATAATGTTTTACTCATTTTATCACCTATAATATTGTATGTGGTAAATTGCTCTATTATAAATTGAAATATTTGCTTGACATTTTGTTTAACTTATGATAAAGTATAACACGCACGAGATGTGCATAAAACTTGACAGGTTCAACCCGTCAACTTGCAGAAGTACTCAAGTTGGTGACGAGGCGCCCCTGCTAAGGGCGTAGGTCGGGTAACCGGCGCGAGAGTTCGAGTCTCTCCTTCTGCGCCAAAAAAGGAAGTATCATTTTTGATACTTCCTTTTTTGATGCGAAGAACAGAGAGTCGAACAAGGCAATTTCGTCAAAAGAAATTTCGTGTTTGAATGAATTTTTTCAAAATTCATATTAAACACTACATTCCTTTTTCCTCTCCACAAAAAGTTGACACTTTTTGTGGGAGTTTTTGATTTTGCGTCAGGGTGTGAACAAAACTGATGATAAAACGCTCTACAACTCGGTAACATCTTGAAAGTTGAAAAAACATAATGTAAAATAGTATTGCATTCGATGAGAAATAAAAGAGTATTTTGAGGTAGGGAAATCCCGAATAAAAGACAGATTGATTTTTCAATCTGTCTTTTGTTTTGCCTAAATATTTCGCTTGAAATGAGTATATATTATATAGTATAATAAAAAACGGTGATGTTTTATGAAACAGTTTTTAGAAGTAGGAAAATTAAATAATACACACGGTATCAAAGGTGAGTTGAAAATGCAACTTTGGTGTGATGATATTGAATTTTTGAAACAGTTTAAAACTTTGTATTTTGATGATAAGGGGCAAAACAGTGTTGAAATTACATCTGTAAGATCCCAAAAAAATCTTGCAATAATAAAGCTTAAAGGTATTGATTCAATCGAGCAGGCGGAAACCGTAAAAGGTAAAATTCTTTATTGTAACCGTGACGATGCTTCTATTGATGAAGATGCTAATTATATTGCAGACCTTATCGGCTGTTATGTGGTGGATATAGATACCGAAGAAGAGTACGGAAAGGTTGTTGATGTGCTTAACTACGGTTCGTGTGATATTTATGATACAGAATCTTGGGGAAAGCATACTCTTATCCCTGCAACACCCGATATAGTTAAGGAAATAAATACGGAATATCAGGTTATTAAGATTAAGGCAATGAAAGGGCTTTTTGATGAGAATTGATATAATGACGCTTTTTCCCGATATGTGCAATGCTGTTTTGAGCGAATCAATAATAGGCAGAGCGCGCCAAGCCGGAAAAGTTGAAATAAATTGTGTTGATATTAGGAACTATACGCTTGATAAGCACAGGCGTGTTGACGATAAACCGTATGGCGGCGGAATGGGAATGATAATGGCACCGCAGCCTATTTTTGATTGCTATAAAGCAATAAGTGAAAATATAGGCGAAAAGCCGCATTTGATATATCTTACGCCACAGGGCAAAACACTTACTCAACAAAGGGTAAAGGAACTTTCAAAGCTTGATAATCTTGTGCTTTTGTGCGGGCATTATGAGGGTATTGATGAAAGAGTTATTGAAGAACTTGAACCTGAAGAAATTTCAGTTGGAGATTATGTGTTAACCGGCGGTGAACTTCCTGCTTTGATTGTGGCTGATTCGGTAGCAAGAATGTTGCCGGGTGTTTTAAGTGATGATGAATGTTTTGAAGAAGAAAGTCATTTTAATTCACTTCTTGAATATCCGCAGTATACACATCCGTCAAGCTGGAACGGCAGAGAGGTGCCGGATGTACTTCTATCAGGTCATCATGCAAAGGTTGATGAATGGCGCAGGCATAAATCACTTGAGCGCACATATAGGCGCAGGCCCGATATGCTTGAAAATGCCGAACTTGATAAAAAAGACAGAGAATTTTTGTCGAAACTTGAAAAAGAATAAAAAAATATGTGAAATATGCACAAATACCACTGAAAATTTTTATTTGAAATTAACAAGTCAAACGAAGTTACGGTATTATTGTTGACCGAATTTAATTTGGTGGTATAATAGTAATAAGAAAACAAAAACACTTATATTAACCACAATATATTGTACATTTAATGAGAGGTTTTAATTATGTTCGTTAAAGATGTTAAGGTAGAAAACCAGGTTGGTCTTCATGCTCGTCCGGCAACTTTCTTTATTCAAAAGGCAAACGAGTTCAAATCATCAATTTGGGTAGAAAAGGAAGAAAGAAGAGTTAATGCAAAGAGCCTTTTAGGCGTTCTTTCACTTGGTATTATGGGCGGAACTGATATTCGTATCATTGCCGACGGTTCAGATGAAGAAGCTGCTGTTGAAGGTCTTGTATCTCTCGTAAAATCAGGATTCACAGAATAATTATTGTTTTAAAAATCAAAGAAAAAGGCATTGCTTGGGGCGCCCTCCGTAAGGAAGGTGCCCCAAAGGCTTTGTATCTTAAATCAAATATTGTTGTATTTAGACGGTGTAGCGGTTTGCTATGCCGTTTTTGCTGTTTTTGTAGCTTTTTCGGAGGTTTTTGAATATTTCTCGAAAATGTGGGGATAATAAATAATTTTACATAAGAACCAAAATTACATATGCCTTAGTGGAATAGCCAAATGAATCTTATTATTCATCTTAAGTTTTATTATAATTTAGTTGTCAAATTTGACTATGCACTTTTTTACATGAAATTTTGGCAAAGGCAAATTTGACAACAAAAGTTGTCGTAAATGACTACCAAAACAATAAAATTCGTGATACAATATAAATACAATAAATGTGGAGGTTTAGATATGCAAAATTTAAAAAGCAATATTGACCATTACATGGAATTAAAAGGGATTAGGATGTACAGTCATTTGCTCGTTGATATTGCACATGAATTAGGGATTAAAGGACAAGAAGCATATAAATTTGCAAATAGAGAAAAGTCCAACTTCTCAAAAATGCTAAAAGGAGAAAGACCGCTTAAATACGAGTTTATTATTCCTTTAGAAAAAATATTTGGTATTTCATTGGCTAGGTTATTGTATGAAGATGCGTATAAATTACCTGTTGAAAAGGAAAATGTACCATTCAATAAGGGCTTTAGATATTACGCTTATTTAGATGATCCAGAATTGTATAAAAACGAATTTGATTTATTACTTACAAAGGATGGGAAATCTATTCTCACTCAAACTGATGAATTCGGCAAAACCTTTCTTGATTATATCGTGGAATATCGTTCGATTAACGGTGTTAAATATCTTCACGATGTGTATGGAATAAAACTGAAATGGTATCATAATCAATTTGAATTTAAGAAAGACAAAGGCATGATATGGATTCATTTTGAAAACTGTATTGAGTTTGCCCGTCTTGTTGCAAGTATGAATGATGTGGAACTGTTCAATGATATTTATGATTCCTACAATATGTTTTTTACAAATGGGCACTATGCTGCGGAAAGTTGTATTTTCTGTCAAGGTGAATATTTGGAAATAATACTGGACAATGACGACTTATTTCATTCAATATTTGAAATAAAACCTTACGAGCTTAAGCTGGACAGTATTGGCAAAAGAGAAAAACAAGTTGATTCAATTACATACCATTCCATCAACCCGATAATTAACAACTGTTTAAGATATGCTTTAAAACATTTAGATAAATATAAGCATAGAGCAATTGATATATTAAAATTTGGAATAAATTACAACAAAAAAGTAGCATCCAATATATGTTATGACAATCATTATGTTTGCAATGAACTGGGTGCTTTAAAAAATTTCAAAGACGATGATTTTTACGAGCTAATTATTTTTACCGATGTAGAAACAAATGACAGTGAAATACAAGCACTAATTCACCAATTGCCAAAATTCAATAAATTACGGTGATACATTGAGCAAGAATAATGATGGATGCTTTGATGATTAAAAAGAAAAGAGGATTTCAAAATGAGCTTAATAACTTGTCCTAAATGCGGCAAAACAATCAGTGAAAAGGCAATAACATGTCCTCACTGTAAATTTAATCTTTCACAACAAAATTTAATAGTGTGCGACGAATGTGGAAGAGAGTACGAAATGAAATTTTCGGCTTGCCCTAATTGTGGATTTCCTAATTCAACTATTGAGAAAAAGAAGCAAAAGAAGAAACACAAAGGTATAATTATCTCCACAGTTGTAATTGCTCTAATTGTCATTAGCGTGCTTGGATTTAGCATTTCACAAAGAGCAAAAGAAGCCGAATATTATTCAAATATGGAATCTGTATCTTATACAATGCTTGATGGGGCTGCGAAAGCGGAAGACGCCGGAAACCTTATCAAGAGTGTATGGTACAATGCAATTTATGAGGAAAGAGATACTGAAACAGATAAATATGCAATGAAAAATGGTAAATTTGTATATGATTTTAATGATGCTCTTTCTAATTTGTTTGCTGATGAAAGTTTTGACAATAGTATTTCTGAAATCGAATTGAATCAATCAGAAGTTACTGATTTAATGAAAAAGCTGAAAAATCCACCAAAGAAATATGAAGAAGCTTATGCCGTGTTAAAAACTTATTATGATAATTACATGAAAATGACAAAATCGGTTATCAGTCCTACGGGAAGTCTCCAAACATTTTCAGAGGATTTTAATACCTATGATTCGGATACAGTCAATTCATTTGAAAAAATGAAATTGTATTTAGACTGATTACTATATTTTGTATTAAATGAATTACACTAAATGAAGACAAAAACTATAAAATTATAGAAAGAGAGTAGGAGGGCAAATTTATGGGAAAGCATTGTTTTTAAACATATATGATTTCTTTGTTTACTATTTCCATGTCGGCGTTGCGGATGGTATTCATTTTACCCACCCACAACATTTGGTCGGTTGCCTTTAAATACTCGGTAATTTTCTGCTTTTTTGTCATTTCCTTTACCAGCCGAAAAAACAATTCCTCTGCCTGTTCGTTTGTATTAGCAATATAGCTGTTTAACTTGCCGCTTGTCAGCAAATTGACATAGAACAGCCGCTTATGCTCCTTAATATACCGTAAGTGTCGCTGTTCCCATATCCCGATGGTTTTTTCTTCGGTGGGTAAAGTGAGGTCAGGAATAAGATACCCGTTTTCTTCGTGATACGTTCCACCCATTTCTTCAAAAAATGATTTTACCATTGCTGTAATCCTCCGTTATGATTTGAATTTCCCTACAATTCAATCACTCTGGCTGATTACAAAGCCGAAGAGAGAAGCTACTTCCCTATGTAGCCCCTCCTTTCGGCAATGCCTTTATTTTTTAGTATAAATATGTTATACTTATGAAAACTTATTAGGCAGGTGATTTAATGACTGAAAAGCAATTGCGCAAAAAAGCTATGGCATTGCCGCTTCATCCCGGCGTGTATATAATGAAAAATAAAGATAAAAAAATCATATATATCGGCAAGGCAAAAAAACTTAAAAACCGCGTTTCTCAATATTTTGGCAGTCATTCCAATCATTCGCTTAAAGTCATCAGAATGGTTGAAAATGTTGATGATTTTGATTACATTCTTTGTGACAGTGAGTTTGAAGCGCTTGTACTTGAATGTTCTCTTATTAAACAGCACCAGCCTAAATATAATATTTTGCTTAAAGATGATAAGGGCTATAATTATATCAAAATTACTAAAGAACAGTATCCTAAAATCAGGGAATGTAAGCAAATGGCAGATGACAACTCGCAGTATATTGGCCCATATACTTCTAATTTTTCTGTTAAGCAGGCGGTTGATGAAACTTTGCGTATTTTTAAACTTCCGCGCTGTAATAAAAAATTTCCGAAAGATTATAAAAAAAGCCGCCCGTGTTTAAATGGGTTTATGGGGATTTGCAGTGCACCTTGTGCAGGTAAAATATCGCTTGAAGAATACAGAAAAAATATTGACGAAGCAATCGCATTTCTTAAAGGCGGAAGTGTAAAAGCCGTGAAAGAAATGGAAGCAAAAATGCTTGAATGTTCCGAAAATCTTCAATTTGAAGAAGCCGCAAAGCTTAGGGATAGAATAAAAGCCATTAAAAATCTTGAAGAAAAGCAAAAAGTGGTTTCAATCAATGTACCTGAAGAGGATGTTTTTGCACTTGTAAACGGTAAGAAAAAAGCTTGCTTTGAAGTTATAAGATTTGAACACGGAAAACTTACGGATACGGAATTTTGGCTTATTGATTCTGTTGATGATTTGCCGCAGGCAAGATTTGAACTTATCGAACGATATTATTCAATGCGTGACAGGGTTGCATCTCGCATTGCGATTGACGGTGAAGTTGAAGATGAAGAACTTTTAAAAGAATTTCTTGAAAACAAAAAGCAGAAAAAAGTTGAATTTATTCATCCGCAAAAGGGCGAGCATTTGTCAATTGTGAATATGTGTATATCAAATGCAAATGAGCATTTGGCGCAGCAGCAGGGTAGACTCGGCAGGGAAATTGCAACTCTTGAAGAACTTAAAAATCTTCTCGGACTTGATAAAATGCCTGAATATATTGAATCTTATGATATTTCGCATACTTTTGGTGCGGATAATGTGGCAGGTATGGTTGTTTTTCATAACGGCAGACCGATGAAAAGTGCTTATAAAAGATTTGCTATTAAAGGTTTTGACGGGCAGAATGATGTCGGCTCAATGCAGGAGGTTTTAACGCGCAGGTTTAATCATTATTATAATGATGAAGACGGAAGTACATTTAAAATTTTGCCTGATTTGATTTTGCTTGACGGCGGTGAACCGCAGGTTAGGGCAGTATTGCCCGTTGTTGCATCAATGGGACTTAATGTACCGGTTTTCGGTATGGTTAAGGACAGCAAGCATAGAACGCGCGCTATTGAAGTGGGTAATGGCGAGATAGAAATAAATTCTCACCGCCGGGTATTTACCCTTGTATCTAATATTCAGGAGGAAGTACACCGTTTCGCTATTTCTTATCATCATAATAAACATAAAAAAAGCACGCTTTCAACCTCTCTTACAAAAATTAACGGTATAGGCGATGCGAAAGCAAAAGCTTTGATGAAATATTTTAAAACAATTTCTGCAATTAAAGAAGCACGGGTTGAACAGCTTAGGCAGGTTGACGGTATTTCTGAAAAAAACGCTCAAGAAATTTACAATTTTTATCATAAATTGTAAAAATAATTTTAATTGACTTGACTATTATTTTTGTAATTTGTATAATGGTAAATGATTTATCAAAAAGATTGTAACTTTTTTATTTGAAATTAAGAGGAATCTGATTTATGATGCGAGTAATTACGGGCATTGCGCGCGGCAGAAAGCTTGAAACTTTGCCGGGCGAAGATGTCACAAGGCCTACAACAGAATCGGTCAAAGAAGCTGTTTTTTCTATGATTCAGTTTGAAATTGAAGATAAAAATGTTCTTGATTTGTTTGCAGGTTCGGGCCAGCTCGGTATCGAAGCACTTTCAAGGGGAGCTAAAAAATGCACCTTTGTTGAAAATAATAAGCAGGCTTATAATGTTATTGAAAATAATATTAAGCACTGTAAGCTTGAGCAGAACGCGAGAATAGTTATGAGTGACGCTTGTGCATTTCTTTCAAGAAGGGATAGTTTTGATATAGCGTTTCTTGATCCGCCGTATAAGCAGGGAATCATTGAAAAGTGCTTGCCTCTTCTTTTTCCTATGATGAGTGATGACGGTATAGTAATATGCGAAACTTCGCGTGATGAAAACTTGCCTGATGAACTTAACGGATTTTATGCTGATAGAGTCAGAACTTATGGTAAAACTAAAATTACCCTTTATAGAAGGGGGAATTAAAATAAGATGAAAATTGCTATTTGCCCCGGCAGTTTTGACCCGGTAACTTTGGGCCATAAAGATGTTATTGAGCGGGCTTCGCAGCTTTTTGATAAAGTTATCGTTTTGGTACTTAATAACAGCTCTAAAAAGCCTATGTTCACACTTGATGAGCGTATGGAATTTATAAAACGATGTGTTGATAAGGAAAATGTTGAAATTGATACATACTCCGGCCTTTTGGTTGATTATGCAAGGCAACATAATGTTAATGCCATAATTAAAGGGCTTCGTGCTGTGTCTGATTTTGATTATGAATTTCAGCTTGCACTTATCAATAAAAGCCTTTATCCAAAAATTGAAACACTGTTTATTCCTGCAAAGGGCGAAAATATGTTTTTGTCCTCAAGTATGGTTAAAGAGGTATGCTCACTCGGTGGTGATATATCATCGTTTGTGCCGCAAGAAATATTAAAAGATATTTACGAAAGATGTAAAGGAGACATTAAAAATGACTAATACAGATATTTTACTTGAAGATTTGGAAGATGTACTCGATGACGCAACATCAATTCCATTGAGCAAAAAGTATGCAGTTGATGTAGACAAAATTAAGACTATTATTGAAGATATTCGTCTTAACACTCCGCAGGAAACAAAGCAGGCTAAAGCTATTGTTGATTCAAGAAACAATATTCTTGAAGAAGCAAAGAAAGAAGCTGCCGATATTATTGCTAAAGCACAGGAGGAAGCAAGGGAACTTGTTGCCCGTGACCAAATCACTCAAACTGCTCAGGCAGAAGCTGCCGATATTATTGCCAAGGCTAAAGAACAGGGCGATTCTTATATTGCAGACGCTCAAAACCAGGCTTCAGATATTCTCGGTAACGCTACAAACCAGGCAAATGAAATGGTTACAACAGCACAGAATAAATCAAGAGAAATGCTTACAGCAGTTAATAATTATGCTGATGATACACTTCTTGCTATTGATGATTCACTTTATAAGGCACTCAGTGATGTTCGCAGAATTCGCCAAGGTATTGAAAATACACAAAACAAAAATAAGTAATTTTGAATCATATTGGGCGGCCTACGGCCGCCTTAAACTGTAAAAAAACCTGCTTCAGCGAAAGCCGAAGCAGGTTTTTTTTACAATCTAAACCACCGGCTTAGCCGGTAGCTATTATTATGCTTTTTCGTTATTTCTCTTTTCAACTATGTGTTCGTGTACTTTATCTGCAAGTTCACCGTGAAGTTTGAATTTCTTGGTGAAAACAATAAGCGAAATAAAAATCAAAATCGGAGGAATTGCAAAGCAAATAATTCCTATTCCGGCTTTTGTGCTTTCGTTAATAGCTTTTGTGGCACTTGTAATTTGCTTGTTATATCCCATTATTGCCAATCCGCCGAAAAGAACTATTGTTTGAATGGTGTAAGCCATTTTCTGCAAAAATCCTTTCATAGAAAAGGTGATTGATTCGTTTCTTTCTCCGTTTTTATATTCACCGTAGTCAACAATATCTGCAAGAAAAATTGTTTGACCTACAAACATTGCCGCTATACCCGTTGATGAAACGATATATGCAATATCAAGTGCTATGGTTATTTTAAGAATAGGCCCGAAAACATACATCATAATGTATCCTATTATAGTGGCGATAAGTGAAATTTGATAAATTTTCTTTTTATTCATCCATTTTGAAAGTATAGGAATTACAGCAAGACCTAAAACTGAGCCGACAGCACCGATAGTTTGGAAAAGGCTCTGTGCTTTTGGCTCACCAAGTACATCTGAAAAATAGTACACCGCTGTGCCTGATGTTAAGTACCAACCGGCATTTGAAAGCATTGCAACTATCATAAATACAACAAGTTGGTCATTGTGTGCAATAACGGAAAAAATCTTTTTAAATGAAAACTTGGTTTTTTCACCGTATACTACATTTTTTTCCTTGGTTGAAAGTACGCTTATGGTTGAAAAAAGTACAAGCATTATTCCGCATATTCCTGCCCAGCGTGAAAAGCCTGTTGCACTGTAACCTTTATCCGTTGTCATTCCGGTTGAAAGCATAGGCAAAATAATAGGTGTTGCCACCGTAATTATGCCTTGGCCCAAACCACTAAAAGTTCTTGCAACGGTTGAAACAAGGTTTCTGTCTTTAGGGTCTGATGTGAAAGAAGGTACCATACTCCAATACGGAATATCAGCCATTGTATTCGTCATACCCCAAAGTATGTACATAACACCTATGTAAATATATAGCTTCGTTCCGCTCATTCCAAAGTTTGTGAAAAGTAAAAAGAGTACAACTGCGTTGCACATAGCACCGATAAGTATCCAAGGTCTGTATTTACCGTGTTTTGTTCTTGTGTTGTCAACTATTGTACCCATCATAGGGTCGTTAATTCCGTCCCATATTCTTGCAATAGGAGTGAGAAGAAGCAAAAACGCTTCTTTAAGCCCAAGCACGCTTGATAAATAATAGCTTAAAAATGAATAAAACATTCCGTAGCTTAAATCAAGTCCTACCGCACCTACACCAAAGCAGATTTTTTCTCTCCACGAGGTTTTGTATTCCTGCATATTCTGTCCTCCGATATTCAATATAAAGGTATTATATCATATAATTATATATTTGTACAACAACATTTCTTTTTATTTTATTGCAAATTTATTTTGCCGATGATATTATATAAAATGTAATATTTAGTCTTATTCGGAGGTTTTGTATGAAAAAGATTTTTAGTTTGCTTTTGTCATTTGTAATGCTTATAAGTATTGTTTCACTTGTTGATTTTTCTGCTTTTGCCGCAAGTAAGCTTCCGGCTACGTCAATAACTTCTTTAAGTGCAAAAGATAACGGATTTACAGTTAAATGGAAGAAAAAGACAAAAATCACGGGTTATCAAATTCAGTATTCAACAAGCAGTAAATTTAGCATGAAAAACACTAAAACAGTTAAAATCAAAAAAGCGAAAACAGCCTCTAAGAAAATAACCGATTTAAAATCATCAAAAAAATATTATGTACGGATAAGAACATACAAAATAGTTAAGAAAAAGAAATCGTATTCAAGTTGGTCTAAAAAGAAAAATGTAACTACTAAGAATTGTGAGCATTGTACAAACAATAACAATCATAGTACAAGTTGTGGAGATGCTGGGATATGGGTTGCAAGCAAAAATGAATTTAAAACTTATTATGAAAATTATTGTGAAAAATGGAATAGCAAATGGGTTAATGATGAAATAAGTAGTGGGGAATATTATCAAAATTGTCCTTATGGATATGAATGTTGGTCTTGTAGTTATTGTGGAAAGTGGACAGGAAATTTTAAATATAGATAATAAGAATAGGAGAAAACCAATGAAAAAAATCTTTTCGATAGTAATAGTAGTATTACTGTTAGTTATATCGCTGGCATTTACAACTACAGTTTTTGCTACAAATATTCCATCAACAACAATTACATCAGTAAAAGCAAAAAGTGAGGCATTTACGATTAAATGGAAGAAAAAAACAAATATTGCAGGATACCAAATTCAATATTCTGCTAATAGTAAGTTTAAAAAGGGGAATAAGACAATCAAGATAAAAAAAGTCAAAACTCTATCGAAAAAAATAACAGGATTAAAACCTTCAAAAAAATATTATGTTCGGATAAGAACATATAAAATAGTTAATAAGAAAACATACTATTCAAATTGGTCTAAAAAGAAATGTGTTACCACAAAATCGTCAACACCTATTAGCACAGCTACTACAACAACTCAAGCACATTGCAAAAACAATAACAATCATAGTATGAGCTGTGGCAATATGGGAAAATGGTTCACAAGTAAGAGTGATATAGATGATTATTGGGAAGAGGTTGTTCAGACATACTCTAAGCAATATGAAAATGGAGAAATAACTTGGGAAACATATTGCAAGAAATCACCTTATGGCTATGAATGTTGGTCTTGTGGATATTGTGGAAAATGGACTGGTAATTTCAAATATAGATAACAGATAATAGAAAGTAAATGGTGAATAAATGAAGCGGATAAGAAATATAATAGCTATTATATTATCAATAATAATATTGACAAATTCAACATTATCTTATACTACAGTTTGTGCGTCACCACAATTGCCTTCGACATCAATTAGTATAATTAAAGCTCAAGATAGAGCATTTACTGTGAAATGGAAGAAAAAATCGAATATTACAGGATACCAAATTCAATATTCAACGAATAGTAAATTTAAAAAGGGAAACAAATCAATAAAAATAAAGAGTGCTAAAACGGTATCAAAAAAGATAACCAAGCTTAAAGTAGCAAAAAAATACTATGTTCGGATAAGAACATATAAAGGAAAAAAATATTCAAAATGGTCTAAAGTAAAGAGTATAAAAACTCCGAAAGAGTCAAAATGTACCAAAGATAATATCCAAAAAGAAACCCATTGCACAAACAATAACAATCATAGTATAAAATGTGGCAATATAGGTATGTGGTTTGGTAGTAGGCGTGAAGTAGATACTTATTTTTCTTCTGTATGTAATACATGGGGAACAAAGTACAAGAACGAGGAAATAACTTGGGAGGAATATACTAAAAAATGTCCACAAGGATATGAGTGTTGGTCTTGCAGTTATTGTGGAAAATGGACAGGCAATTTTGTATATTAAAAACATTGGAGTACAAAGATGAAAAGAAAAAAATTATTTTCAATACTTAGTGTTGTTATCGTGATGATTTTAATATTTTGCAATACAACAACAATTTATGCAGGAGTAAAAATACGGACACCGAGTACATCAGGAATAACTCGAAGTGAAAATTGCATAAAGATAAAATGGAAAAAAGTAAATGGCATAAATGGGTATCAGATTCAATATTCTACAAATAAAGAATTTAAAAAAGCAAAAAAAATAACTATTAAATCTAAAACAACAACATCTAAAACTATGAAAAATATAGGAAATTCTAAAAAATATTATATAAGAATCAGAAGCTATAAAAAAAATAAGGGGAAAAATATATATTCTAATTGGAGTAAAAACAAAGTAATAAAACCTATAATGAAACATTGTACAAACAATAACAATCATAGTATGAGCTGCGGTAATATGGAAAAGTGGTTTAATAGTAGGGATGAAGTTGAAAAGTACTGGGAAGATGTTGACAATAGTCACTATAAGCAATGGCAAGAGGGAAAAATCACGATAGAGGAATATTATAAAATATCTCCGTATGGTTATGAATGTTGGTCTTGTAGTTATTGTGGCAAGTGGACAGGTAATTTCAAATATGATTAAAATTATAACTAGACATAATACAAATAATTAGTTAATTTAGTATTTATAAAGTGAAAAGAAGTTAAGGAAATTTGGCTTCTTTTTTGTGTGTAAGAAAGAAGCAAAAAACAACTAAGAATAAGGTTAAAAAGCTTAAGGCAAAGGAAAAATATTATGTTCGTATTCGTACATATAAAACAGTAAATGGTAAAAAGGTTTATTCTTCTTGCTCAAAGGTGAAGAGCGTTAAGACGAAATAAAATCACGCAGGGGCGAACATTGTTCGCCTCTTTTTTATGATTAAAAAGTTACAAAAGTGTTACAAATATTAAAATTCGGTATCGTGTTAATTTGCACTTGACAATACCACTGTACCCTTATATAATGTAATCAATGGTGATAATTCCACTTAAATCCCATAGATTTCAAGTAAATCCCATTAAGATTACATCAAAATTCACGAAAGGAGCAGAAGTTATGCGTTTGTTTGTAGGTACTTTAGACGGTTATAAACTTGATTCTAAAGGCAGACTTTCTGTTCCGACTAAGTGGAGAGAACGCCTTGGAAAAGAGTTTTATATGGTAGCTGTTACCGTAAGGGGTTGTAAATGCCTTACTCTTTATCCTGTTGAACATTTTGAATCAACATATGATGCAATGCAGCAGGGTACTGAAAATCAGAAGTATGATGCCACTACAAGCTTTCTTGATAATGCAGAAGAGGGCGTACTTGATGCCCAGGGCAGATTTACCGTCAACCAAAGACTTAAGGAAGCTTCTGCTCTTACAAATGAGTCAACAGTTGTATTTAAAGGTAAAGGTGCTGTAATTGAAATTTGGAATACCGACGAGTATGAAAAAATTTATAACACTTATGACCATACACAAGGTATTTATGACTTGATGGATAAAGTCAAGGGGAATGAGCAGTAATGGAATTTGTTCACAAAAGTGTGCTTTTTGATGAAGCAATAAAGGCACTTGATTTAAACAAAAATAAAATTATAGTTGACGGCACGGCAGGCGGCGGAGGTCACAGCGGTGAAATTGCAAAAACCGCTAAAAGAGTTATTTCAATAGACCAAGACCCCGACGCAATAGAAGTTCTTAACGAAAGACTCGGAAATAAAGAAAATGTAACTATCGTTCACGATAATTATTCAAATATAAAAAACATTGTTTCAAATCTTAATATTGATAAAATTGACGGCCTGCTTCTTGATTTAGGAGTAAGTTCGTTTCAGCTCGATACTGCCGAGAGGGGATTTTCTTTTCATAAAGATGCCCCGCTTGATATGAGAATGAGTAAAAGCGGACTCAGTGCCTATGATGTTGTAAATAATTACGATGAAAAAGAACTTGCGGATATTATTTACAGATACGGAGAAGAAAAATTTTCACGAAGAATCGCGGCAAATATAGTTAAATCAAGACAGGAAAAGCCTATTGAAACAACTTTTGAGCTTGTAGATATAATTAAGGCCTCAATGCCGCAAAGGGCGATGAGGGATTCACACCCTGCAAGAAAAACATTTCAGGCTATAAGAATCGAAGTTAATGCGGAACTTGATGTGCTTAAATCAACACTTGAAGACGCATTTGAAATTCTTGCACCGGGTGGTAGAATTGCTATAATTACTTTCCATTCATTAGAAGATAGAATTGTAAAAGAGCAGTTTTCAAAATGGTGTCAGGGTTGCACCTGTCCAAAGGAATTCCCGGTTTGTGTATGCGGAAATAAGCCGAAAGGCAAAAGTTTTAAATCAATTTCTCCGTCTAAAGAAGAACTTGATGAAAACCCGAGAGCAAGGTCATCACGACTTAGAATTTTTGAGAAATTTTAATTTGAATATATAGGACTATAAAAAACGAGGAGGAGTAAAAAATGACTAATACAGGCGATTTCAGGCGCTATTCATACAGCACGGAAGCCGCATATGCCGTGCAGGCGTTTAACTATCAGCGTACTTCGGCAGCTCCGTCTTATGTTCCTACGCCAAAAAAGGATTTTAAGGTTAGAGAAAGAAGCCAAAGAAAAAGCAAAGCCCAACTTCTTCACGAGCAGAAATTGAGCTTAAAAAAAGCTTTGCAAATTTCAGTGGTGGCGGCTTTGTGCCTTACTATGCTTTTTGCAGTGCTTTATACTAATGCCAAAACTAACGAATTAACACACGAAATTTCAGATTTGCAAAAAAATCTTTCTGTTTCACAAAGTGAAAATACACGCCTTAACAGTGAGCTTGACAGCCTTGTGTCAATGAATATGATTGACCAATATGCTGTCGAGAAACTTGGTATGACTAAAATGAAATCCAATCAAATTAAGTATATTGATGTTTCACAATATAAGCAAAAGCGTATGGCTGCAGCACAGGCGATTTTGAATCAAAAGCAGGCGCAATCCAAGGCAGAAAAAAAGACTGCCGCCAAGTAATAATATATATTATTACAGCGTAAATCTATTATGAGAGTTAAGAATATTTACTTAACTCTCATATGTTATTATTAAATAAGATAACAATTGCGAGGGAGATGATTAAAAGTGAATACATCAAAGAGAATGCTGAAAAGAATTTTGATAATGTCGTTGGTAATCATCTTTCTTATGACAACAACAGCGGTGCGAGTTTTTTATTTGACAATCGTCAGGGGCGAAGAACTTGCACAAAAAGCTGAATCACAGCAGCTTAAGGATACAGAGATTTCCGCAATGCGCGGAACGATATACGACGCTAACGGAAATGTTCTTGCGCAGTCGGCTTCGGTATGGAATGTTTTTATCGACCCGCTGAATATTAAAGACGATGAGGAAAGGCAACTTATCACAAATGAATTTGCCACTCTTTTCAAATATGACGACGAAGCAAAAAAAGAATTTTACGAAAAAACAACTCATCAAAATCATTATGAGTTAGTTGAAAAAAAAGTCGAAAATAACATAAAAGAGAAGCTTTCAAAATTCGTGTCGAAAAATGAACTCGGCGATTGCATAGGAACGGAGCAAACCACCAAAAGATATTACCCTTACGGTTCGCTTGCTTCAAGTGTTATCGGTTTTACCGGTTCTGATGACCAAGGCCTTTCCGGAATAGAAGCTTACTATGACGAAGATTTAACCGGAACAAACGGAAGAATCATTACAGCAAAGGACGCTGTTTCAAACAACATTGCAAACGATTATGAAACAAGTATTGCGGCTTCTGACGGTAATTCGGTTGTCCTTACACTTGACCAAACAATTCAGTATTACCTTGAAAAAGGTTTGAAAGAAACTATGAATGAATATCAGGCGAAGGGTGCTTACGGTGTTGTAATGAACTGTAACACAGGCGCGGTGCTTGCAATGTCATCAATGCCTGATTATGACTGCAATAACCCTTATAAGCTTACATACAGCAAAAATAAAAAGGCTATTAAAAAACTTACTGATAAAACGGCTAAGCAGGAAGCTGAAAGTGCTGCGGTTCAAAATCAGTGGAGAAACTTTACGGTATCGGATACTTATGTTCCGGGTTCTGTTTTCAAAACTTTTGTCGCATCTGCCGCTTTGGAGGAAAATGTTGTAAATTTAAACACAACATATACTTGCACAGGTGCAATCCAAGTTGATAAGTACCGTATGAAATGCCACTATCATCCCGGCCACGGAACAGAAACGCTTACACAGGGACTTGAAAATTCGTGCAACCCGTTTTTTATCACAATAGGTCAAAAATTAGGTGTTCATAACTACTTCAAGTATTTTGACGCTTTTGGATTCACACAGAAAACAAATATAGACCTTCCGGGTGAAGCTTCACCGCAGTATTACAAGGAAGACCAATACGGTATAGTTGAACTTTCATCTGCATCATTCGGTCAAACAAACTCTCTTACTCCTATTCAGGTATGTACCGGCCTTTGCGCTATTGCTAACGGCGGTAAGCTTCTTCAGCCTTACCTTGTTTCAAGTATTGTTGATTCAAACGGAAAAACTGTCAAAAAAACTCAAACTAAAGAGATTAGACAGGTAATCAGTTCCGATACATCCAAAAAAATGCGTGCTATGATGAAATCCGTTGTAGATAACGGTACAGGTAAAAACGGTTATGTGGCAGGTTACAGTGTCGGCGGTAAAACGGGTACATCCACTAAGCTTGGCGAATCAAAAGAGGGCGAGGGTGATAAGTACATTGTTTCATTCGCGGCTATTGCTCCGAGTGATGATCCTGAAATTGCAATGCTTATTATTGTTGATGAACCTAATCAGGATTTAGGCGGCGGTGCTCTTTGCGCACCGATTGCGGCTCAAGTTACACAGGAAGCTATGAATGTTCTCGGTATCGAGCCGAAATATGATGAAAAAGAAATGAAAGACCTTTCTAAAGAAACACCTAATGTTGTAGGAGAAAGCCTTGACGATGCAAAAGCTGCTCTTAAGGAAAATAACCTCAACTATGTTGTAATAGGTGATGAGTCAACTGTAACAAGGCAATGCCCGTCAGGCGCAGATGCAATTCCTAACGGCGGTACAGTTTATCTTTATACAGATGAAAGTGAAAAGGAAACTGTAAATGTTCCTGATTTTACAGGTCTTACGGTTACGGAAGCTAAAGACCTTGCTTCAAGCAGTTCTTTAAATATTCAAATTGCCGGTAACAGTATGTCGAGCGGTACGGTAGTTGCTTACCGCCAGAGCGAAGAAAAGCAGGCAAAACTTGAAAAAGGCACAGTTGTTACAGTGACTTTCAAAAATACACAATCAGTTTTAGACTAAAATCAATTTTGATTAAAGATATGGGGTTTTAAAATGAGGCTTAAAGATTTATTAAAGGGAATCAATGTTCAAAATGAATTTGATGATGTTGAAGTTTTGGATGTTACACAGGATTCGCGTCTTGTAAAAGAGGGTTCGCTGTTTATATGCATTAAAGGTGCGGCATTTGACGGCCATTCGGTTGCAAAAGAAATGCTTGATAAAGGTGCTGCTGCGGTAGTAGTTGAGCACGATCTCGGAATTGATAAGCAAATTATTGTTGAAAATTCAAGGGCTGTGTATTCACCGATATGTGCAAATTTCTTCGGCAATCCGGCTGATAAATTAAAACTTATAGGTTTAACCGGTACAAACGGTAAAACAACTACAACTTTTCTTATCAAGCAAATTCTTGAAAATGTAGGCAAAAAAGTTGGCCTTATAGGAACGGTTCAAAATATGGTGGGTGATGAAATTTATCCTGCAAAATATACAACTCCTGACCCATATGAACTTCAAAAGCTTTTTTCACTTATGGTAAAAGCAGGCTGTGAATATTGTGTTATGGAAGTTTCGTCGCAGGCTCTTGCACAAGGCAGAGTTAATGGACTTCGTTTTGCACTCGGTGCTTTTACAAATCTTACACAAGACCATCTTGATTATCATAAAACTTGGGAAAACTATTTTGCTGCAAAAAGAATACTTTTTGAAAATTGCGATATTGCAGTTACAAATGCCGATGATGAACACGGCTTGAAAATAATTGACGGGCTTGAATTTGATAAAGTAGTAACTTATGCTGTTAATACAAATGATGCAACTTATACCGCCAAAAATGTCAAGTTTAAATCAAGCGGTGTTGAATACGAAATAGTATCTAATGATTCTATCGGCAGATGTACTTGCCCGATTCCCGGTAGATTTTCGGTTTATAATTCACTTTGTGCCACAACTTGTGCGCTCGCTCTCGGTATTGATTTTGATGATGTGCTTTCAGCTGTATCAAAATCGCAGGGTGTAAAGGGCAGAATTGAAGTTGTGCCAAGCAATAGGGATTTTACAATCATTATTGACTATGCCCATTCACCTGACGGACTTGAAAATATTATTACTTCCCTTAAAGAAATTGCAAAAGGCAGGGTAGTTACACTTTTCGGCTGCGGCGGTGACAGGGATAAAACAAAAAGGCCTAAAATGGGCAAAATTGCCGCTGAACTTTCTGATTACTGCATTGTAACATCAGATAATCCTCGCAGTGAAAATCCAAGCGCAATTATTGATGATATTCTTGTTGGTATGAAAAATATAAAAACTCCTTATAAAGTTATTGAAAACAGGCACGAAGCTATTGAATATGCAATAACTCACGCAAAGAAAGATGATATTATTCTTCTTGCAGGTAAGGGACATGAAACTTATCAAATCCTGCCAACAGGAACAATTCATTTTGATGAAAGAGAAGTAATTGCCGAAGTACTCGGTAAAATGAATTAAATTATGGAAACTTTAACTTTAAAAGAAATTGCTAATGCACTCGGCACTCAAACAAAGTTTGATACGCAGGTTAATGCTGTTTGCATAGATACAAGAAAAATTACAAAAGGTTGCCTTTTTATTTGCATTAAAGGTGAACGATTTGATGCCCACCAATTTGCAAATGAAGCCTTAAATTTGGGCGCGGCGGCTGTTATGATTAGTGAAGATATTGAAGTGGCAGGGCCTTATGTAAAGGTTGATGATACTGCAAAAGCACTTCTGTCACTTTCTGGATATTATCGTTCAAAATTTGATATTCCCGTTGTGGCACTTACCGGCTCGGTAGGCAAAACTACTACCAAGGAATTTACTCACCTTGTAGTTAATTCGCAGTTTAATGCTATTAAAACACAGGGCAATTTGAATAATGAAATAGGACTTCCGCAAATGCTGTTTCAAATTGACAGCAGTACCGAAGCGGCGGTAATTGAAATGGGTATGAACCATTTTGGCGAAATTCATCGCCTTGTTACAGCAACAAAGCCAACAATTGCGATGATAACAAATATCGGTGTATCGCATATTGAAAATCTCGGTTCAAGGCAGGGCATACTCAAATCAAAGCTTGAAATTCTTGACGGACTTAAAGCAGGTTCACCTTTTATTATAAATTGTGATAACGATATGCTTAAAACGATACTTGATAATGATGAAATTATGCAAAAGTATAATGTAATCACATTCGGTATTGAAAGCGACGCTCAATTCAAGGCAGTTGATATTAAGGAAGAAAACGGTTCAACTTCTTTTGATGTTAAATACTCAACTTCGAAAATCATTGATGAAACCGATGGGCCGACAGCTCAGTTTTCTTTGTGGTCGCAGCATATATCAATTCCTACAATAGGTATTCATAATGTTTATAATGCACTTGCGGCTTTCACAGTCGGCATAACTCTCGGTATTGATTCCAAAAAGGCGGCCGGAGCTCTTGCAAACTATGTTCCTGCAGGAATGAGGCAGAAAAGCGTAAATGTCGGCGGTATAATTTCTATTGAAGATTGCTATAACGCAAGCCCAGATTCAATGAACGCGGCAATTAAAACACTTGCTAATGTAAATGCAAATAAAAGAATTGCTGTTTTGGGTGATATGCTTGAACTCGGCGATTTTTCAAAAAAAGCACACGCAGATGTCGGCAAAATGGTTGCCGATAATAATATAGATTACCTTTTGGCTTACGGTAATGACGCAAAGTACATCGTTGACGGTGCTAAGCAAAACGGTATGAAAAATGCCTTTTATTTTGATAATAAAGATGAACTTTCAAACAAACTTTTTGAGCTTGCACACAAGGGTGACGCAGTTATATTTAAAGCGTCAAGAGGTATGAAGCTTGAGGATGTAATAAATAATGTGTACAACAGGTGGGAAAAATAAATGAACAGTACAATTGCTTTAATAATCAGTGTAATAATAGCTTTCGGTGTAACCGCAGGCCTTGGATTTGTAATAATTCCGTGGCTTCGCAAATTAAAATTTGGGCAAACAATTCTTGATATAGGCCCAAGCTGGCATAAATCAAAGCAGGGTACACCTAATATGGGCGGAATTATGTTTATTATCGGCATAGTTCTTTCATTTGGAATTACTGCTTTAATCTATCATCTTTCAGGCGGAGAACTTGAAAGCGACTATTCTTCAATTATGAATGGTCGTGAATTGGTTCTTCTTTTCGGTGGGCTTATCTTAGCTCTCGGCTGTGGCCTTGTAGGCTTTATTGATGATTTCACTAAAATTAAGCTTAAAAGAAATGAGGGCCTTTCACCAAAGCAAAAAACACTCGGTCAACTTATCGTTACTTTAGGATATATCACTACTCTTTGGGTATCACATAATACAAGCTGGTATATTCCTTTTATCGGTACAGTAAATTTTGAAAAAAATATATTTACGGCAATTGTATTTTGGATTTTATCTCTGTTTATTATATATGGCTGTGTCAATTCGGTTAATCTTACAGACGGTATTGACGGACTTTGCTCAAGTGTAACAACTACCGTTGCAATTGCGTTTATCGTTATAAGCTATATTCAAGGTTTTGCAGGCCTTAATATTTTTGCAGGCGCACTTTTGGGCGGAGTTCTCGGTTTCCTTTGCTGGAATTGGAATCCTGCTAAAACCTTTATGGGTGATACAGGTTCGCTGTTCCTCGGCGGAATGGTTGTAGCTCTCGGTTATCTTTGCAAATGCCCGATTATTCTTCTTCCAATCGGTATTGTTTATGTTTGTGAAACTATGAGTGATATTATCCAAATAGGATATTTTAAAATCACACACGGTAAGCGCATATTCAAAATGGCACCTATTCATCACCATTTTGAAATGTGCGGCTGGAAAGAAAAGAAAATCTGCGTTGTATTCTCAACAGTAAATGCAATCGGCTGTGCAATCGGCGTGCTTCTTCTTTACTTCGGCAATTTTGCAAAATGATTTTATTTTAAATTTTAATTGAAAGGAGTGTTCTTGTGCCAAAAAATGATAACGAGCAATTAGTTGTTAAGCCAAGCAAATGGAAAAATTTTAAAGACACCTATTTTCTTGTCGGCAGTATTGATATTCCGTTTTTGGGGTTAACAATAGCACTTTTAACAATCGGTTTAATAATGCTCTTTTCAGCGTCATATCCGTATGCGTATTATTATAAGGACAGTTCATATTACTATTTTATTCGCCAGCTTATTTTTGCAGTTGGCGGCCTTGTGGGAATGTTTTTCTTTTCAAAACTTAACTATAAGGTACTGAAAGCTTTATATAAAGTCATATTTTTTGTAACAATAGGTTTTTTGATAGTTGTATTATTCTATCATACTGATTTTGGTGATTTTAAACGCTGGATACCAATCGGACCGTTTACTTTTCAACCGTCTGACCTTGCTAAATTCACTATTATATTAAGTCTTTCGGTTTATATAAATGACCATTACAGAAAAATGAATTCGCTTAAATACGGTATTGCAATTCCGGTTGGAATTATATTGATTTTCTGCGGCCTTATTTATCTTGAACATCATTTGTCTTGTACAATTCTTATGTTTTTAATTGGTGCTACTTTAATGTTTGCCGGTGGTACAAATTGGAAATTATTTGCATTTGGACTTGCAATAATCGCACTTGTCGGCTTTCTTGTTGTAAGCTTTCCTAATCTTATTGAAAACTATGCAGGCGCGCGTATTGAAGCTTGGCTTGATAAGGATTTTGATCCTACGGGTGCAAGGTGGCAAACAAATAATTCGCTTTACGCAATCGGCTCAGGCGGATTTTTCGGAACAGGCTTGGGCAATTCAAAGCAAAAATATCTTTATGTTTCAGAACCGCAAAATGACTTCATTTTTTCAATTGTGTGTGAAGAACTCGGATTTTTCGGTGCGGCTGTAATAATACTTCTTTTCGCGGCACTCGTAGTCAGAGGTTTGATAATAGCATCAAGGTGTAAGGATAAGTTCGGCTCACTTCTTGTAATCGGTGTTGTAGCACAAATCGGTTTGCAGGTTGTGTTTAATATACTTGTAATTACAGACACACTTCCTAACACAGGTATTGCACTTCCGTTTTTCTCATACGGCGGTACAGCTATATTTATGCTGCTGCTTGAAATCGGAGTTGTGCTGTCGGTATCGCGAAAAACAAATCAACAAAAGGTATAGGTAAATCAAATGAAAATATTATTTGCAACAGGCGGCACAGCCGGCCATATCAACCCGGCACTTGCTGTTGCCTCATATATCAGAGAAAAATATCCTGAAAGTGAAATTATGTTTGTCGGCACGGCAGACCATATGGAATCACGCCTTGTGCCAAATGCAGGTTTCGATTTTAAAACTATTAAAATTTCGGGTTTTCGCCGTTCATTTGCACCAAAGGCAATTTTGCATAATATTAAAACTGTTTGCCAGCTTATAACATCAAACGGCGAAAGCAAAAAAATTATCAAGCAGTTTAAGCCTGATGTCGTTGTAGGATTTGGCGGATATGTTTCAGGACCGGTGCTTCAAACAGCGGTTGATATGCACATTCCTACTTGTATTCACGAGCAAAATGCTTATCCCGGTATTACAAATAAAACTCTTGCCAAAGAGGTTGATAAAGTAATGCTTACGGTTGAAGATGCAAAAAAGCATCTTGAAGCAAAAAACGAAGTAATTGTAACAGGTCTTCCTGTTCGTGGCGAACTTCTTAATGCACGAAAAGATTTATCACGAAAGAAGCTCGGTATTCCTAATAATAAATATCTTGTTCTTTCATTCGGCGGTTCACTCGGTGCAAAGCCTCTCAATGACGCCATGTATGATATTCTTCTTGAAAGTGCCGAAAATGATACTTATTATCATATTCATTCAGTCGGTACTAATGGCAGTGAATTTCTTGATAAATTTAAAGAACAGGGTTTTACCGAGGGTGAAAAAGGTTTAATTAAAGGCAATGTTGAAGTTAGGCAGTATATTGATGATATGGATACCTGTATGTCTGCCTGTGACCTTGTAATCGGCAGAGCAGGCGCATCAAGCCTTTCTGAAATCGAGGCTATGGGTAAGGCTTCCATCCTAATTCCGTCACCGTATGTGGCAGAAAATCATCAATTTCATAACGCTATGGCACTTGTTAACAGAGGAGCCGGCTCGATTATTGAAGAAAAAGATTTAACTTCGCAGTCACTTAAAGAAGCGATTGATTCAATGCTTTCAAACCCTGCCAAGCTTATTCAAATTGAAGAAAATGCCAAAAATATGGCTATTACCGACGCAAGAGAAAGAATTGCAGATATTATTATTTCACTTGCCAAATAAGTAAATAACAAAATAATCACTTTTGCATAGTATAGCGTGCAGAGGTGATTAAATGGAATATTTTAAAATTAACGGCGGCAAAAAGTTATTTGGAGAAATATCGGTTCACGGAGCTAAAAATTCTGCTTTACCAATTCTTGCATCAACACTTCTAATTAAAGGTGAGAGTGTTATACATAATTGCCCCGATTTAAGCGATGTAAAAGTTACACTTGATATTCTTGCATCCATTGGTTGTAAAGTTAATAAAGAAAATGATACTGTAATAATTGATGCAACAAATGTTACAGGCAGCGAAATCAGTGAAAATACAATGCGTACAATGCGTTCATCTATAATATTTTTGAGCGCATTATTATCGAGGCAAAAATGCGCTTCGATTTATTATCCCGGTGGTTGCGAAATAGGAACAAGACCTATTGACCTGCATTTAAAAGCACTTAATGATTTAGGAGCAAATGTCAGCGTTAACGGTTCATCCATCAGTGCTTGTGCCGATTTTTTAATCGGTACTAAAATTATACTTCCTTTTCCAAGTGTTGGTGCAACAGAAAATATTATTATTGCATCAGCCATATCAAAAGGTAAAACGGTGATAGTCAACCCTGCAAGAGAACCTGAAATAAGCGACCTTGCTGATTTTTTAAATCATTGCGGTGCTAAAATTTACGGTGCAGGAGAATCAACAATAGTTATTGACGGTGTAAGTAAGCTTCATCCTTGTGAACATACAATTATTCCGGATAGAATACTTGCGTCAACTTATATGTCACTCGGTGCGGTATGTTCGGATGAATTAACTGTTAAAAATATCAGACAAAGTCATTTATCTCCGATTTTTCCTGTTTTTACAGAAATGGGATGTAAATTATATTTAAGCGATAATTCGCTTACTCTTGTTTCACCTAAAAGATTAAAACGGGTAAGAAGTATTAAAACAATGCCATATCCCGGATTTCCTACTGATTCGCAATCTCCCATTGCAGTTGCACTTGCACTCGCCAAGGGAACATCTATATTGCAGGAAACTATATTTGAAAATCGGTTCAGATATGTCAGCGAATTAAACAGATTCGGTACAGATATTGAAATTAAAGACAATATTGCTGTTATTAACGGTGTTGATAAACTTCATCCTGCAAATGTTCACGCCACAGATTTGCGTGGCGGTGCGGCACTTGTGGTAGCGGCACTTTGTGCAGATGGTGAAAGTAATATATATTGTATAGAACATATTGACAGAGGTTATGAAAATCTTGAAAAAGCACTTTCATCAATAGGTGCGAATATTAAGAGGAGTAAAAATGAAGGAACAACAGAAAAAGAAACAGGCGAAACGAAAAGCATCCAAAAGAAGCAAACCGAATTCTAAAATAGACAGCGAATTTTTAGACCTTGGTATTGAGCCACCAAAAATTTATCGTGAGTCGCAAAAGCGTATTACGCAGGCGCAGGAAAAGAAATCACGCCAAAGCAGTGATCTATATTCAATGACACGCTTGGAACGCAGGCAGAAAGAAAGCAATAAACGAAAAAAGAAAAATAAAGCACGAAAAGTGATGGGCTGGATAGGTGCTGTACTTATAATTATTGCAATAGGCACAGTTTTATGCTTAACGGTATTTTTCCAAATAAATACAATATCCGCTTCGGGTAGCAAAATATATTCATCAGATAAAATATTATCACAGTGTATTATTCAAAAGGGTAAAAACCTTTTTACCGTAAATACGGATGAAGCCGCTTTGAGAATTGAGGAAAATCTGCCTTATGTTTATAAAGCAGAAATTAAGCGCAAACTTCCTGATGCTATTGAAATTAAAGTGACAGACGCAAAGGTAGCATATTCGCTTTTGTGTGAAGATAATACTTACATTCTTCTTGATAATAATTTTAAAGTCCTAGAAAAAGGCGCGCAAATGGCAACTGGAATTATTATCAATAAAACAGATGTAAAATCTGCGAAACCCGGCCGTAAAATTCAATTTAAAAACAGCGATGTAGGCACTTGCCTTGAACGAATGGCAAATTGTATTAAAGAAAACAATTTTACTGAAATCACATCAATTTACAGTAAAAATATAAGCGATAATTATGTTGTTTACGATAATAGAATTACTTTTAAACTCGGTAACAGTAAAGATTTAGATACGAAGATAACGAAGGGCTTGGCGGCTTGCGATAAGCTTAACAGTTCCAGTCCTAACGCAACAGGTACAATGACTGTTTCAACTGACAAGTCAATTTACTTTACAGAGGAATAGCTGTGAAGTAAATCGCTTTACAGAAAATGTGACAATTGTCGGAATTTGTGCATACCTGACAAATATAGTAAAATTCGATTGTAAAACATTGTCAAAAAGTTTGAGAATAATTCAAAAAAAGTATTGCAATTTGGTTACAATCTTGTTACAATATCATATGTAACGAAAACCTGTATAGGGGTATATAGACTGAAAAATAAAATTAAGGAGAATCATGCAATGGGACGTTATGAAATTGATACAGATGACTCAAAAGTAGTACAAATTAAAGTAGTAGGTGTCGGCGGCGGCGGTGGAAACGCTGTTAACCGTATGGTACACTGTAATATTCAGGATGTTGAATTTGTAGCCGTTAACTCTGATAAGCCGGCACTTGCAAAGTCAACAGCAACACATAAAATCCTTATTGGTGAAAAGGCTACAAAGGGTATGGGCGCAGGTGCAAGACCTGAAGTTGGTACTCGCGCAGCTGAAGAGAGCAGGGAAGCTCTTACTGATATTCTCACAGGTGCTGAAATGGTATTCATCACTGCCGGTATGGGCGGCGGAACAGGTACAGGTGCAGCCCCTGTTGTAGCTAAAATTGCTAAAGACCTCGGTATTCTTACTGTTGCGGTTGTTACAACTCCTTTCGCTTTTGAAGGTAACAGAAGAATGAAGCAGGCGCAGGAAGGTATCAAGGAGCTTGCACAGTATGTAGACTCAATTATGGTAATTCCTAATGAAAACTTAAAGTATGTAACAGAAGAAAAAATTACTCTTCTTAACGCATTTGAAATTGCCAATGATGTTCTTCGCCAGGGTGTTCAGTCAGTATCTGACCTTGTTAACGCAACAGGTCTTGTAAACTGTGACTTTGCCGATGTAACTGAAATTATGAAGGATTCCGGCTATGCACATATGGGTGTCGGTCGTGCTAAAGGTAAGGATAAGGCTGAACTTGCAGCTCAGCAGGCTATTTCTTCTCCTCTTCTTAACACTTCGATTGACGGCGCACGCGGTATCCTTATCAATATTACTGCTTCAACTGATATTGGTCTTGAAGAAATTGATGCAGCATCATCAATCGTAAGTGCTGCTGTTCATCCTGATTGTGAAATCATTTGGGGTGCTAATTTTGATGAAGAACTTGAAGATGAAATGATTATTACTGTTATTGCTACACGCTTCGGCGATGAGGGCCCTGGCGCACCGATTAAGTCAACAACAGCTAATAAGGAAGTAGCTCCTCCTCAGCCGGTTGCTCCTGCATTTACAGCTCCTGCTCCGGCAGCATCATCATCAGCTTCTCCTGTTTCTACATTTAATGATAATGACGATGATGCTTTCACCGACATTGTCAACTTCTTTAAAAAGTAATAAACTTTAAATGAAAAGTGCGTCTTTTTAGGACGCACTTTTTTGTTTGTTATAATATTAACAATATGTATATTATAATCGACTCGTGTTTATTAAGTGGAAAACTTTTCCTGTCAAGTAATTCGCTTTACATTTTTAACATTTTCCACAATATTTTTAACATTTTTTGTTGCTGTACGCTCGACTTTTCCACATTCTTAACAGCGTTTTCCACAGTGTTTTTAACAATTTGTATTTGTAAAGTTTATTGCCATTACATTTAAAAAAGCGGCTAAATATACAA
>OLOR01000859.1_pt1 | contig 30932 bp, 19 predicted proteins | sample 1672521 | NCBI WGS metagenome assembly OLOR01 (sample SAMEA3136695, study PRJEB25190) | human gut metagenome | biome: human gut; feature: human-associated habitat; material: faeces | place: Austria | collected 2013
CAGGATCATCCAGCACGACCGACCGCGTCGCATCGTCGGCCGCACCGGTAGCCGAACGGGCGGTACGGGCACCGTCGGCGGGCACATAGCGCGACGTCTCCAGCGCGTACACGGGGCTCTCTTCCCACTTCTCGAAGCAAAGACCGCCAGGGGCAAATCCAATGCCTTCCTCGGCTGCCTTGGCCGAGTCATTAAGAACCCGCACCTTCCACACCTCAAGCGTCAGGTAGTGCATCGTCCCGGCTTCGGTGTCCTCGGTGCGAAACGTGCACTCGGCAGACAAGAGGTCGGAGCCGTTCTCTACCTCGTGCGCCGGCTGCGACAACCAGCGATCGGCCATGGGGTCGGCCTCGTAGGCTTCCTTGAAGGCAATCGGATCGGCGGCGAACTCCTCGGCCACATTCGAGGCCAGCACGAGCCCGTCCATCAGATCGGCGCTCTCGCGACCTATGCGGTCGGCCTCGGCGTTCAGGTTCATGAGCACCGCCAGCGAGCCCGTCAGAAACACGAGCAGAAGCAGCGCCTCCACGATGAAGGCGGCGCCGGGCCACACGGCCCGCTCCTTGCGTACGCGTCCGATGCGGTCGTTGTAACGGGCCAGGCGCGCGTCGGCGACATTCGCCTCGGCCCTATGGGCGGCCACAGAAGCGGACGCCATGGAGCGACGACTCTCGGATCCTCCGGCCATCACGCATCACCTCCCGCCGCGCGCAGAGCCACCGACGTCTGTCCGGCATCGGTGACGATGGTCAGCAATCCTCCCCCGTAGGAGAAGTCGAAGACGGACGACCGCACGATGGCCGTGGCCTTCGACGGGTCGTAGGGGGCATCGGCCAGGGCGTACTCCTCCATGATGACGCCGTCGTAGCGGTACAGGCGCGTCTCGTACACCCCGGAGGGCAGCGTCTCGCGCAGCACCAGGGCCGGGCCGTCCAAAAGGCAGCGCGTGTCGCTGGCGCCGGCTGCTTCGGGCAGCCCCAGCTCCTCGCGGCCTTGGGCGACGACCATGTCGACTCCCTCTTCGGTCACCCAAGCGCAGGCCACCGCATCAATCTGGTCGTTGGCCCGCACATCGTTGGCAAGCAGCGTAAGCGAGAGCCGCTGGTTGTCGGCCGCGTCTCCCTCGCGGTTCAGCCCGCGATACACGTCGGTGCCGGCCAGGATGGCCATCAGCAGCGTCGCCACGAACAGCGCGAACAGAAGCCCTGTGAACACGCGCCCGAAATCGCGCTCGCGCTGACGCCGCACACCGCCGGCCCCGTAGGTCTTGCTCGACGAGGCGAGCCGGGTCGCCCCTTTCAGCTTCTCGGTCATCGCGGCACCACCACCACGCTGGGCGGCACGTTGGAGGCGAAGGCCTCATAGGTGACCGCGTAATCCTGGTGGTTCACAATGAGCCCGTAATGCTCTTCCAAATAGCTGAGGCGCGCCGGATAGGCCCCTTCCACCGCCGCGCACTGCATGGCCGCATCCAGCACCGCCGTGCGCACCGAAGCCGCCGATTGGGCCTCGGTCTGGGCGCTCGTCATATCCCAGGCAAACCACAGCAGCACGGCCAGCACCACGGCCGCGATGACGGCAACCACCCGCCGGGTGCGCCGCTGCTGCATCTGGGCTGTCTTACCGTGAATCATGATGGCTAGCCGATCGAACCCATGATGCCGATCAGCGGCAGCATGACCGAGATGAGCGTGGCCCCCACGGCAATGGTGAGAAAGGCGGCCAAAGCCGGCTCGATGTTGTCAATGGCGGCATCAATCTGCAGAATGGCGTCGTCGAAGAAGTTGGCCGACAGGCGATCGAGCGCCGCGTCCAGCGAGCCGGAGCGCGTGCCGATGGTGAGCAGGCGCGCGTGAATTTGCTCGAACACCTCGGCTTCGCTGATGGCCTGAGCGAGCGAGCGCGGGCTTTCCGCGTCAATCATCAGCCCGTAGGCGGCCGTGGCCTTCACCTTAAGCCCCTCGTGCTCCACCACCTCGATGGCGCGCCGCATGGCCTCGTCGGTGTTGATGCCCGAGGCGGTGTAGGCGGCCAGCGCCGAGGCGAACCGGGACACGGCCAGCTGCTCCATAGCGGGACGGGTGGCCGGGAACTTCTCCATAAGGTGCATCACCGCGATGCGCCCCGCTTCCGAGCGGCAGGCGATGGCAGCGCCCACAGCCACGATAGCGCAGATGAGCGTGATGCCGAGGGCCACCCAGCCGATAGCCACCGACACGCCCACGGCCCCCGAGGAGCCGTCGGTGAGCGAGCCAGCCATGGAAACGTACACGTCCTCGAACACCGGCAGAATGATGATAACCGTGAAGGCCAAGATGATGCTCATGATGCACAGCAGCGCCGCCGGATAGCCCACCGACGAGCGAATCTTCGCGAAGAGGCGGTCCTCCTCGTCGTAGTAGACGCCGAGGGAGCGCAGCACTTCCTCCAGGCGGCCCGAGGCCTCGCCCACGCCCACCATATCCACGGCGTAGCGGGGGAAGGCGCCGGACGCCTTCATGGCGACCGCCAGCGTATCCCCGGCGCACAGGCGCCCGTAAACGCTCTCGCAGGTCGCCTGCAGAGCCACATCCCCAATGTCCTCGGAGAGCATTCCCACGGCCTCGTCAGTCTGGATGCCCGCCGCCAGCATCATGGCAACGCTCTCGCAGAAGAGGCTGATGCCTGCGCTATCGAGTTTTGGTTTGGCCATGGCGTCCCCTGCCCTTCTTCTAGTAGGTGTAACGATCGGTATAGCTCGTGCCGTCGCCAATGGTGCTTGCGGCGCCACTGGCGGCAAAGGTCAAATCTACGCGCGTCCAGCTGTTCGGCTTAATGCTTATCTCGACGCTTATCCATTCTCCGTCAATATATACCATGTTCCATGCATGGTACACATCATCAGGAGAAACGTAGCCGGTAATCACTTGGCAGGGAATGCCAAGGCTGCGCAGCATGGCCGCGCCCAGCGATGCGTAGTCGAAGCAGATGCCCGTCCCCGAGGCCAACGTTGCGTCCGGATCGGGCACGTATCCTGTGGCCGAGGCCAACTGGGCGGCCTTGTCGTGATCGTAGGTGATGTTGTCCACCACCCACTGGTAGATGTTGCGCACGACATCGCCCTGATTGGCAGCGCCCTGGGCCAGCTCGCGCGCCTTCGCCACCACGGCGGAGGACTCGTTGTAATTCACGAACATGTTCGGCACGAGGAAGGGCGCCGTCTCACTGGAAAGGTTCACGTTCTCGATGACGCTGAACAGCTCCACGTAGTTGTTACCTGAGGTGTTCTGCATAACGCGAAAGGTGTAGGGGCCATCGCCCATGTTGATGGGCACGATGATGGGCGTGCCGTCGCCGGGCAAATCGTAGTTGTAGCTCATCTCGCCCTTGACCACCTGGAACTTCAGGCGCGCATCGTTTCTCGCGGAAGCGCCCACGACGCCCTGGGCCAGCTGCGAGGTGTCGATGGCGCACTCGTTGCCGGTCTGGGCGGCGCCCTCGTTGAAGGCGACCAGAGCCACCGAACCGGGCACGGAGTAGGCCGGGCCCGAAGTAGTGCTCTCGCCATTGTTCGGGTCGCCCGAGCCTCCGGGAATGCCGGATCCGCCCGTGCCCCCCGAGCCTCCCGACGAGCCGCCGCACGCCACCAGCAAAGCCGCGCACGCCAGCATCAGGGCCACGGCAACGACGGTCGCCGCACGGCGGTATGTCAGTCTGCGCGCCAAACCGCTACAGCCACTCCTTCAGGGTCTTCACCAGAAGCTCGATTTCCATAGGCTTGGACATATGGGCGTTCATGCCGGCGGCACGAGCACGGGCCACGTCATCGGCAAAGGCATCGGCCGTCAGCGCCACGATGGGAATTTCGCCCAGATCGGGACGCGGCGTAATCGTCGTATCGTCGAGGCCCTTGCCCTCGGCGGCGGCGCGAATAGCGCTTGCCGACTCGTAGCCGTTCATCACGGGCATCTGAATGTCCATAAACACCAGGTCGTAGTAGCCCGGCTCCGCGTCGAGCAGCTTCTCCACCGCAATGCGGCCGTTCTCAGCATGATCCACTTCCAAGCCCGTCATGCCCATGATGTCCAGGGCAATGGCGGCGGCGATGGAATTGTCCTCGGTCAAAAGCACGCGATGCCCGCTGAAATCGCTCTGCTTGAGCACCTCGTACTCGCTGGTCGGCTCGCTCTCCTCTTCGGACGTGAGCAGGCCCTTCATCACATGCACGAGACGGCTCTTGAACAGCGGCTTGGCAATGAAGGCGTCCACGCCCACCGAACGGGCCTCCTGCTCGACGGCCGTCCAGTCGTAGGCCGACAGGATGATGATGGGCATGTCGTCGGAGACAATCTCGCGAATCTCGCGGGCCGCCTCGATGCCGCTTTTGCCCGGCATCTTCCAGTCAAGAATAACGGCTACGTAGCTGCGCTCATCCTCGACCGAATGGCGCACCGCCTCAACGGCGTCCTCGCCCGACAACACGTAGTCGGGCTCCATGCCGATGGACTTCAGCACCTCGCAAGCGCTTTCGGCGGCAGCCTCCTCGTCGTCGGCCACTAGCACCCGCAGGCCCTCCAAAGGCGTCAGATCCTGATCGTCGCCGTCGCGCAGCTTCATGTACACCGTCACCGTGAAGGTGGTGCCCTCGCCGAGCTTGCTCTTCACGTCAATCGTGCCGTTCATGAGGTTCACCACCGAGCGCACGATGGACATGCCGAGGCCCGTGCCCTCCACCTTCGTGACACGCGAGTCGTTGGCGCGCGTGAACGGCTCGAACACCGTCTTCACGAAGTCCTCGGACATGCCGCAGCCAGTGTCGGAGAAAGTGAACTCGTAGCAGCCCGAGCCCTTCACACGGCTCGGAAGTTCCTTGATGCGCAGGCTCACGGTGCCGCCCTCGGGCGTGAACTTCACCGAGTTGCCCATGATGTTCACGAACACCTGCTGCAGGCGCATGGGGTCGCCCACCACGTGCTCGTGCTGGATATCGGCGATCTCCACCTTCAAGTTCAGCTTCTTATCGTTGACCTGCGGCGTCATGATAGAAAGCAGGCTCTCCACCGTTTCGGGCAGATCGAAGTCTTCCTCCGACAACCCCAAATTGCCGCTCTCAATCTTCGCCATATCAAGCACCTCGTTGATAAGGCCGAGCAAATGCCGGCTCGAGGCGGTGATCTTCGTGAGGCAATCCTTCACGCGCTCCGGATCGTCCAAATACATCGAGGCAATGGCCGTCAGCCCCATAATGGAGTTCATCGGCGTGCGGATGTCATGGCTCATGGAATTGAGGAAGTCAGTCTTCGCGCGGCTGGCACGCTCGGCTTCGCGGAAGGCATCCTCCAGGGCGATGCGGTTCGCAATCTCGCGCTCCTTCACATCGGTGACATCCTGTACCGACAGAAGCACGCTCGTCACCTGCTTCGCCGCGTCGCGCTGAAGCGGCAGCATAGAGGCCTGCAGCCAGCGCACCTCGTCGGTCTCGGGATCCTTCAGGCGGTACTCGAAATGCAAGTGCGACACGTCCGGCGTCAGGTTCTCGCGAATGAACTCCGGCATGAGCTCGGCCTTCATACGCTCGGCTTCCTCGTCATCGCAGAAACGCGTCTGCCAATAGTACCGGAACATATGGTACTCGCCGTTGCGCGGCAGATCGTCTTTAATGCCCTCGTCCTTCAGGTACTCGTAGGTATTGTCGACCAAATCGATCACCGCGAAGCGCTGGAAGAGCGCCAGCGACGAGTTCACGATGCTCGTCACGTGCTCGCTCTCGCTCAAGAGCTTGCGGCGCTGACGCATAACCTGCACCAGCAAGAAGCCCGCCACCAAGGCCAGGGCGCCACCGACCAGGGCCACCAGCATGAGTCCCACCGCGTTTGCCCGGCTCTGCATGCCGTCGGTGATAGAGTTGGGGAAGGTGCGCATGATCAGCCAATCGTAGTTCTCGATAGGCATGACGTAAGCGGTGCCGGAGCCCGAGTCGCCCACGTAATTGAAGGTAACGGAAACGCCGTTTTCCAGCGACGACTCCAAATCGTTGCGGGAGATGTTGCCTGAGGAATCTTCCTCAAGGTAAAGGTCGACGGCGTTTTTCACCCCGTTGGTATAGGTGATGGACGAATGGGCCATCACATCCCCATTGCGCGCGAGCAGGTAGGTATTGGTTTGCTCACCGAAAATGTAGGTGCGCAGGAACTTCTCCATGGAGTCTTCCCGGTAGGCGCCCGAGATAACGCCGACCACGTCGCCCTCGAAGAACAACGGGGTGTAGAAGACAACCGGCAGATCGTCGTAGAACAGCGAGTTGTCCACGGCGCACACGCCCGATTCGCCCTCGAAGCCACGCACGAAGTACTCGCGATCAGAGGCATCGGCCACTTGCCCTCTGTCATCAATCGTGCGACCGTCCGCCAAGGAAATGGTGGTGTAATCGAACTTCGTGTAGTTCGCCAGCTGCTCAATGCCATCGGCGCTGATCTCGTCAACGCTCGAAAGCGTGCTCTCGTACATGGAGGACAAAAGCTTGATCTCGGTCTGCGAGTCGGTCATCCACTCGCTGATACGCCGCGCCGATTGCTCGGTGGAACCCTGGAGATACTTCGTGTTCTGCTCGGAGATGCGCTCGTTGTTCATGGTGATGAACAGTACGAACGCGGCGATGACTATGGCCAGCGCGATAAAAATCACGACAATGCGGCCGTATCTCGTTTTGTTGTCTGTTTCAGTCATTCGCTGTGTTCCTTTCAGGCTCGAGACCCTATTCCCCGGCTCGGCCTTCATTCTTTGTGCGATCTCGCGTCAGCCGCACGTGATGTCAAGAGCAGTCGCCAGCGCGCTGCCCGCGCTAGATGATGGCGATGGAATCGACCACCAGGGCATACGCGGCGCGCACAGCCGGCATCAGCTCGGGAACCGCCTCCACCCTGGCCGGCACGCCGGCGTCATCCAAACGCAGCGCATCGGACAGCGCGGCGGCGGCCTCGAACAGGGGCGTGAAGCCCAAGTCGCGGCTCACGCCCTTCAGCGTATGGGCACCGCGATAGGCCTCGGGGAGGTCGCCCGCCTCAAGAGCGCTTTCCAGCGTCTGCATCGATGTGTCCTGCAAAAAGATCTTCGCGAACTTCTCGATGCGCTCGTCGGTAAGCAAGCGTCCGCGCACGGTTTCCAAATCGCCGCCCATGGCAGCGTAAGCAATCTCCAACGACATCTCAGTCTCCTTTTATCCCTTGGGTGACAGTCTACTGGTCGGATTCGTCTCTGTCGATGCCCGAGAGCGCCGTATGCGCCTCTTCGAGCAACGAGTCGCGCTCTTCCTCATCCAAATCGTCGTAAAACACATACCCGCTGCGGCCGCCGCGCTTCTTGTGGTACAGCGCCACATCGGCCCGGCGGAACAGCTCGTCGTAGTCGCGCGCAACGCCGTCGGTGACGGCCACGCCCATAGACACCGACAGGGGGAACCCCTCGAAATCGCCCTCGAGCGACTGATGAATGCGGTCGATGAGCGGGCGCGGGTCAACCGGGCACTCCATGCACAGCAAAAACTCGTCGCCGCCCACGCGGGCCACCACGTCCTCGCCGCGCACACTTTCCTGCAAACGCTCGGCGAAGTGCTTCAGCACGCGATCGCCGAACTGATGGCCGTACGTGTCGTTGGCCTGCTTGAAGAAGTCCAAATCGCACAGCGCCAGCACGTGGCGGTCGCGATGGCGGTCGCACTCGCCCTCGGCACCCAGGCGCTCGGCGATCACCTTGCGGGCGAACGCCCCGTTCACCACCTCGGTCAGCGGATCGTGATAGGCTTTGAACTGCAGGTCGATCAGCTCGGCCTGCCTGTCATCGATATCGATGAGCTTGCCGATGGAGCCCAGGTAAACCGGGTCGGAAGGCCCCGACCACAACGCTCGCGCCAGCACGTGGAACCAGCGCGTCTCGCCGCCCACCGTCGCCTCCATTTCCATATCGACCACCGGGTCGTCGATGGCGGTGGCGCGCAAAAGGCGGCTGAGCTTCTGCAGGTTCTCCTGGCCGAACGTCGCACAGAAGGCCTCGTCGTTGTAGGGATCCATGATGATTTCGGGCAGATCGAGCTTGTGGTCGCTCCAGTCGGACAGCACGATCATCGGCGGCTCTTCGGTGAACTCGAACTGCACCTCATTGCTCATGGAAGCGAAGAAGTGGTATTTCATGCGCTCGTAGTCGAGCAGCTCGAGAGTGCGGCTCGAGGCCTCGGCGTCGCCGTTATCCAGCGTCGCCTCGGACAAATGCAGCGAGTCAATCGAAATCTCGCGGCCCGTGATGCCGTGGTTCAGGCGCTTCTCCAGATCGTCCGCCACCGCCTCCAGGCACTCCAAAATCAGCGGGTTGAACGCGCCGCACTCCCCTTCGCGAATCATGCGCAGGCTCTTCGTGGCTGAAGGGCGGCTTGTAGACGCGACGGCTCGTCAGGGCGTCGTACACGTCGGCCAAAGCAACCACCTGGGCCGATATGGGAATGTCGTCGCCCGCCAGGCCGTCGGGGTAGCCGCGGCCGTCCCAGCGCTCATGGTGCCAGCGGCAAATATCCCGCGCTACACGCACGAGCTTCTCGTCTTTGTACAGCTCCAGATCGTCCAGCATATCCGAGCCCACAGCGGAGTGCGTCTTCATGATGGCGAACTCTTCGTCGGTGAAGCGGCCCGGCTTGTTCAGTATCTCCTCGGGAATAGCGATCTTGCCGATGTCGTGCAGGCTGGAGGCCATCGTGATGAGCGAGATGTCCTCGGTGGTCAGCGGATACTGATCGGTCAGGCGCATGAGCTGCGTCAAGATCATCTCGGTCATGGCCTGCACATTCAGCACGTGCATGCCGCTTTCGCCGTTGCGGAACTCCACGATGTGCGACAAGATGTACACCATGAGGTTGTTGGACTTCTCGCGCTCGTACACCTGGTCGGCCACCATGCCCATGAGCGTGCGCTGCTTCTGGTACAGCATGAGCGTGTTCATGACGCGGCGGCGGACGATGTTCACGTCGTAGGGGCGGTTGATGAAGTCGGTCACGCCCAGCTCGTAGGCGCGTTCGATATAGGCGGCGTCGGACTCGGCGGACACCATGATGACCGGGATGTCCTTGATCCAGCCGTTTTTGTTCATGACCTCCAGCACGTCGAAGCCGTTCATCTGCGGCATGACGTAGTCGAGCAGCACGAGCGATATGCCCGCGCCCTCTTTCTGCAACGCCGCCACGGCCTGCTTGCCGTCCTCCGCCTCGATGATGCGGTAGGCATCGCCGATCATGTCGGCAAGCAATGCGCGATTCAGCATCGAGTCATCAACGATGAGGATCGTCTGCTTCTCACTCAAGCTCGTAATGATGGCTCTCGCCCCCTTTCGAATGCGGCGCGCTTAGTAGCGGCTGTCGAAGATGCGCTTGGTCTTCTTTTCGGAACGCGGCAGCTCGCCCATGGGCACGCCCTTCGCCTCCGGCGTGCAGCCGAGCTTCGCCTTGAAGATGAGCGCGAGCTCCTCCTCGCAGCGCGCCAGCGCCTCGCCTTCAAGCGGCGTCTCGAACAGCACGGTGAGCACGTCGTGGCCATCGACGGCCTCGATCATCACCTGGTATTCGGAGCTGGTGCCGTCGGTGGCCTTGATGACCTCCTCCACCTGGGCCGGGAACATGTTGCAGCCCTTCACCTTGAACATGTCGTCGGTGCGCCCGGTGAGCGTGGCGATGCGTGGATGGCGGCTGCCGCAGGCGCAGGTGCCGGGCACGATGCGCGTGAGGTCGTGGGTGCGGTAGCGGATGAGCGGCGCGCCCTGCTTGCGCAGCGTGGTGAGTACCAGCTCGCCTTCCTGGCCGTCGGGCAGCACCTCGCCGGTTTCGGGATCGACGATCTCGATGTAGACGAAGTCGTCCCAGATGTGCATGCCGTCGTGGGCGTCGCAGGAAATGCCGATGCCCGGGCCGTACACCTCGGTGAGGCCGTAAATGTCGTAAATCTCGATGCCCAGCTCGTCCTGAATGCGGTTGCGCATCTTCTCGCCCCAGCGCTCGGAGCCGATGACGCCCTTCTTCAGGTGAATCTTGTCGCGCAGGTTGCGCTTGGTGATCTCCTCGGCGAGAAGCAGCGCGTAGGAGCTGGTGGCGCAGATGACCGTGGACTTCAAATCCTGCATCATCTTCAGCTGCTTCTCGGTGTTGCCCGGCCCCATGGGAATGGCCATGGCGCCCAGGCGCTCGGCGCCCAGCTGGAAACCGATGCCGGCCGTCCACAGGCCGTAGCCCGGGGTGATTTGGATGCGGTCGAGCGGGGTGATGCCCGCCATCTCGTAGCAGCGGGCGAACTGCGTGGCCCAGTCGATGACGTCCTGCTGGGTGTAGGGGATGATAACCGGCGTGCCCGTGGTGCCCGAGGAGCTGTGGATGCGCACGACTTCCTCGTCGGGCACCGCCTGCAACCCCAGCGGATACACCGCGCGCAGGTCATCTTTCTCGGAAAAGGGCAGCTTTTCGAAGTCGGCCTGGGTGCGCACGTCCGCGACATCGATACCTTCGAACTTCTTCGCGTAGAACGGCGACCGCTCCTTAATGGTGGCCAGCTGATTGGCGATAAGCTCAAGCTGCTCTTTCGTCATTTCCATGGGCGCGCATCTCTCCTTCGGACACATTTGTTGCGAGTATGCCCCATTCTAACAAACTGGCAACAACTCGCACTCGTGAATCACGATAATCGCGCAGGGAAAAGGCGAGGTGATGGCTGGAAAGATGACGGATTAACCCATAGATGGCGGATCGAATCGGTAGCCGAATTTGCGGATGGCCTTGATCTCCGCGTCCCAGCCCATCTTTTTCCGTAAACGCGCAACGGCTATATCGACAGCCTTCGACTTCGAAGGGTAATAACCGTGCCATACGCGCTCATAAATATCTTCTCGGCTAAAAGCGCGATGGGGATTCCTCACGAACAGCATGAGCAGATCGTACTCTTTGGGGGAAAGAACCACTTCGCATCCGGCTATGCGCACCTGCCGCGCCGTCGTATCGATCTCCGTCGTGCCCATGCGCAGCGTCTCGCGGAGCGCGCCGCGTTCGAGAAACTTATTGGCGCACGACAGCAGCTCCCGAACCGAAAAAGGCTTGATGATGCAGGCGCTTGCCCCGATTTCCATGCAGTGCAGGCACTCTTTCTCTTGAGAGGCGTCAAGCACCATGATCGTAGGGATATCGAGCGTGCGAATGTACTCGAGTAATTGAATACTGTCGATGCCCGTCAGACCAAGGCCCAGAACGGCAAGATCGAAATCCGCTTCTACAATGGCGTCAACGGCATCAAGCCCGTCACACACCGTGACGCAATAATGGCCCTCGCGCTCGAAGGCGGCTTTCACGACATCAGCCACGCATTGCTCGCCTTCAACAATAACGATGTTCGCCACGACTATCTGCCCCCTCTCCCGTTCGAAGGGGCGGCCGCAAGGACGGTCGGCGCGGTCGGCGCGGTCGCAACAGAGGGGTCAGCGCCCCTTGCGGCGCCTATTGTTTTCTGGGAGCCCCCCCCCCGAGCTGTTTTTTGCCCTGAGGATTAAAAGGGCAGCTGCAGCCGGCCGCACCAGCAGCAGTTCTCTTTAATTCCCTCGGAAAACCCATCGGTTCACCTTTCTCATGCTTTACGGTGCGCAAAGCGAAGCGACTCGCCTCGCGCATCGCCGGATCCGCACCATCCGAAGCGAATCCCGTATCGCCCTTTTGCGATGTTACGATTTTACGCGAATCATACGATGCCCGACGGCTGCTTGGCGTCACCCTGCCCTACTTTCCTGCTAAACACGAGAGCTTGTCCTCTCGTAGCTCCATCCGATGATCCTTCCCGCTATTTGGCGTGTCGACCCCTCGCAAGACGGCGCATGCGCCCGAAGGCTACTACCGAAATGCCCGCCCCAAGTGCTGTTGCCACCAAAAGGACGACCACCCACCAACCCTGCGGATCGCCCGTCTGCGGAAGATGGATTAGCGTTTGGAACCAACTGGAACCGCCTCTGCCATTGGCCGCACTCGCGCCATCCGTCGCGGGGAGAATAGCCTGCTTCTCGCGATCGTAACCGCAAACCGAGCACACCTCGTGACGACGCCCATCATCGGCCATCACCTCGCGGAACTCATGAGCCCCCGCAGCCGCCTTGACGTTGCAGACAGTGCACTCGCGCCAGTGCCCCGCCGCATCGGCCTTCCAACCGCCGAACACGTGCCCCACCGACGGGATGGGCGTCGCATATCTCGTTGTGCCGCAATGCTTGCAATGATTCGATTTCAGACCGTCCTCAACGCAGGTAACGGGCTTGTCTACCGTGAAATTCGCCTCCCACTCGTGGGGAAGAACATCGAGCGGCCGTCTTTCAACGGCGTCACACGTAGTGCAGGTGCGCTTTTCGGTTCCTTGCTGAACGCAGGTCGAAGGAGTTTCGACAGCCCAGTCGCCCCAAACATGCTCCTGATACCCCCATGCCGCGTACACCGTTACATCGGCATCGACAAGCTCCACGCTATTAACATAGGCGTGGGAGGCCGCTCCATCGCGAGCCATGCCCTCATCGGCAGAGGTGGGCGCCGCCTCATGATCGAAGATGCCGTCGACACGACTGAGCGTCCAGCCGAGGAACACCACTTCCTTGCCGTTCAGGCCGCTGTGAGTGGGCCGAGCACTGCCGAGAGATACCGTGTCGCCGGCAAGATGAAGCCCCTCATCAACGGGAAGCCCCTTAACTGTACCATTTTCCTGAGCGTTTCCGTCGTAGATGATCTTGTATGACGTTTCGGAGAAATCAGGTACTCCGCTATTGTTGCGGTCCTGTGCCCATACGGCATAGAGAGTAAGGTCTTCCGTTCCCATGATAATTTTGCCCGAGACCAGCGCCTTCTTTGCTTCATCTCGCTGCTCCGCTGTAAAGGCATCTTCGTGCTTAGCCCGACTCCAACCTGCGAAGATTTCTGTGATGCCGTCGGGATTTCTGGGCTGCCGGCTGAAGCCCGTATCCGACGTCAACGGAACCGGCGTGCCCTTCCTGATGTCGGTCTGGCCTGCCGGGGCAGAGCCAACGCCGCCATTCAAATCGTAGGAAAGCGAGTAGGTCTCCAATACGTCGGCGACATTGTTCCTGTTGTCGTCATAGCCCCAAGCGGCATAGACGGTTTTATCGGCATCGTCGAACGCAACGCTCGTTACCAAGGTCGGCTCGTCATCGCTGCGGCTCAGGATCTTGGCGGGCCGCTCCGTCCAACCAAGGAAAGCGATGCTCTTGCCGTCGGCAGAGTGATAGATTGGCGTAGCGGTGCTGAGCGTGACGGTTTCACTCGTCAGATGGATTTCGCTATCGCTGGGCAAGCCTTCGATCGACCCTCCCGACTGCGCGTTGCCGTCATAATTGATCTTGTACTGCGGCTCTTGATAGTCCGCCACGTGGTTGCCGTTGCGGTCGGCAGCCCAAACGGCATACAACGTTCTGTCCGCCGTATCGAAAATGACGCTCGTGCCTGTGATGAGAGCCTGCTTGAGCTCCTCCTTCTGGGCCGCCGTGAAGGCATCCTCGTGTTCCGTGGCGCTCCATCCGACGAAAAGCTCATTGGCGTTGCGACGGAAACCTGCCTCCGTGGTCAGCTTGACTTCACTGCCTTTCGCGATATTGCTCACTTGCGCTGGAGGCGTTCCGCTGCCTCCGTTAAGATCGTAGATGAGAGAGTACGTTTCCAGCGCATCGGCCACGCCATCGTCGTCTTCGTCATAGCCCCAGGCAGCGTAGACTGTCTTGTCAGCAGCTCCAAAGGTGACTTCGGTAACCGTAGCCGGCGCCTCATCGGCACGGCCGAAAATTGAATTCGTTTGCGTTTCGGTCCAACCGATGAAAACCACTTTCTTGCCATCTACATCGCTATGCGTGGGCTTGGCGTCGCTCAAGGTCACCTTGTCGGAGGGGATGTGCGCTCCGCTGATCGTGGGCATCGCGCCAACCGTGTCACCGTCTCTAGCGTTGGCTTCATAGGTCAGCTGATATTCTTCTGTGTAGTCAGCTACTTTGTTCCCGTTGCGATCGGCGGCCCAGACGGCGTAGACGTTGGTATTGCCATCTGCATCGGCGTACTTGCTCGTATCTTTAGCGTCATCCGCAGAAACGTCGGCGCCTGGCTTTGACAGCATCGTCACCTCTGTCACGATGCTGTCTTTCAAGTCATCGTGATCCGCCTTGGTTTTTATCACACGGTCAAGGATCGGCGTAGTGCTCCAGCCGACAAAGATGTTGGTACCGTAAGTAAAGGTATGGTTTTTTACCTCAGCGGCAGCACTCGATGCGTCGTCATCATGCCCCAGGCTTTTACCGGAAACCGCACCGTTGGTGGAGAGCTGTTCCTTTGCCCCTATCACATGATGGTGGGGACAGATGATGTCGGTATAGTCACCATTGTTGCCGTGATAACGGACATGGACGGCATCGTCGTTGTAATCCGGATTGCTGTTACCATTGGCATCCATCGCATAGACGGCATAAAGGTGGACGTCATGATCGGGCATGTCATGCTGATCCGTAGAGATGATCTTGCCGATGGTTTCTTGAGTCGCATCCTCCTGAAGAACGTCCGCGATTTTCTCCAGGCTCCAGCCGACAAAGATCGTCTTCTCTCCCTTGTTCAGACTGCTGGTGCCCGTATAATTTGGCGAAACCTTCTCGCCTTCAACATGCTGCGTGGTTTCCGGAGCACCCGCTCCGGTTCCGCCGTTCAAGTCATAGGTCACCGAGTAGAGCTTCTTCACCTCGGCAGCAAAGGTCTTGTCATCCGCATTGATTACCTGCTCCTTCAACTGGTCAGTGGTATACGTGGTGGCTTCGTCTGTCCAGTTCCCCGTGAATCTCCAGCCACTCGAGGCCGTAACCGTCGGAATGCCCTCCTTCAGCGCATCGTTGTGCCACACCTTGGTTGAAGAGGCGCTCAGCGTTGCGTTTTCTGCACTAAAGGAAACAGTATGGGGTTGCTGAAGACCAATCGCCAGATCGGCGGTGCCTTTGCCTGTTCCTTTTTCAAGCGTCACCGTGGCCGTAGCGGTCGTCTCGTCATCACCCAGACCAAACGCCCCTCCACTTTCTGGTAGAGAAAACTTCAGCGGATTATCGCCGTTGGCATCGCTGCTGCCGGGGTTGGCAACAATCACATGGTAGGTATCTGCCCGCCGGCCCGTGAATTTAAACACACCCGTTTCGGTAATTGTCTCGTGGCTTTCGGTGTCGTCGGCGCCAACTCCATTCTGATGAGGTGCACTTACTTTAATCTTACCGGTATAGAGATCATCCGCGTCTTCCGTATAGACGCCATCGAAGTCTTTATCAATAAAGACCTTCCCTTCAATAACGCCCGTCTGGAACTCAACTTGAATGCGTGACAAGGGGTTGTGCCCCTGATTGAGCGTGCTGCCCACGGAATAGGGAGACACGCCGCAAGGCCCAAAGTTGACCACGCTGCCCACAAGATCGGCGCTGCTGTCAAACTTTGGACTCAGACGCAGGTTAACTTTTAGATCCGCATCCTCCGGAATGCTTTCGGTATCACTCGTAGCCGCGATGCGAATCATTTTCACATCGCCCCAATTGGTAATTTTTTCTGCCGTAACATAGTTATCATTCGTAACAGTACTATAGTGAAAAGAATCTCCAGGGGCTGCGCTTGCATCAACCTTGGTGCTGTACGTTACCTGAATATGATTGCGGACTGCAGATGCACCGCTGAGCGTCGGTTCTCCCGTCAGCATCATGTCAAAGTCAAATGCCTTATCTTGCATATGACTATCCCAGAAATCCCCCTCTTTGGGCACCGGAATAAAGTAATAAAAGGCCTGCGCGTCGTCCTTGGAAAAAACTCGTCCAGTTTCATTCTTGAGGGTAAAAAGCATGTCCACAACATGATCCGCATCTTTGAGATAGACCTTGTCGCCCTTTTCCTCGAAGTTTGAGTAGTCGCCTGCGTCATAGTCTGGTTCCGTGTTTGACTTGTCCAGCATTCTTGCGCCGAAGGTGAAGGTCAAGCCCAGCCGGGCCGCCACCACCGAGAGCTTCGCGCCCTTTGCGTTGACGTTGAAGGTGCTGTACCGCACCCTATCATCCATAACCTGATATTGGGCCAGGGTGCCGTTGTTGGATGTGGAGGTCAGGGATGCGCTCTTGAACCGTACGCAGTCCCGCATATCCAAGGTCATGGCATCGGCGTCCTTGGCGATCTCCATATCAAAGGAAATCCCGATCTGGTACTGCCCCAGCCCGTCGGTGAACCAGCCAACCTTTGCGGGGTTATCCGCGTCCATAAAGGTGATCTTGTACAGCTTATAGCCGGTTTCGGCAGCAGATGTTACCTCCACAAAGCTGTATGAGTCTTTGGCAATCTCGGTCCTTTGGGGACTCGTTACCGTCTCCGTAACCGCGTCGAGGAGGAAAACCTTATCCGCCATTCTTCCAACCTCTTGGTATAGCTTGAGGTTTTTGACCGTGATCTTTTCCGGCAGACGGATATAGATTTCCTGATCCGTTGTAATATTGTTGGAAGAATAAGGATAAGCGGACGAGCTGAGCAGACCGTTGAAGGTAATGGTCTCTCCCGCTGTTGCGGAGGTCTTGCTCAGGATCGGCACCCGCTCCAAGGAATTCTCCTCGTACGCCTGCTCCATGGCCAAGGGGATCTCGCCCCTTGTGTTTGTGACCTTTACGGTATAGTTGCCCGATTTGGCCGTGCTATCACCTGAACCGGTATCGTACATTTTCATGGAAGCAAAGTTGGAATACGTAGCCTCGTCTGCGGTCAGCAGCTTGCCGAAGGTGGTAGCATATCCCGACGTGGGATCCTGATCACGGGAGGACACATAGCCCACGTAGTCCTTCTCATAGCTGCCTACGTTGGCCTTGATCTTGGTGAAATACTCGCCCTTGCCAAGTCCTGCCATCTGGGTGGTAAAGGCGACAAAGCCGCCGCTGCTGATGAGGGTGCCGTTGTACTTTTGTTCGGTTGGGTTCGTTGTCGTCGTGTACCAGACTTCCACAACATTGCCCGTGGTTGCAGGAATCTTCTGGGCGGTGACGCCGATTTTATCATTGTTTCCATAGGTGAATTCCACCGTCTTATTGGCGCTCACGGCGCCGCCCTGGTTGACCACATGGAACTGTCCCAGATAATAGATAATATTGGAATCGCTTGCGTAATTATTATAGATTGGCTGATTGTTGGCTTTTCCATTCACGCTCATGCTCTCTCCTGCTTGAGCAGTGAAGCTGAGCGTAGTGCAGTCGCCATTATAGAGATACCACGTACTGTCATCCTGCCAGGTGATCGTTCCGCCCACTGCGGAGGCATCGCCAGTAGTGGGCGTCTTCCCCTCGTAGCATCCGGGGGCTGTCTTACCGGTGTTGAGAATCGAATCGCTGCCCCACCTGACGGCATTTGTAGTTGTGATGTCACAATCGGACGTCCACTTAAAATAGGGGGTAAAGTAATCCTGCGCATACTCCAGGTACAAGTTTTCCCAGGTCAGTTTAACAGTGTGATTGGCATCGTCTACCGTCTTTGTGAAGTTAAAGCCGTCCTTATAGCTATCGTCACCACCCTTGTGGTTTTCCGGATCCAGCAGGTTGAGCCTGGTAGACTCTCCCGCAGGATCCCAGGTGATATGATCGAGTTTCGCATAAATATTGTTGCCATTTTCTGTGTAGTATGGCAAGGCAATGGTGAGCTCCAGCTTCTTAAAGAACTGGGGCATATCGATGTAGTCCTTGTCCGGGTTTATCCAGATTTGCCGCAGGGCAAAGGGCTGATTCGCCGCCGTGGGTACACCAGTCTTCACGCCAATCCGGGACAGTCTGGGGCCGGTCTGGATCGCTCTGTTGTCACTAGGCGTATCATTGTATTTGCCCGTAATCTTTGGAGTGGCAGAGATTGTCTGATATGTTCGATCGCCTGTGTAGACTTCGATTTTGAGCGAATCCTTAAGCTCCTGCTCCTTTGTTCTGTTCCAGAGAACGGTGTCCGGGGCCAGAACGATATTAAAGCTGTTCTTTTCCGCCGTATTTTTGAGAGAATAGGTGATGGTGCCATTTGTGGGGTGGTAGCCGCCGTAGTTGTTCACACTGTGCAGCTGGTCAATGCTTTCAGGCGTTACGCTCTCCGCCATGTCACCCCGCTCGGGGATGGGGTACTCCACCACGGTCAGCCCGTCGGGCACGGTGATCTCCACCTTTTTATTCGCCAGATTCAACTCGCTTTCCACCTCAATGTGCAGGGTGAATTGCTTGTTGAAGTCGACGGAGAAGGAGCTATCATTTGCCAAATTTTGATCGAGTACACCTTCTACCTTAATCAGGGCAGTCGTAATTCGCATTCCCTCAACCGCTCTCTGACCTCCAGATCGGGCGGCTAGGAGATTGGCACCCCGGCTCGCAATCTCCTTCAGGGCGGCATCGCTCCCACCTTCGGCAGCCACCTGCCAGAGCGCGTCGTCCTCAGCAGGAACAAGGCTGGAAGGCGCGGCGCTCAACGAGGCGGTATCCTGCAGGACGTCCACCACATCGAACCCGTCCGAACCCCCAGTAGCCGCAAGGGCGCTCGACACACCGCAAACACCCGCCAGCAACAAGCCCGCCGCCAGGGCCACCGTCCGATTCCTCAGCTGCTCTTTGCGCCTTTGGCGGCGCTTTTCCATCAAGCTTTCCTTGCCATGATATTCGAAACGAGAAACCATAAGACCGTTCCTTCTCGCACGTATTTCGCTCTCTCAAAAACCCTTCGATTTTATCAAGAACAGATTCGGCATAAGTGGAGGTTAAGCCTGATAAAACACTCATATTGGTTTCAAAACGGACACAAAAATGAATCCCTTTTCCAGGGGCTCGAAAGCCGTCTCATGCCGCGGCCTCTTTCTTGACAAAAAAACTTCCAACGGATAGGCTCGGCCCCAGGTTTGCTACATTGTCTTCCACGAGCAAATTGCAGAGCCCGAGACCAAACCCGCAGGAAGCATATCCAGCGGGCCAGAAAATGCCCGTCTAACAAAAACGGATACTTGGGCTTTTCTCGACCAAAAGACATGGTTTGCTTATTTCAAGGGAGGGGATCGTGCAAATCAATCTGAAGGCCCATAGGGTCAACCGGAAACAGGCAGCGCAGATAGCCCTACTCGATGCCATCATCTGGCTCTGGCTGCATCAAATTAATTACGACAGCCTTTTCACCGTATCCTTTATCGACTCTGTTGCAACGCCCGCCATACCAGGCCCACTCATCGGCATCGCCTTGGTCATAGGCATAGGCCGGGCGCGATGGGATCGCATCCCCAAAGCCATTCGCATCGGCGGCGCCCTTGCGGCCACGTTCACGACCCTCGGCTTGGCCCTAGAGCCCCACATGCCCATCTCCAGTGCCACACTGCATGCGACGCTCATTCTTTCCTTGACCGTGGCTTGCACTTTCGCCGCATTGCTTCGACTGGAGACCTTGGCGAAATGCGATGACTTTTCCACGCTATCGGTGGCGCTGTCCGGCTCGCTGCTGCTTTTCTACCTGTTAAACCTGGGGCTCTTGCTCGTGCCGCGAGCCGTATACGACGCTTGCATCATAGCCGCACCCCTCGTCATGCTCGCAGGCGCAAACAACCCCGCACCAAGTTCCACACGCCTGGGGCCTCTGCCCAAGAAGGTACGCCTGTCCTCGCCTATCGTCGTACCGTGCCTCGTCGGTCTCGCAACCGGTTTGGTGGTGGCACTCGGCACGGTATCCATGGCCACCTCCCCCTCGGAGCTGTTCACTCGCCCCGCACCGCTGTTCCTCATCTCGCAGCTGCTCTTCCTGCTGCTCGGCATTATCACGGCGTTCGGCCTCGATTTGCGGAAGGCCACCTACTTCGCCCTCATTAACCTATGCTGGGGCCTCGGCATTGCGATCGGGCTGATCGGCCGTGAGCATTTCATCCCGCTGCCAGACCCTATTCTCGTTGATCTGTCTTCCTTCGTGTGCCTTCTCACCCTTGTGGGGTTCTTCGCCTTCTCGGGGATATGGGTGAACACTCTGGGACGCGCGGCAAGCATGAGTCGCGAATCGGCCGTAGAGGACGTAGCTCGAAAGGCAGGCCTCACCAAAAGGGAGACCGAAGTGGCGTCCCTTCTCCTAGAGGGACGAAGCCTGCGCATTGTGCAGCAAGAGCTGTTCATCTCGGAGGGCACGGCCCGCACCCACGCGAAGCGCATCTACGCGAAACTCGGCATCCACTCCAAACAGGAGCTTATCGACTACTTCAAGCAGAACCTCCCTCATTAGCAAAAGGAATGCTCCCCATTAAAGCGCCTTCCTTCCGTTGATAAAGGAGGCGGCTTCGCCGAAGCCGCCAAAGGGAAGGGTATGGGCTGGCAGCGTAGGGAGGGATCCGCTGCCAGCAGAAGTTGGCTTAAGCCTTGGCGGCCAGGACGTGGTTCACGGCCACCCAGCTCATGACGGCGCCCGAACCCAGGCTGATGCCGCCGTGCACGTACGTTCCACCCGATACGCCGGAGGAGCAGTTGCCCACGGCGTACAGGTGCTCGATGGGCTCGCCGTTCACGTTCACGACCTGAGCGTTCTCGTTAATGGTGAGACCGCCGGCGGTGCCGCAGGTGCCGGGCACATACACGGCGCCGTAGAACGGGCCCGTGGCCAGCGGCGCGAGCACCGGGTTCGCCAGATCGGTTCGGCTACCGGCCATAACGCCGGTGGTGTTGATGTCCAGGTGCTTCTCGCCGCGATGGTACACCGGGTCAACGCCCTTGGCAGCGTTCTCGTTGAAGGTCGCAATCTCGGCAGCGAGGCCAGCCGCGTCGATACCCAGCTTCTCGGCGAGCTCTTCCAGAGTGTCGGCCTTCACGAAATGCGCCGGCACCTCCGACGGGTCGGAAGCTTCTCCGCCGTAGGTCTCGTTGAAGTAGCTGTCCTCGCCATCGCCCACGGCGCCTACCGTGTGGCCGGGAAGCGAGTAGGTAGCCCAGCAGGCAGCATCGCAAATGAAGTAGGCGGGGATGTTCACATGGCCCGGCTCGCCCGTGTCATAGTAGGCGAACGCCTGGTTGAACAGGTCGTAGGGACATCTGATCCCACATCTGAGCAGCCGAGAGCGAACCGCTGGCGTCGGCGGCGCCGAGGCTGCCGCGACCCATGGGAATCCAGCCATCCATGGGCTCGTAGTAATCGCCGAATAGCGGCGAGGCTGCGAACTTCCAGCCCATCTCCTCAGAAATCCAGTCGATGAAGGTGCTGCCGTTATCGATGAACGAGTTGAGCACAGCCTGATCGACGCGACCGTCGGTGGCGTTGGTGAAGTACTTGACCACCTCTTCCTTGCTGTCGGTGATGCCGGCGTCGGTGGCGGCGTAGGTCAGCGGCACAGCCAGGCCGCCGCCCGAGGTAGCGGCAGTGCCGCCCCACATGGTTCCCTTCTCGACAAGGCACACCGATTCGGCGCCCTTGGCCGCGGCGACCAGAGCCGCGAACGCACCGGTGCCCGAGCCGATGACGAGCACGTCTACTTCCTTATCCCAAGCAACATCGGCGCCGGCGCTCGCCTTCGCGCTCGCGCCCTTTTCCGCGCCCGTCGAGGGGGCACAACCCGTCAGTGCAGCAGCACCTCCCAGCGCCAGACCAGAGAGAGCAGCCGTCTTCAAGAAGTCGCGACGACCCATTCCCTTGATTTCTCCCATTACTTCCTCCTTTCGGCGAACCAGCGTCCCTGCCGGTTCGGTTACCCCTGCATCGTAAGGACATTGGCGCCTCGCCGTCAGTCTCACGAAAGCGGCGATATGTCCTAAAGCACTCATCCGAAAGGTATGATTTTAGGGAAAATGGCCGATCAGAACCAAAAATGAGAAACGCAGCGACAGCCTATCCCGTCACTCGCTACTCTGCCGCCAGCTTATAGCCAACGCGCCAGACAGTGAGCAGATATCGCGGCTCGCTGGGATTGTTCTCAATCTTTTCGCGGATCTTGCGCATGAACACCGTGATGGAGTTCTCATCCACCTCCGCCGTCTCGCCCCACAGGTGCTCGTAGATGCGGCGTCGCGTGAACACCTCTCCGGGGCTTTCGGCCAAAAGCGCAAGTATTTCAAATTCCTTAGCCGTCAGAGGAACTGTCTCGCCGTGCAAATGCACTTCGTAGCGATCGAAGAACACTTCCAGATCTCCTATGCGGCACGGTTCGCGGCGCGCCAGCTCGCTGGCATCGGTTGAATTTTTGCGCGCATGTTCGATGTCGCCGCGGTGACGCCGCACGTGAGCGTCGATGCGCAGCAGCAGCTCATCGGCGATGAAGGGCTTGGTCACGTAGTCATCGGCACCGGCCTTGAAACCCGTGCTCTTGTCTACGATGTCGTTTTTCGCTGTGAGAAAGATAACGGGAATGCGACGTCCCTCCTCGCGCATTTGCTGGCAGACGTCGAAGCCATTCATGCCGGGCATCATCACGTCGAGAAGCAACAGATCGGGGTGCTCGTCATCCAACAGCCGAAGCCCCTCTCGCCCGCCAAGAGCCCCGCAGAACTCGTAGCCCGCTTCTTCTACGACGGCTCGAAGACTTTCGTGAATGCCCGGATCGTCGTCGATAAGCATCACTTTGATGGGTCGATTCATGATTGTTCCCCCTTCGGAAGGTCTTCGCCACTAGGCCCGCTACCAGATTTCTCGTCCTTCTCTGCCGTTTCTCGCGAAACCGGGCCAGACACAGGGATGCGCACGACAAAGGAAGCTCCCTGGCCCAGCTCGCTTTCCACGCTCACAGAGCCCCCGTGCATCTCGGCGTACTCGCGCACGATGGCGAGTCCCAATCCCGTACCGTTGTAGCGCCGGGTGGATGAGGAATCCACCTGCACGAACTTCTCGAAGATACGTTCCTGATCTGCGGCATCTATGCCGATGCCGCTATCAGCCACCGTAAGCCATACCTCATCGACAGCGTCTTTTGAGCTGGCAGGGTGGAAAGCGGCCCCAAGATGCACGGTACCCCCGTCAGGCGTAAATTTCACCGCGTTGCCGCACAAATTCTGTAGCACGTGGACGAGCTTGTCGAAATCGCCCTGCACGAGCGGCACGTCCGGAGCCACCTCGTTCGTGAACTCCAAATGCTCCTTAGCCGCCAGGGGCCCTACCGTGGCGCGCACGATGCCCACCACATCGCCGACGTCCACCACTTCCAGACTCAGCTTCACGCGACCGGCATCAAGACGACTCATCTCCAGGATGTCGTTGATCATCAGCATGAGCGCCTGGGAGTTAGCTTCGATGCCCGCCAAGGCCTTAGCCTCGTTCTCGTCAGCTCCTGCACGATGCTTGCTCAGCAGATCGGCAAAGGCCACGATGGAAGTGAGCGGCGTGCGCAGCTCATGGCTCACCATAGAGAGGAAGTCGCTCTTGTACTGATTCTCATCCACCAGCTGAGCGTTGACCGCTTCCAGCTGGCGGCGCTGCTGCTCGAGCACCTCGTTAGCCTGCTGCAGCTGAGCCGTCCGATCAGCCACCTCGTCTTCAAGTCCTGCGTAAACATCAGCAAGCTCGTGGGCCATGTCGTTGAAGGCCGTCGTGAGCGAACTCATTTCTTGGGACGATTCGCTATAGCTGAGACGCACATCAAGATTGCCTTCTGACACCTCGTCCACACCGGAACGAATTTTGCCCAAAGGCCGTGTGACCAAATAGGTCAGCGCCACATACACCACGACCAAGCACACCGCCAGCATGACGGCGAAGAACAGGACATCTTGAGCAATGGAATCGCGCTCATTGGCCTGGTACACGTCGAGCGGCATAATGATGCTGATGGCGCCACCGATATCCCCCATTTTCCACCCCTCTTTGGGAGTGCCGGTCACGTCCAGCTCCCCAGCCGGTTCGCCATGGCACTGCAGGCAGGCCTCATCTATGGTCATGGGAGCCACATATCGAAAGACTTGGTGTCCCTCATAGTCGGTAAAGCCGTAGTAGTCGGCACGACTTGCATCGTCGTGGAACGCGGAGAGCGCGGCCGCCTCGTAGCCATCGGGCTCACCAGCTTTATTGCGCGGATTGAAATTCACGAACCGCGTCGTGTAATCGGAATGCATCGTGAAAGACTGACCGATGATGCGACCAGCAATGGCGCAGTGAAGCCCTTGGTACACGCCATCTTCCGTGAAGGCCACTTGGGCCAGGCGGTCTTGATTGGCCACCATGAATTCCCAGACGGCATCCATTTGCTGAGCGAGGGCGCGCGCCTGCTCCCGCAACTCGTTTTCCATTTGGGCATGCTTGTTTGCGGAAGTCCAAACCAAGTTCGCACCGAGCGACACCGCCAGCAGCACGGCGATCAGGCAGAGAAATTTGGTTTTCAGCTTCACTTTCGCCCCCCTTCCACCTTCGACCAGTGTAGCGCGGAAAGCCGGACCGTACGACGGGAGGGAGGTCGCACGGCCCGGCTCGGCGGAAAGGTGGCTACAGAACGAGCTGCTTCAGCTCGCCGGCAAAGGCCGCCTGACGGGCATCGATAACCACCGAGGGATCGGTGGTGGGCTCGGGCAGCACCGAGATCTGGTTCACCCCGTCAGGATGAGCAGCGCGCAATTCCTCGATAGGCCCGAAATCGAGTGCGCGCATGGGGCAAGCCGCCACGCAAGCCGGCTTCTCCCCTGCCGAGCGAAGATCGATGCATCCGTCGCAACGATGCACGACGTTCAACTCCTCGATGAGCACCGGGTGTCCATAGGGGCAAGCCTTCACGCAGTAGCCGCAGCCGATGCACGCTTCATCGTCATGCTGCACCGTGCCGTCTTCCTCGTTGATGTAAGTGGCGCCAGCAGGACACACTTCCACACAGGCCGGAGTATGGCAGTGGTTGCAGGCCCCGGAGTAGTGGAAAGTGGCGGGAGCGGGGAATTCCCCCACTTCGAAGCTTTCCACCCGGCGAAAGAGGTAGCCTACTTCCAGGTCGTTCTTATCCTTGCAGGCCACCTGACACGTACGGCAGCCTATGCACATCTGCTGGTTGAAATAGAATCCCTGCGGGTTCTTGTTCTCTTTCACGTCGGCCATAGGTTACTCACCATCCTTGCAGACAATGCGAAGCGGCTGCTCGGCATCGGGAGCCAAAGCCTCGCCCGTGTACTTCTCAATCTTGCAGAGCGCGGAATTGTAGCCCGACACGCCCTGACCGTTGGGGGCGGGGCCCGTCAGGTAGTTGTCGGCGCCGGCCGCATCGATACCAGTCTCTTCGTCCACGGCCACCCACGCGCCGTGAGGCAGAGCCACCACGCCGGGCATGAGGCCCGCATACACGCAGGCATTGCGCACGCACTGGCCGTAGGGGCTCGAGACGAGCACCGTGTCGCCGTCGGACACCCCGGCCGCCTCGGCGTCGGCAGTGCTGATGAACACCGGGTTCGTCCACGCCTCGCGCAGCCAGCCGATATTGTCGAACACCGAGTGAGCACGACGCAGATAGTGGGGGTTCATCACCTGCAGGGGATACTCAGCCCCGGACGCGGAGGCGTCCTCGTAGCCGTTGGTCACCTTCACATAGGTGGGAATGGGGGTCACCGTGTCCCAACCCATGGCCGAGAACGTGTCCGCAAGCGTCTGGCTGTATATCTCCAGCTTACCGGAGGGCGTTTCCAGCGGATTAGCCTCGGGGTCTTCCACGAAGTCCTTGAAAGCAATATAGCCGTAGTTGTCGTCGGGAGTGCGCTTGACCTGATACACGCCGAGCTGCTTGAGCTCCTGATAGGCCAGCTTGCCCTCCTGGGGCTCGCCTTCCACGCCCAGCTCGTCGATGTCTTCCTGGGTGATGCCCACGGCCGGCACATAGGTTTTGCCGTCCTCGTCGCACACCTCCATGGAAGCCAGCTGATTGAAATACTGCTGCTTCACATCGAAGGGGTACACATCAGCGCGCGCGATGCCCAGCTTCTCGGCTAGCTCGCAGGCAATGTCCTGGTCGGACTTTGCCTCGTACAAGGGGTCGATGATCTGCTGATAGGCCACCATCATCTCGCGGTTCGACTTATGGCCGAGCGTGCCGCCGAACAGGCCGTCGAAGCGCTCCCACTCGGTGGTGAGGGGCAGGATGATGTCGGCGTAGCGGGCGGCCGAGGTAAAGAACTGGGCATGGGCCACCACCATGTCCACCTTGCGATGGGCCTCGATGGCGCGAGCCATACCCACGTTGGTCTGCAGCTTGTTGCCGCTGGAGTGGTAGATGACGTGGATGTCGATGTCGCGCTTCTCGGCCGGGTCGTAGTGCTTCGTGCCCGTGAAAGTATAAGTGCCATCGATGACAGCATCCCACACCTCGTTGCCATTGATGTGGTCATCCACGGGGTTCTTGATCTCGGGCAGGCCGTCCTTGCCGGCCTTAATGAGAGCCGGCCCGCCATTACCCGAAGTCACATGCATGGTGGAACCCGTCATGTGGCCCGACTTGCCCATGTGGCCGCCCATGGCGCCCACGGTCATGACGAGCTGGGGCAGGTTGTCGGTGTTGTTGATGCGGGCCGAGGCAGTCGACACGAGGAAGCCCACCTTGTGATCCTTGCCCATAGCGCGGGCCAGATTGCGGATGGCCTCGGGCGAGGCACCGCAGATTTCGCTGGCCCATTCCGGCGTTTTCGGCGTGTTGTCGTAGGCGCCCTGCACGTAGTCCTTGAAGTTCGTCTGCTGTTTAGCATCGGACGGCATATGCTCGGCATCGAAGCCCACGGTGCAGCGGTTCAGGAAGTCCCAGTCAATGAGGCCCTCAGCCTCGTCGGCCTCCAGCATGGCGTAGGCCACGCCGAGCAGGAAGGCCATGTCGGTGGCCGGGCGAATGGGAATCCACTCCGCATCCAAGGTGGCCGCCGTCTCGCTGTACATGGGATCAACGACGATGAACTTCGCGCCGGCGGCCTTGGCCTGCCAGTAGTTCCACATTTGGCTGCCCGCAGCGCTCCAGGCCGGGTTCATAGCCATCATGACGATGGTCTCGCAGTTGCGCAGGTCGTAACGGTCGTTGATAGTCTGGTCCTGCATGTTGTCGTGATGGAACCCGATGACGAACGGAGTCTTCGACCAGGAGCCATAGGAGTTGGTGTCCCAGAAGTTCGTGAAGCCGCCGAAGGCGCCCATGGTGCGGGTCATCTCGGGATTCCAACCCTTCAGGAGCAGGATGGAGCGGTTGCCATACTGCTCCTTGGCGCGAGTCAGGCCCTGAGCCACCAGATCGAGCGCTTCGTCCCAGCTCACACGCTCCCACTCGTCCTTGCCGCGCAACTCGCCATTGGGAGCGTCCAAGCTCCAGCCGGCGCGCTTGAGCGGATACTTGATGCGATCCTCGGCGAACACCTGCTTGCGCTGGCTGCGGCCGCGCAGGCACCCGCGCTGCTGCGGATAGTCCGGACTGTCCTCGTGGGTGTCGTCGGTCTTCTGGCGCACGACAACGCCGTCTTGCACAAGCACTTTGTTCAGGCAGCGACCACCGCAGTTGTGCCAGCAGGCCGCCGTCTTCCACTCGCCTGACACGATATCGCGACCGACCGGATGGGCAACTTCAGCATCTTCACCCGTAGCGGCCAAATCGCTCGTAGCCGGAGCGCAAGCAGTCAGCGAGCTAGCCGCGGCCAAAGCCGTAGCAGCCGTAGTGGCTTTGATAAAGCTGCGGCGAGTAAGATGCGCAGCGTTCCGAGTCGTCGGGTGCGAATCAACGTGGAGCGTCTCTTCATTGCGAGCCATAGGTCCTCCTCTTCTCCCTTACTCAGAAGCACGTTCTCCTCAACGTGTCTACAAGAGTACGAGAACCAGACCCCAATAGCCATTACCGCCATCCGCAATCTTTCTTTCCGAATTATTAATTGCCCCGAGGCCAAGCGTTCTTCGAGCGAGTGCAGATAATCCTCTTTGCCGTAAAAATCTCCGCTGCGGGAGATTATTTCACGAATTTTTCTCCCAAATCAGAATTACCCGTACTCCTCCCCTCCGTAGTTCTAATAGGTCTTTGCAGGGAACCCCTTGCAAACTTAGAGGAACTTAGAAGCTATCATGGAAGAAAATTCTTTCACTCCAAGCGGTAAATCCCGCTGGAAGTCCTTTAATACTCGACCAGGCTGTAGGTGTCGATGGATTGGCGCTGGTGCATGATGCGGTACACCGTATCAGTCTGCCAGCGCCCTGAGGGGCACGACGTAAATGCCCTCTTCCACTTCTCTAGCATACGAGCCAATGCCGGTTATCACACAGAGGAACTCTGGAGGACGCCCCTGCGCTCGTGGGTTTTCTGCAACTTTCTTCCGCAGCCGCCTGAGAGATTTCACCGCATCGGGAACCTTCTCTTCGCTGAGCTTGAACTCGAAGGCGGCCCATCTACCATCCAGGGTCTCTATGACAGCATCGGCCTCTAACCCCGAATCGTCCCGATAGTAGTAAACAGCCGCCGGCATCGAAGGATCCATCGCCTGGGCGTATACCTTGAGATCGCGAATGCAAAGATTCTCGAAAACAAGACCGAAGGTCTGCCCATCCGCGAGGAGGGAATCCGGCGAAAGCAATAGCAGGGCGGCGGCCAACGACGGATCGGCGAAGTAGCGCTTCGGCTTCGTCGCTAGGCGCTTTTTTGAGCGCTTTGGCGGCACCCAGCCCGGCACCTCCTCGACAAGGTAGATCGAGCGAAGAAACTCCAGATACGAGGCGAGCGTCTGCTCGGTTACGAGGGATGATGGATTGTCCTCTCCGCCGTACATATCGCTGATGATGGTCTTGTAGGTTGGAGACTGTCCCAAATTGCGGGCAATCGACAAGCACAACCGACGGGCCACCTCTCCACTCTTGCCATGTTTAGGAGCACTCTTTTCGAAAACAAGACGCAGATATTCTCTTGCAACGAGCTGACCGTTTTCAGCGGAAAGATCGAGGGCTTCGGGCCATCCCCCACGGCAGATCAACTCAGCTAGCTGACGCGTATCGTTTTCAACTTTCGCTGGCTGAAACCGGTGAGCGAATAGACCGCGGAGCGAGACAGAACGTTCAGACTCCCCAGACTCGGCCAAGCTGAAGGGATACATCCTCACAGAGCCAATCCGACCCGCACCACTATGCCTGCTCTGGCCCTCTTGGTCATCGGACGAGATCGGGGTGGACGACCCAGTCAGCAGCCACGCTCCCCTTAACCCCCGCTCGTCATCTATGGCATGACGAACTGCATTCCAAATCGCAGGCGCAAGCTGCCATTCGTCTATAACGTGGGGGCGATCGCCTATGAGCATGAGTTTTGGGTCGGCACGAGCCATGTCCAACTCTTCATCCACATAGCTGACGCTTTGCGCGTGGGCCAAAGCCGTCCACGTCTTTCCGCACCACTTCGTACCAGCCACCTCTACGGCCCCGAAGACCTCGAGATAGCGCTCTATTTGCTCGTCCACAAGACGCGGCAGATATCCATTCTTTACAAGCGTTTTCCGAGGCATGGCCCACGCAACCTTTTCTCTACGAGCGGCTTCTTTGCATCGACCCTATACTATCAAACTATTCATGGTTTTCCGAGTTTTTGATTCATGGTTTTCCGAGTTTTTGATTCATGTTTTTCCGAGTTTGATCGGTTGAGAGTTGATTGAGATCAACTGTTTTCGAATTGTACCTTGGCAACCTATACTGATTCTGGATTGAGTGTTAATACTCAATCAGGCTGTAGGTGTCGATGGATTGGCGCTGATGCATGATGCGGTACACCGTAAGCGTAGTGGCATTGTAACGGTAGTAGATGATGTAGGGGCCCGCAAGCGTCGTGCGGTACTCGTGCTCGAGATGGTCGTCGGTAAAGTGGCCGCCGGCGTCCGGAAAGGTTCGTACGGTTTCCAAAGCCGCATCGATACCCTTTATCGCATCGAGGGCCGCCTGGGGCATTCCCCGCTCGAGGCCGAGGTAAATGGCGATGGACTCCCGATCGAGCTGCGCCCGCGGACGCCATGCAAGATCAAGCATAGTCGAGCCCCCATACCTTGAAGATTTCGGCCATGCGCGCGTCGGATTCCTCCGCTGTGAGCGCCTCCGGGCGGTAGCGCTCTTCAATTTCCGCCTCACGCAAGGCGAGGAACATGCGGTTGCGCTGAGCGGCGGCCTCATAAGCGGCGCAGTCTTCCAGCACATAGGCCGGTACGCCGTTTTTCGTGAGGATGATGGGTTCCTGGCTCTCCGTCGCCTGAGCGCACACGTCATTGAACTGCGTGCGCAAATCAGTGATAGGTCGAATAAGCGGAAGCGCTGCCACAGCGGCTGTCATAAGGCACCTACTTTCATTACCATAATTATGGTATTAATTATAGATGCTTTAATTGACAAATCAAGCAACACGTCTATGAGAACTCTTGCATGTTATTCAGCTAGAGCAAATTATCCGAGGCCCTCTGTTATCCGAAGTTGGCGACGGCGGTGTCAATGGCGGCGAGGTTCATGGCGACGAACTGGGGCTTCACGCAGGCGCGCACCGCATCTTTCAGCTCGTCGACGGTGAGCGGCACACGGCCCTGGGCCACGGCCACGGCGAGCAGCATCATGTTGAGGGACTTGCGGGAGCCGGCACCGGCCTCGCGCACGAGGGCCTCGTCGTCCACGGGGATGAACAGGGGCACCGGGTAGCCTTCCACGCCATCGGCGCTGGCGTCCTGGTCAGCAGTCACGGTGTTCGGCGCAACGATCGTTTCGGCTGCTTGCTCGTGGGACGCCTCCGCCTGCAGGGAGTTCGCCAAAGCTGCCACAACGTCGCCGGCACGATAAGGCTGGCTCGCCAGGGCCGCCGTCACCGGCTGGATGGCCGTCGTCACCCAGACCATCAGCTCCGCGCAGCTCAAGGCCAACGCCGGAGGAGTCAGCTTCATCCACTAGGAAGGAAAAGAAATGGACGAGCACAAAAGGAACATCCTCATCATCGCGGCCACGACCGCGGCCA
>OLOR01000863.1_pt1 | contig 30838 bp, 25 predicted proteins | sample 1672521 | NCBI WGS metagenome assembly OLOR01 (sample SAMEA3136695, study PRJEB25190) | human gut metagenome | biome: human gut; feature: human-associated habitat; material: faeces | place: Austria | collected 2013
GGATTTACAATGAGAATGTGGCTTACCAGGATGGCGGTATATCACAATGACGGAGATTACGGAAGCTTTAAGAAAACAATTAACAAGCAGCTTGGCGTGATTACGGGACTTACGGTATTGTCAATGGCGGGAATGTTTTTTCTTGGAGGTCCCGTTCTTACTGCTATATACGGAATTGACCTGTATGGTCATGAATGGACCAATCTTTTACTTATGTTATCGGGAGGACTGGTTGCCGTGTATACTTTGTACGAAAATGTAATAATTATATACAGAAAACAGAATATCAGCATTGTTATTAATGTTGTTACAGCGGTTGTTGCTGCAGTTATTGTTACGCCGCTTGCATCATGGAAGGGAATATATGGTGCGACTGTCGGATATGTAATTGCCAATGCGGTAAGAGCCGGAGGATATTACATTGTGGCTAAGATATTTATGATAAAAGGAAGAAAAAAGGTTTAGAAAACGTGTTGGATATGTTTTCTAAACCTTTTAATTATGTCATTATTATACCAGCTTTATCTGTAATACGATAAAACATACAAAATATGCGGCATAAGAAAGTAACATGAGGATACCGCCTGCACGGTTTAGTTTCTTGTCTTTTGTCAAGATTACGCATAAGAAGAGCATCACCATACAGATTACTGCCATTATGTTGTCTACGATAAAATCTTTTGAATACTGAACAGGTGTTAAGAGCGCCGTAATTCCAAGAACAAACAGTATATTAAAAATATTGCTTCCTACGATATTACCTATTGCAATGTCCGCATTGTGTTTGCAGGCTGCCGTAACGGATGTGATAAGTTCCGGAAGTGAAGTTCCCAAAGCAACAATGGTAAGACCTATTAAACGGTCGGACATGCCAAAATATTTTGCAATGGCGGTAGCAGAATTAACTGTAAGCTGGCTTCCGCCTACAATTGCGGCACCACCGAAAATTATGTAAAGAATCATAAGCCATGTAGGTAATTTCTTGACTTCTTCCTCTTCTTCATCCTTTTTCTTAAGAGAGATATATACAAGATATCCCATAAATATTAAAAATAATATTGTCAGAATTATTCCATCAAATCTTGAAAGGGAATAACCATTCATGCCGAGTATAAGTAGTACAATGGTGATTACGGCAACAAAAGGAATTTCTATAAAAAGAGTATTCTTTTTAACTGCCAGCGGTGTGATAACTGAAGCGATGCCAAGGATAAGGAGAACATTAAGGATGTTGCTTCCGACTACGTTGCTTACCGCAAGTTCGGCACTTCCCTTGATTCCTGCAGTGATACTTATGGCAGCTTCGGGAGCACTTGTTCCGAAAGCAACAATTGTAAGACCGATTACAATCTGTGGAATGCCAAGCTTGCCTGCGAGACTTGAAGAACCATCAACAAATACATCCGCACCTTTCATAAGAAGTACAAAACCGACAACTAATAATAAAATATTGACTGGTAATGGCATTTTTAAAACCTCCGTAAATTAGAAAAAATATTGTTCAACAATTATTTTGATACCTAATATAACAAGAATAACCCCACCGATAAATTCAGCTTTGTTTTTGTAGATGTTTCCAAAAATATTACCGATTTTAACACCTGCAATGGAAATTATAAATGTTGTTATTCCTATAATAATAACAGCTAGAACTGTATTAAGCAATGCTGTGGCCTGAATTATATTAACAGGGATACAGGCAAATGTGATTCCGACAGCCAGTGCATCTATGCTTGTTGCTATAGCCATTAATAACATTGTCTTAAAGCCGATGGCGTCAGACTCTCCGCCTTCTTTTTCTTCTTTTGAAAATGATTCACGAATCATATTAATTCCTATCAGTAACAAAAGAATAAATGCAATCCATGGGGCAAATGCGTTAACAAATTTTGCAAACTGTATGCCAAGAAAATATCCTATCATAGGCATTATTGCCTGAAAACAGCCAAACCACGCACCAACAATAAGCATATGGCGGAATGTGATTTTCTTAATTGCGAGACCTTTGCATATAGATACTGCGAAAGCATCCATGGAAAGACCTATTGCCAGTAGGATAAGTGTGAATAAATCCATCTGAGAATTCTCCTTTGTATATTTCTCCGTTGCTTTCTTTCACAAATAAAAAAAACAGGCAAGGCCTGCTGAATTCTTATTTTAATTTATTGAAAAAAAATTGTCAAGACATTTAGGCAAAATATAAGGCAGCCGAAGCTGCCTTTATATAAAAAGAAAGAGGAGTATGAAAAAACAAAAAAAATTATTTCATCCTCTATAGTATATTTTTTGTTTGTGGATAAAAAATGTCTTAATTATGAACAAATTGAAACTTTATAATAAAAATATTGTAAAAATCATTTAAAATCCGTTTACAATCGCGTCCAGAATAGTGTCTGCCACTTTCTCTTTTGACATAATATCATATTCTTTAATATTATCTTTGGTAATCAAAGTTACTATATTGGTGTCTGTACCGAATCCGGCACCGCCTGTAACAAGACTGTTGGCAACAATCATATCTGCGTTTTTCTTTTCAAGTTTTTTCCTTGAATTATCAAGCATATTTTCTGTTTCCATGGAAAAGCCGCATATAAACTGTCCCGGTTTCTTGTTTTCACCGAGAAATTTCAGTATATCAGTAGTACGCTTTAATGGAATGGACATATCGCTGTCGGATTTTTTGATTTTGTTGTCTGCAACCGATACGGGAGTGTAGTCGGCAACAGCCGCAGCTTTGATTATTATGTTCTGGTTTTCGTAATTATCTTTTACTGCATTAAACATATCTTCGGCAGAGATAACATCAATTACTTTGGTAAATAGTGGCTTTGGAAGGGAAACAGGACCTGATATCAGTGTTACATCAGCTCCACGGAATGCGGCGGCTCTTGCAAGTGCATAACCCATTTTACCGCTGGAGTGGTTGGTAATATACCTTACCGGGTCAAGGGCTTCCCTCGTAGGACCTGCCGTTATAAGGATGCGTTTTCCTATAAGGTCTTTTTTACCATTAAGAGCCCTTAAAATATATTCAATAAGTGTATTTTTATCCGGAAGCTTGCCTTTACCGCTGTCCCCGCAGGCAAGGTGACCGCTTGCGGCAGGAATAATTTCAAAACCATACATCATGAGTTTGGCGATGTTGTCCCTTACAACAGGGTTTTCGTACATATTGGTGTTCATTGCAGGAGCAACTATTTTTGTGCATTTGCAGGCAAGAACAGTTGTGGTAAGCATATCGTCTGCGATTCCGTTAGCCATTTTTCCGATTACATTGGCAGTAGCGGGAGCAATTAAAACCACATCGGCTTCTTTTGCAAGTGAAATGTGCTTTACGTCAAATTCAAAGTCACGGTCGAAAGTATCCACAAGGCATTTGCTTGAAGTAAGTGTCTCGAATACCATAGGACTTATGAATTTTGTGGCATTTTCAGTCATTATCACACGGACATTGCAGCCTGATTTCACAAGAGCACTTGCTACATCAGCCATCTTGTATGCAGCAATCCCTCCGGTTATTCCTAAAAGGACGGTTTTCTTATCTTTCATAACGTAACCTCTTAACATTCATCTGCTATTTTGTAAATAAGGTTTTCGGTGTCATCCCATCCGAGGCATGGATCCGTAATTGATTTACCATAAATCATGTCCTTGCAGATTTTCTGATTACCTTCTTCAAGGTAGCTTTCAATCATTACGCCTTTTACTAATTTTTTGAATTCAGGATTATATCTTCTGCTGTGAAGAACTTCGCTTGTTATACGGATCTGCTGTTTAAACTGCTTGTTAGAGTTAGAATGGTTAGCATCGATTATTGCAGCAGGATTCTTAAGGTCTTTGGAAGCGTATATTTCATGAAGTCTTTCAAGGTCTTCATAATGGTAATTAGGAATACATATTCCATATTTGTTGACACCGCCACGAAGTATAACATGTGCAAGGTCATTGCCTGATGTGCTTACACTGTATCCTCTGTAAATAAATTCGTGGGAACTTTGTGCAGCAATTACTGAATTAATCATAACGCCAAAATCTCCGCTTGTAGGATTCTTCATTCCCACAGGGATATCCATACCGCTGGCGGTAAGACGGTGCTGCTGGTTTTCAACGGAACGGGCACCGATTGCTTCATACGATAAAACATCGTCAAGGTAGCTCCTGTTCTCAGGATAAAGCATCTCATCTGCTGATGTAAGACCGCTTTCTTTGATAACATCTATATGAAGTTTTCGGATAGATGCAATTCCTGCATAAAGGTCAGACTCTTTGTTAGGGTCAGGCTGATGAAGCATACCCTTATAACCTTCACCTGTGGTTCTTGGTTTGTTAGTGTATACACGGGGAATAATAATCAGCTTGTCCTTAGTCTTTTCGTTGACCCTTGCAAGACGCTCAACATATTCAAGAACGGCATCTTCACGGTCAGCGGAACATGGACCTACGATTACAAGAAATTTATCACTTTCACCTGTAAAAACCTTACGGATTTCACGGTCTCTTTCTGATTTGATTGCTGTAAGCTCCGGTGTCATAGGAAATTCTTCTTTAAGAACTTCAGGTTCCGGAAGCTTTTTAAAATAATTCATTGACATTGTTAAAATCCTCATCTCTTCTAATTTCAGTATATATAAATTAACACTTTAACGCTTTAAAGTCAAGAAGAACATATTGACATTGTGTTTTTATTATAAAAAATGTAAAATGAATATGCTATATTTAATTTATAAAAAATTAATCTTTTTTACCAAAATAAAATAATTAATACATAACACATTCATAAATCAGGTGTATATCTGATTGAAACAGAATAAAAGAATTGGAGATTTATTGTTATGGGCAAGATTATTGGAATTGATTTAGGAACTACTAACAGTTGTGTTGCGGTAATGGAGGGCGGACAGCCTACGGTTATCGTTAATTCCGAGGGAACAAGGACAACACCAAGCGTGGTTGCTTTTACCAAAAAAGGAGAGAGACTGGTGGGAGAACCTGCGAAGCGTCAGGCAGTCACAAATCCTGAAAGAACTGTTTCTTCCATTAAGAGAGAGATGGGCTCCGGCTATAAAGTTAAGATTGACAAAAAGAATTATTCGCCTCAGGAGATATCGGCTTTTATCCTTATGAAATTAAAAAAGGATGCCGAGGATTATCTGGGACAGCGTGTAACGGAAGCGGTAATTACCGTACCGGCATATTTCAGCGATGCACAACGTCAGGCGACCAAGGATGCAGGAAGAATAGCAGGACTTAAAGTGGAACGAATTATTAATGAGCCTACGGCAGCAGCTCTTGCGTACGGCCTTGATAACGGTGAAGCACAGAAAATCCTGGTATATGACCTTGGCGGCGGTACTTTCGATGTTTCAGTAATTGAAATCGGTGATAAGGTTATTGAGGTGCTTGCAACCTCAGGGGATAACCATCTCGGCGGTGATGATTTTGATAAACGTCTTTCGGACTATATTGTTTCGGAGTTTAAGAGAACAGAAGGAATAGACCTTGGTAAAGATAAAGTCGCACTTCAGAGAATAACTGAAGAAGCCGAAAAAGCCAAGAAAGAGCTTTCATCGGCACAGACAGTTAATATTAACCTGCCTTTTATTACAACCACCAAAGCGGGTCCCGTTCATCTTGATATGAATATTACAAGGGCAAAATTTAACGAGCTGACATCGGACCTTGTGGAGAGAACAACTGGTCCTGTAATTACGGCACTTAACGATGCAGGAATTACAAAGGGCGAACTTAATAAGGTACTTCTTGTAGGCGGTTCTACAAGAATACCTGCGGTTCAGGATAAAGTAAGACAGCTTACGGGACTTGAGCCAAGCAAAAATATGAATCCTGACGAGTGTGTTGCACTCGGAGCTTCAATACAGGGTGGCAAGCTTGCGGGAGATTCAGGTAATGCGTCCGAACTTCTTTTGCTTGACGTAACTCCTCTTACGCTCTCAATAGAGACAGTGGGAGGAATTGCCACACACCTTATAGAGAAAAACTCTACGATTCCATGCAGAAAAAGCCAGGTATTTTCTACTGCAATGAGCGGACAGACCAATGTTGAAATCAAGGTTTTACAGGGCGAACGACAGTTTGCGAGGGATAACAAGCTTCTTGGAACCTTCCGTCTTAACGGAATAAGAAGAGCACCGGCCGGAGTTCCGCAGATAGAGGTAACTTTCGATATTGATGCAAACGGTATTGTGCATGTATCGGCTAAGGACCTTGATACGGGACGGGAACAGAGCATTACGATTACCGCAGGCTCTAATCTTTCGGAAACTGAAATTGAACGTGCCATGCGGGACGCTGCGGAATATGCGGAAGCCGACAGTACGAGAATGGATGCTTTTGAAGCCATTAATGAGTCAAAACAGCTTATTAATGATGCACAGGCTAAGTTAAAGACTGAGAAAAAGACAATTGATAAAATGAGAAAGAATCAGATTAATCAGGATATATATAATCTTGGTCGTCTTATCAGAAAAGCCAAGCCTGAGAAAATGACAATTATGGAAACCGGAGAAATTAAAAATGCAATGGACAGGCTTAAGCAGTCTGCCGGATTATAAAGATACATAGGAGAAAAAGAAAATGGATATTAAAGAATTATTGGCGAGGTGCGACCATACACTGCTTGCCGTAACAGCTGAGGAGTCTGAAATCGAGACATTATGCGATGAGGCGGTTAAGTACGGATGTGCGTCCGTGTGTATACCTCCGTCTTATGTAAAAAAAGCCTCGGCTTACCTTAAAGGCAAAGGTTCTTCCCTGCCAGTATGTACGGTTATAGGATTTCCTAACGGCTACAATACAACCAAAGTCAAGGTATATGAGACAGAACAGGCAGTACTTGACGGAGCTTCAGAAATAGATATGGTAATCAATCTCGGCTGGGTAAAAGACGGTAAGTATTATGATGTATTGAATGAAATTAAGGCTGTGAAAGAAGCGTGTCACGGAAGAATTTTGAAGGTAATTATAGAAACATGTCTTTTAGATGACGCGGAAAAGATTACACTTTGTAAAATAGTTACCGAGGCAGGTGCAAAGTTCATTAAGACTTCAACGGGATTCCAGGCAGGGGGCGCAACGCCTTCGGATGTGGCACTTCTTAAAGCCAACGTAGGACGGGGCGTGGAGGTTAAAGCGGCAGGCGGAATTTCCACCCTTGACGATGCAGACCTTTTCCTTAAGCTTGGAGCGTCAAGACTTGGCACAAGCAAGGTTGTTAAATTATTTGAAAAAATGGAGAACAAGTAATGAACTACAAGACAATCGACGAACTTAATAATTTCGATTTTTCGGAAAGTGTAATATCGGAAGTTGAGACATTGAACGGTACTTTTCATTTGTGGCTTGATAATGTAACGATTCTGCCCGAATGTTCATGCAACAGGGATATCAGGGTAATGAGAGCCAACGGATTTCTTTTATCCGTATCCAATCCCGGAATACAGGAATTTATAGAGGAAGGCTATAAACGTTACAATGCTGATAATGTCCTTCAGGAATCCGTAGATGACAGAATTCTTGCAAAAGACGAATATGCGGCCATGTTTAAGACATTCCCTTATGGAACAATATATTCCATCAAAAAAAAGGAGAACACTTATGTATTCTCCATAGATGCCAACGACAGATGTTACGAAATAACAGTGAGCGGCAGCGGTGATGTTGAGGAATGGGACAGATTTCTTGTAAAGGAATAGTCCTATTTATTACTGAGTTTTACCCAGTCCTTACCATAGAAAAGTGCCAGATGTGCATTTTTCCAGTGAAGAGGGTCTGCTGTAATGTCCGTATGGAAAATAGGTGCAGGAGTAACTGAAAGCGGAGCTAAGGTTACTCCTTTTTCTTCTGTGCCGGAAAGGTACTCCGCACGCTCCCTGCATTCCTTATCATATTGTTTTGCATCCCCATTAATAAGGGAATATGTGGCACTTACGGAAAGTGGCATATTGGAAAAATCGGCACCGCCGTTTTCTCCCTCCGACACTTTGCATAGGCCTACGCAGGAAATTGCAAAAATAATAGTGCAGGACATAATAAATACGAAACGTTCGTGCTTCATCTCAAAAAATCTCGCAAATTTGCAAAGAACCAGGGAATCCCCGTATTTTTTACCTATATATCCAAGCATGTATACCAGATTGAAAATCATAAAGATATAATAGCTGAAATTAATAATGTTCATCATTCTGTAAGGCATCCTTAATCCCTGTGCATAGAATACAGGAGTACCCTGTGAACAGAAAAGACAGAATGTAAACAAAAGCACAAGTACGGGATGTTTAAAAGAAAGAGAACTTCTTTTGGCGATTCTGTAAAGCAAAGGTATTAACATTATAAAAAGTATAATCACAGGTGCCAAAGTCGAGCTTGCAATACTGTATCCACCGTAAGCGAAAGAACAGATAATGGACTTAATTACGCCATGACTGCCACCCACAGCCTCCTGACGGATTGCATTACCCGGAGCAAGGATACTAAGGGCAAAGGACACTCCTATTGAACATGTAATCAGTACAAGAGGGATGACACTTTTATTTTTCTTAACAATCATAAGTATAACAAGGGTTATTAATATAAGAACCGTAACAAGGGATGTTGCGTAGTTACCGCCACCGATTATGAAGGCTAAAGGAACTGCGAAAATACCCGCAATAATTCTGGCAGGCATAGCTTTGCTTTTAATCATAACCGTTACGAGCGTCAGTAAAAATAAAGCCAATGAAAAGAAAAATGTATAATAAACAGAACCGTTATACCAATAGAAAGAATCCGAAGGCATAATGGTAAACTGCATTGCACAGAAAGTAACGGCAAGAGCCGTGATTATGGAAGCCTGTCTGCCGGCATCAAACCATTTTCTTAAAAAATTATATATGAATGCAAGCATGGCGGCAACAAATGCGCTTATAAGTATAACAGATGATAATACATAGGCGGATTCACCGAATACGGCAGGCTGCAGGCGCATAAGGAAAATAGCGGCAAAATTGCCCTGCCAGTCATTGTAGGTATTTTTCATTTCGTCAAAAGATGTAGATATAACCTGGGAAACAGAACCTGTATCACGGTAAACTTTGGCAGTTTCCACGCCGTAATAATAGTCATCCACACTCGGATGGTTATATTTACCTATGATATAAAGGGGAATAAGTGATAATATAAAAATTATTGTAATAACATAAACATATTGTTTTGATTTCATTAATGTTACCTCCGATATCAAACCCTCACCAAAGTACATATTATCATAGGTAACAGCGTAATTGCAAATGATAACACAATGTGATAATCTCTAAATATGATACGGATATTTCCGGAAGGATGATATATATGGCGAAAATACTTTACCTTGTAATACCATGTTACAATGAAGAAGAAGTCTTAGCTGACACGGCGGGCAAACTTGATAAAAAAATGAAAGAACTTATGGCAGAAGGGCTTATTGACGTAAAAAGCAGGATAATTTTTGTTAATGACGGTTCAATGGATCTGACATGGAAAATAATTGAGGATTTACACAATAAAGATACCCTGTTTGGCGGAATTAACCTTACGAGAAACAGGGGACACCAGAATGCACTTTTAGCCGGACTTATGACTGTTAAGGATGACGCAGATATAGTTATATCCCTTGATGCGGATTTACAGGACGATATAAATGTTTTTGATGAAATGCTCAGGAAAAATAACGAGGGTTATGATGTCGTATATGGTGTGAGAAATGACAGAAAAAAAGATTCTTTTTTCAAAAGACATACGGCGCAGATGTTTTATAAATTAACCAACAAATTAGGCGGAGACCTGATATACAATCATGCGGATTTCAGGCTTATGAGCAGAAGAGCCCTTGAGGGACTGGCACAGTTTGAAGAGGTCAATCTTTTCTTAAGAGGAATAGTACCATTAATCGGATATCCATCGACGATTGTTGAATATGAGAGAAAAGAAAGACTTGCGGGAAAAAGCAAATATCCGCTCAAGAAAATGATGAGCTTTGCCATTGAGGGAATAACCTCACTAAGCATTAAACCCATGAAATTTGTAACGGGAATGGGCATATTTGTTTTTCTTGTGAGCATTGCCATGATGATTTACGCATTCGTAAGTTATTTTACCGGCAGAGTTGTTGCCGGATGGACTTCCATACTTATTTCAGTGTGGGCAATCGGCGGAATGGTGCTTCTGGGACTTGGCATTGTAGGTTCATATATTGGCAAAATATATCTTGAGACCAAGAAAAGACCACGTTATATAGTAGAAAAATACATCAATGAAAGAGAGTAGATATGTTTCCTGAAAGAATAGAAAAACAGTTTGAATTTCTTAAAGAGATAGATAAGGAAAAGAATATTTTCAGACAGACTTATCTTGCAGACGGCATGAGAAAAGAAAATGATGCGGAGCACGCATGGCACATGGCATTGTTTGTAATGGTGCTGTCGGAATATGCCAATGAAGATATAGACATGTTGAAGACAATGAAAATAGTTCTTATTCACGATTTAATAGAAATATACGCAGGCGATACCTATGCCTATGATTCAAAGGGCAATGAAAGCAAACGCGGGCGTGAACTTGCGGCTGCGGACAGACTTTTTAATATTCTGCCAAAAGACCAGGCAGAGGAATTCAGGGCATTGTGGGATGAATTCGAGGAAAATATTACGCCGGAAGCCAGGTTTGCCAACACAATGGACAAGATTCAGCCTTTAATGCTTAATAATGCGTCAGAGGGCAGATCGTGGGAAGAACATGGTGTTCATGCTTCACAGGTATACGGACGTAATGAGAAAACACATCTGGGTTCGGAAGAATTATGGAAATATGCAGATGAGACTTTTATCAGACCCAATGTTGGAAGACAACTTAAAAGGGATTAAATATTGATTTTAGAGCCTATTTATGGTAGCGTTAGAAGTTAGGACAGAAGATTTTTAGGAGGATTTAGTAAAATGGAGAAAAAACCTTACTATATTACTACAGCGATTGCGTATACATCAGGTAAGCCACATATCGGTAATACCTATGAAATAGTTCTTGCAGACAGTATTGCAAGATATAAGAGAATGCAGGGATATGATGTCCGTTTCCAGACCGGTACGGATGAACATGGACAGAAAATTGAATTAAAGGCAGCAGAGGCAGGTGTTACACCAAAACAGTTTGTAGATAACGTTGCCGGTGAAATCAAGAGAATATGGGATTTGATGAACACCTCTTATGACAAATTTATCAGAACCACCGATGAATACCATGAGAAACAGGTTCAGAAAATCTTTAAAAAATTATATGATAAAGGGGATATTTACAAGGGACATTACGAAGGCATGTATTGTACTCCTTGCGAATCCTTCTGGACGGAGTCACAGCTTGTAGACGGAAAATGTCCTGACTGCGGAAGGGAAGTCAAGCCTGCAAAGGAAGAGGCTTACTTCTTTAAGATGAGCAAATATGCGGACAGACTTATTGATTATATTAACGAACATCCTGAATTCATACAGCCTGTTTCCCGTAAGAATGAAATGATGAATAACTTCCTTTTACCGGGACTTCAGGACCTTTGTGTATCAAGAACATCTTTTAAATGGGGAATACCTGTGGATTTTGATGACAGACACGTTGTATATGTATGGCTTGACGCACTTACCAACTATATCACGGGACTTGGATATGACTGTGACGGCGATAATGATGAATTGTTCAAAAAATACTGGCCTGCGGATCTTCATCTTATCGGAAAAGATATTATCCGTTTCCATACAATTTACTGGCCTATTTTCCTTATGGCACTTGACTTACCGCTTCCAAAACAGGTTTTCGGACACCCTTGGTTATTACAGGGTGGCGATAAGATGAGCAAATCCAAAGGAAATGTAATCTATGCCGATGATATGGCGGATATGTTTGGCGTGGATGCCGTAAGATATTTTGTACTTCACGAAATGCCTTTTGAAAATGATGGTGTCATCACATGGGAACTGGTTGTGGAAAGACTTAATTCAGAACTTGCCAATACTCTTGGAAACCTTGTAAACAGAACAATTTCAATGAGTAATAAATATTTTGGCGGAGTAGTTACCGACAAAGGTGTAACGGCAGAAGTTGATGATGACCTTAAAAATACAATTCTTGAAGCAGTTAAAAAAGTTGACGCTAAGATGAATGACCTCCGTGTTGCAGATGCGATTACAGAGACCTTCAATATATTTAAGCGCTGCAATAAATACATTGACGAGACAATGCCTTGGGCACTTGCGAAGGATGAGACACAGGCGGACAGATTATCAACTGTTCTTTATAACCTTGTTGAGGGAATAAGTATCGGTGCTGCACTTCTTGAGCCATTTATGCCGGAAACAACAGCTAAGATTCGTAAACAGCTTAATGCACCTGAACTTACACTCGAAGACCTTACAAAGTTTGGTAATTATGTTTCGGGAACAAAAGTAACCGATGCACCTGAAATCCTTTTTGCAAGACTTGACATTAATGAAATTATGCCAAAGGTAGAAGAAATCCGTGCTAAACAGCGTGCACAGGCAGGTGTAACCGAGGAACCACAGGCAGAAGCAGGTATTGATGTTGAAAAGAAACCGGAAATCTCCATTGATGATTTTATGAAGGTCCAGTTAAGAGTGGGTGAAATTCTTAAATGTGAAGAAGTACCTAAGTCTAAGAAGCTTCTTTGCTCACAGGTAAAGATAGGCAGCGAAGTTAAGCAGATTGTATCGGGAATCAAGCAGCATTATTCCGCAGAAGAAATGGTTGGAAAGAAGGTTGTGGTTGTTGCTAACCTTAAACCGGCCAAGCTCGCAGGCGTACTTTCAGAAGGTATGCTTCTTTGTGCAGAGGATGCGGAAGGCAACTTATCATTATTAACACCTGAGAAGGATATGCCTAACGGTGCGGAGATTCGTTAATGACAGGAATATTTGAAAGCCATGCCCATTATGAGGATGAGGCATTTGACGAGGACAGGGACGTACTATTAAAGTCCCTGCCCGAAAATGGTATAAAATATGTTGTGGATGTGGGGTCTTCTATCGATACCTGCCACAAAATTATTGAACTTATTCCAAAGTGGGACTATATGTACGGTGCATTAGGCATTCATCCTGAGGAAATCAGGACGGTTACTGATGAAGACATGGAGTGGCTTCGTAAAGAAGCGGTTGCCAATGGCAAAATTGCTGCCATCGGTGAAATTGGTCTTGATTATTATTGGGATAAGGATAATAAAGAGCAGCAGAAGGAATTTTTTGAACGTCAGTTAGTGCTTGCAAAAGAACTTAAAAAGCCTGTTATTGTTCATTCAAGAGAAGCGGCTCTTGATACCTATGAAGTAATAAAGGCATCGGCTGACAGGGACAACAGCGGTGTTATTCATTGCTTTTCATACTCAAAAGAAGAAGCAAAAAAATATCTGGATATGGGATTTTATATTGGTATCGGAGGTGTGCTTACCTTCAAAAAAGCCGCCAAAATCCGTGAAGTGGCAGAATATGTACCTATTGACAGGATACTTCTTGAGACAGACTGCCCTTATCTTGCACCTGAGCCATTCAGGGGAAAACGTAATTCCTCGTTATATATTCCTGAGGTGGTTAAGAAAATTGCAGAGATTAAGCAGCTTGATTATGATGAAGTGATAGATATAACTTTTAAAAATGGCAGGAGGATGTATGGGATATGAGAGAAAAAAGAATAATTAAGGAGATCATGGCAATCTTTTTGATTGTGGGCCTGGTACTTATAGGGCTTGGTACATATTTTCTGGTAAAAGATATAAAAAATAATGCTAACTGTTATAAAGTAAAGGTGCGTATTACCCAGAAAGAACAGGTAGGAGAGGACAGCTATCTGTATTATGTGGATTATACCGTAAACGGAGAGACATACAGCCATATTGCATATAAACCTGTAAACAGTGATAATGCCCATTTAGGCGGAACCGAAAAAGCGTATGCGGATAAGGATAATCCATATAATCTCAGACGAAGAATGGGACCGGCAGTAATAATTATTTTATATGTAATGGGCGGTGCATTCTTATTTGTGGGTGTTGTTTCCGGAATCAAAGAAGTCAGAACAAAGAAAATCAAGAAAAACTACTATGTGTATGCAGAAATATATGATGTTGTTGTTGATTACTCAACTGCAGTAAACGGGGTCTGCCCTTTTGTCATTAAATGCAAGTATGTAGAGCCTGAAACAGGAGAAGTTATTGTATTTAAGAGTGAGCATTGCTATGATGACCCGGGAATAGTATACTCTCCGGGCGAACAGGTTAAAGTATATCTTGAGGATAAGACATATAAAAATTATGTTGTTGACCTTGAAAAATTTAAGAGCTTAGGCTTGGGATAAAGGAAAAAATATGTATTTAAGTAATCCAACAAACACTCTTGCCGTGATAAACAAGCATGAGTTTGCATTCCAGAAGAAATTCGGACAGAATTTTCTTATTGACGAAGGAATTGTTAATAAAATAGTACGTGAAGCCGGTGTGACAAAAGATGATTTTGTACTTGAGATAGGACCGGGAATCGGAACCATGACCCAGCTTTTATGTGAACAGGCGGGTGGTGTGGCAGCAGTTGAAATTGACACTAATCTTATACCGATTCTTAAGGAAACATTGGCAGAATACGATAACGTAACCATAATTAACGAAGATATTCTCAAAGTTGATATTAAAAAACTGGCAGAAGAAAAAAACGGCGGTAAACCCATAAAAGTCGTTGCAAATCTGCCGTATTATATAACCACACCTATTATTATGGGATTATTTGAAAGCAATGTTCCTATAGATTCCATAACCGTTATGGTGCAAAAAGAGGTGGCGGACCGTATGCAGGTAGGCCCGGGCACAAAGGATTATGGTGCGCTTTCCCTTGCTGTGCAGTATTATTCCAAACCACAGGTCGTAATTAATGTACCGCCTGAATGTTTTATTCCAAGGCCTAATGTGGGTTCTGCGGTTATAAGGCTTACAAGGTACAAAGAACCTCCTGTCAAAGTCAAGGATGAAAAGTTAATGTTTAAGTTAATAAGGGCATCCTTTAACCAAAGACGTAAGACCCTTGCCAACGGACTTAATAATTCTCCGGAAATTAATTTCTCAAAGGAAGAAATTACGGCGGCAATAGAGTCTCTTCATAAAGGTCCGTCTATACGAGGCGAAGCATTAACACTTTCGGAGTTTGCTGCATTATCTGATTATTTTAGTAATATTAAATAGTATTTTTACAAAGCTTCTTTCATATACTTTTTAGCAGGAAGGCTATTTAAGTACAAGGAGGGAGCTTATTTTTATGGATTTTCAGAAAAAAGTAACATATCTGTATGATTATGAGGAAAACGGCAAGAGCATAGGCTTTGCAAAGTGGGATGTGAGAAACGGAATGTTGCGTCTGCTTGTTAATATCAGATATCAGAACAGGGAAAAAGATGGGACACACAGTGTATTTTTTTATGGAGAGGAGGGACAAAGGATACTGATAGGCGAAATGAAAATACTTTGTGGCATAGGTGAACTAAGGTATATGGGACGTGCTGACAGCATACAGAACTCAGGCTGCACTTATGAACAAATCACCGGAGTACAGGTAGAAAACGGGGATAATATTCTTTTTTACGGAGATTTTGTGGATAAAAAGCCGGAAAAGAACGGATATGAGACCTTATATGATGAGAAAAAGGCGGTGACCCTTTTTTCGGATGAGGATATTTATGACTGTGTGGAAATAGAACCGGAGGATATTAAGAGATTTGCCAACACGAACTGGGGACTTTTGAATAACAGTTTTTTAAATCACGGATACTATGCGTACAGGCATCTTATTTTTGGCAAGCAGGCTAAATCTGACGGATATGAATACATAATCGGTGTTCCCGGTGTTTTTACAAGAAGGGATAAAAATATGGCGGGGATGTTTGGGTTTATGCACTTTAAATTCAGCACCCGCTCTGATATAAGACTCAGTCAGTTCGGCTATTGGTACAAGGTGTTAGAAGCTTAAGAATCATAGTCGATAAGCACATACCGTCTGTGGTCTGTAAAGCCGTCTTTTAATCGGATGACGGATTTGGCCACGGATTCAAATTCAAAACCTGTGCGGAGCAGTAAATTAATGGAGGGGGTGTTATCAGGGAGGCAGAAGGCTTCTATGCGGTGTACTTTATGCTCCTTAAAAAGACATCCGGTAAGAAAGGATACTGCCTCTGTGGCATATCCTTTTTTGCAGCAGCCCGGCAGCAATTTATAACCGATAATGCAGGAATAATAAGGCATGGGCATAAAATAGCTGAAAGATACGGTGCCTATAATCGTGTCAGGTTCTGTTATGTCAAAAAGATAATACCGCATATATGTACCGTCAAGAAAAGCTTTAAATTCCATGCTTGCCAAGGTTGCCTGATAGGAAAGCGTATAAAAAGAGGATGGCTTTTCTGACTCTACTCTTGAAAAAACATCCTTTCCGGCATTGTAAAATTCCAGTATTTTATCTGCACTTCTTTCGTCAAGCGTGCGTAAATATAATCTGTCGGTTGTGTATATGAATTTCATAAGATTTCCTCCGTTAAATCATTCTTAGTATAGCATAAAATAAAAAACTGTGGTAGGATTTAAAAAAATGCAGGAAGATTAATTAAAATGACTGAAAACGAAGGTTTTATGAAAGAGGCAATCAGACAGGCAAAGAAAGCGGAAAAGCTTAATGAAGTTCCTATCGGTTGTGTAATTGTATATGATGGTAAAATAATTGCCAGAGGATATAACCGCAGAAATACGGACAAGAGTACGTTGGCTCATGCAGAGATTATTGCAATAAAAAGAGCCAGTAAAGTAATAAAAGACTGGCGCCTTGAGGACTGTACTTTATATGTTACGCTTGAACCCTGCCAGATGTGTGCAGGTGCAATTGTGCAGGCGAGAATACCGAAAGTTGTTATCGGAACAATGAATTCTAAAGCAGGGTGTGCCGGCTCGGTTATCAATGTTCTACAGATGAAAGAATTTAATCATCAGGTGGATATATGCAAAGGCGTTCTTGCCGATGAATGTAAGGAAATGATGCAGAATTTTTTCAGAAACCTCAGGGAAAAGAAAAAAATGGAAAACTATTGATTTTTTTAAACAAAACAGATATACTTAAATTCCATGCAGCCGGGGAATTAGCGGCTCCCTGAACCTGAAATCCGCTATAGCAGGGGTGATATTCTGCCGAGGGCTTTTGTTTATTGTAGCTGCCCGGTTTAAGTGATGTTGATGCTTGGGTCTTACGCAATAGGAATCCACGAACCATGTCAGGTTGGGAACAAAGCAGCATTAAGTGGAAGCTCTTATGTGACGTGAGGTCGCCTGAGTTGAGTTAACTGAATCGGTAACGTGTGATGGACGGGCTCGAAGCAGGATGCATGGTTTTTCTTTTATCGAAAATTATCTTTTAATCGTTTATTTATTCCAATTTATAAAATCACAATAAAAATTACGAAAAACCTACCGCTCGCGACATTTTTGTTGTAAAAATAATCAGACATTGTTATAGTCAAATTAGAAGTAGCTGGCGTTTTCACAAAAGTAGGGAGGAAATGTATATGAAAAAGGTTTTAAAAGTAATAGCAATTTGTGCCATTGTAGCACTGGTGTCTTTTTGCGGATATATATTGATTAAAGATATAAAAAATAATTTTAACAATAAGAATGGCTGCAGGCCTGTATTTATGGTTGGCAAGATATTAGAAATCAATAATAATGAATACACTATTAAAGTTATTCTTGATGAGACATCGACATATCAGCGTGGAGATGTTGTTAAGGCTGTGGAGGATTTGAAAGATAAATCAGAGGGAACATTTCACATAGGTGATGTGGTAACAATTGAGGCACATGACAGTTTCCCGGGAGGAGATTCGGTAATACACATTGAAGGAATGCGTAATGAGTCAGATGACTGAAAATACATTCTCCGGCCTGTTTTTTTATTTGTTATAAATCACGTTTTGTGTTAAACTATAACGAGTTAGTAAAGACAGGAAATGGTGAAGTATGTCATATACAGCTTTATACAGAAAATGGAGACCGGATACATTTTCAGATGTAAAAGGTCAGGAACATATTGTAAGGACACTTAAGAATCAGATAGAATCGGACAGAGTGGGTCATGCGTATCTTTTTTGCGGGACAAGAGGAACAGGTAAGACAACTATTGCCAAGATACTTGCAAAGGCAGTCAACTGCGAACATCCTATTGACGGAAGTCCGTGTGGGGAATGTGCCGTATGTAAGGCGATTGCTAACGGTTCGTCACTTAATGTAATAGAAATAGATGCAGCCAGCAATAACGGTGTTGATAATATACGACAGATAAGGGATGAGGTTGCATACAGACCGACAGAAGGAAGATATAAGGTTTATATAATCGATGAAGTTCATATGCTGTCAATAGGTGCCTTTAATGCACTTCTTAAGACTTTGGAGGAACCGCCTTCGTATGTAATATTTATCCTCGCAACAACTGAAGCACATAAGATACCTGTTACCATAATGTCAAGGTGTCAGAGATATGATTTTAAAAGAATATCAGTGGACACCATAGAAGCGAGACTCAGGGAACTGGTTGATAAAGAGGGTGCTTTGGCAGAGGAAAAAGCATTAAGGTATATTGCAAAACTGGCAGACGGAGCCATGAGAGATGCGCTTAGTCTCCTTGACCAGTGTATGGCAGTGAATATGAACGGTGAACTTAAGTATGAGGATGTGCTTGAGACACTGGGAACAGTGGATACCGAGATATTTTCCAAAATACTACGGGATATGATTAATGAAAATGTTCCGGAACTGATTGCAGAGCTTGAGGAACTTATTCTGCAGGGAAGGGATTTAGGACAGTTTGTATCTGATTTTACATGGTATGTCCGTAATATCCTTGTGGTTAAGACTACAGAAAACGCAGGCAATATGATTGATATGTCGGAAGAGAATCTTGAACGGCTTAAGGAAGAAGCCTACGCCATTACGGAAGAACAGGCTATGCGGTATATAAGAATACTGTCCGAGCTGTCAGCCGGCATAAGATATGCCACACAGAAAAGAGTTCTTGTGGAGGTTGCATTGATTAAGATGACCAGGCCACAGATGGAAACAGATATTACGTCCATTACGGAGAGGCTGAAACGTGTTGAGGAACTCGTAAGGGAAAAAGAAGACCTGCTGGCATTGAGCGCAATAAGACCTGTTGACACGGATAATTCTTACACGGCAAAACCGGAGCCTAAGACGGTAGTGAGACATACCGTAACTGCTTTGCCGGAGGATATAAAGGCAGTTGTAAAGAACTGGAACGGAATAATCGGTCAGGCAGATAATATATATAATGCATATCTGAAAAAGATGAGAATAACCGCTGTGGATGACAGGCTTACCATGGTAGCGGAAGATGACTTTACTTACAGATTTATGAAAAAAGAAGAACATCTTAATTACATCAGACAGATAATAGAAAATACAATCGGCAAAGAGGTACCCGTTGAGGTAACTCTTCTTGACGAGGGTGCGGATTTTAATCAGTCATTTACAGATTTGAAAGAATTTATTAAAATGGATGTAGAAGAAGAATAAAAGAAAGGACATTTTTTAATTATGGCAAGACGTGGAGGTTTTCCGGGAGGAGCAATGCCCGGCAATATGAATAATCTGATGAAGCAGGCACAGAGAATGCAGAAGCAGATGGAAGAACAGCAGAAAGAACTTGAAGAAAAAGAATTTACGGCAGCAGCAGGCGGCGGAGCCGTAGAAGTAACAATATCAGGAAAGAAAGAAGTAATCAAGGTTAAATTACAGCCGGAAGTTGTAGATCCTGACGATATTGAAATGTTAGAAGATTTAATTATGGCTGCCACTAATGAAGCAATAAGACAGGTTGAGGATTATTCACAGGAATCAATGGCTAAGATTACAGGTGGTCTCGGAGGAGGATTTCCATTCTAATGGACTATTACGGAAGCCAGTTAAGCAGATTAATTGAAGAATTATCAGCATTGCCGGGCGTTGGAGCTAAGACAGCACAACGCCTTGCTTTCCATATCATTAATATGCCCGAAGAAAGGGCGGACGGATTAGCAAAGGCTATTGTTGATGCAAAACACAATATCAGATATTGTAAGACCTGTCAGACTCTTACGGACAGGGATGAGTGCAATATATGCGGAAATCCCGAACGCAACCACAAGGTTATTATGGTAGTTGAGAACGTGAGGGACTTGGTAGCCTATGAGAAAACGGGAAAATACAAAGGTGTGTATCATGTTCTCCATGGTGCAATTTCACCTATGCTTGGAATAGGACCGAACGACATAAAGATTAAAGAGCTTTTAGTCAGACTGCAGGGAGATGTGGATGAGGTAATCATAGCTACCAATTCCAGTCTTGAAGGAGAAGCAACGGCAATGTATCTTTCCAAACTGATTAAACCTACCGGAATTAAGGTAACAAGAATTGCCAGTGGCGTTCCGGTTGGCGGAGACCTTGAATATATTGATGAAGTAACATTATTAAGAGCCCTTGAAGGGCGTACTGAACTGTAACGGGGTTTGGGTACTGATGCGTAAGGAACATATTTTAGTTAATGAAATAATAACAGATCATAGAGAGCGTATGCTCAACCTGAAAAAATATTATCCATTTTTTGAACTGGCAAAGACCTCTTTTTCATGGTTTATGGAAGGACGGTATGAGGACAGGCTGGATATGGGTTATATTATTATGGCTGTGCTACGCTTTTTTATTGAAGAAAATAATTTTAAAGAACGTGAAGTTACATACCCTGAATATGCAACTTTTATGAAATCCTGTATTTTAAGGGATTTTGGAATAGTGGCAGGGGACAGGGAATATAAGGAACTTACGGACTTTGTTTTTGATAAATTGAAGAATGACGGCAGACCTTTTTCATTTGTTTACTATGACCCGGTGGACAGAATTAAAAAGACTTCGAGGGTCAGGCTGCTTGAAAGCAGAATAGAAGACGGAGTTGTATGGTATTCCATAAGTCCGGAGGGAATAGAATTTTATCTTGATACCAAAGAAATAAGGGACGAAAGCCGTATAAGCGTGGAGCAGCTTCTTCTGGAAAAGATGATTAAGTCTAAAGATTTTAAGGGCGGAACTGAAGTCGTAAGAAGAATTAACGAAGAAGTAAAGCGGTTGAGAATAAAGAAAAATCAGGTTATGGAACTTCTCACAACTGATATTTTTGCGGGACTTGACAGCTATAAGGAGTTTTTTAATACGGGAATAAAGTGGTTTGATGAAGAACAGAAGCTCTTTGTTAAAAATAAGGAGCTTATTGAAACTGCACTAAAGAGAACAGAAAACGATATTAACCCGGTACAGGGTGAAAGTTTCAGAACGGGAAGGGAAATCCACAGGCTGGATACGGAACTTAAGGTTGCCATGAACAATCACAGCGAGCTTTTAAAAGCCTGTACGGAGCTTGGCATTAAAGCAGATGAAATAATCAAAAAAGGCAAACTTACAAGGTTAAGGACACGTTTTGACTTCAAAGGAATTATGAACCGGATTATAAAAGAAGACAAAACGGATATATTAGAGTACATTGCGGCACCATTTTTTATGCTTAATATCAAAAAGACTTTTGATGTGGGTAAAGTGGAGGATTTGTTAAGCTATAGACCTGAAAATGAAGAAAAACCGGAGAAAAAGGTTGAATTGACTGAAAAAGATATCGTTTTTGAAGACGAACTTGACGAGAGAAGATTTAACAGAAATACCAGGACTTTATTTTTGATTCTTTTAAGATTGCTAAAAGAAAAAAAGACAGTTATGTTTACCGAATACAATGAGCGGGTTAGAAATATTTTGTCCGACAAAGTGCTTGAAAACGGGGATTACTATACGTTTCTCATTCATCTTTGCGAGAAAAAAGAATATGTGCTGGAACAGGGCGAAGCATCGGAGGACACATTTCTTGATGCGATGATTAAAGAATATATGAATGAACCGGAATTTTCGGAATTTATAGGAATGCATTTTTATCTGGAACTTGCAGGCGGAGAGGAAGAAGAGATAGAGACTTCCCATATTGCAAACGTTACCAATTTCAGAATTATATTAGTATAAGTGAGGCAATTCATGGAAAACAGAAACTTAAACAAGGCACTTGATATAGTGTCAAAATTAATCACAGGTGAGGAAGTGGGAAGAAAATCAAATACCATGCTTTACGAAGAATACTGCAACAATTCTGAGGTGTACGATATCATTACCGAAACCTGCAAGGCACTTAATCTTAATCTCTATGAGTATAATGATACACTTTTCATAAGTGCAGGCATGAAAAACCGTGTGTTCGGATATTCCAACGAGGAACTGAAAAGGCTTATGGGATTAAGGGTTAATAAAGAGCTTTTTATGGTTTATTTTATTATATATAATATTATCACTGAGTTTTACAAGGATTCTTCAAGTGCAACATATCTTGAATACATAAGGATAGAAGATGTTATTAAATCGGTGGATGCTTCACTTCACGGAATTATTAACCACGACATCGGCGTTACACAGGATGAGGAGGAAAAAGATTCTTTCAAAGCCCTTGCCCTTTTATGGGATGAGCTTCCGATTGTGAGCATTGAAGACAAAGGCAGCGTGAGGGCAGCCAGAAATTCAAGGACAGGGTACGTGAAACTGACATTTAATTTTTTGACGGCACAGGCACTTTTTGTTGAAACCAATGAAAAATACTATCCTACAGACAGGTTTAAAGCAATGGCAGAAAAATATTTTGAAGAAAATAAAGGACGTTTATATGAAATTTTAAACAGGGAGGACGAAAATGCCACAGATTAACAGAATCAGAGTAAACAATGTAAAATATAATTTCGGCACACAGTATTATGATGATTTTTTTATGAGATTTTCATGCAGGAATACTATTTATGACCTTGCAAACGGCGGCGGTAAAAGTGTGTTAATGCTTCTGCTTTTACAGAATATGATTCCTAACTGTACCCTTGACGATAAACAGCCAATAGAGAAGCTTTTCAGACCGGGCTGTGATAACACTACGATACATTCGCTCATAGAATGGAAACTGGATGCAGGTTGTGTTAAAAATGGAATGAAATATATGACTACGGGATTCTGTGCAAGAAAGGCAAAGGAGAATTCGGACAATGCCGAAAGGAAGAACGAAACTGCCAATATCGAATATTTTAACTACTGTATTTTTTATAAAGAATTCGGAGATAACGACATAAAAAATCTCCCACTCAGTAAAGGCAATGAACGTATTACCTACAACGGTCTTAAATCATACTTAAGGGATTTGGAGAAAAAAGATTATGGCATCGAAGTAAGGATTTTTGAAAGAAAGGGAGATTACCAGAATTTTATAAGTGAGTACGGACTTCATGAGAGCCAGTGGGAAATCATCCGTGGGATTAACAAGACCGAAGGTCATGTGCGTACATATTTTGAGACCAATTATAAGACGACCAGGAAAGTTATAGAGGACCTTTTGATAGAGGGAATTATAGAAAAGTCATATAATAACAGAATTCGTAAGGGCAATGAAGACGATTCCCAGATGGCAAAGACACTTTTTTATATGAAGGAAAAACTGACGGAGCTGTCAAAACGAAAAACAGACATAGATAAATATGACGAGCAGATAAGACTTATTAATATATTTACCGATAAGATGGGTGAATATAAAAGAATATTTGAGGAAAAGAAAAAGACAGAGAATGAACTTATGCGATGCCTTTGCGTATGCAGGAAGAGACTTGCGGGAGAAAAGGCTAAGACAGAAGAACTTTGTAACAGAAAAGAAGAACTTGCAGCACATATTAACGAAATCAAAAGACGTACAGCCATTGCGGAAATCGAGACTGAGACGGTTGAGCTTGAACAGTTAGAGAAGCTGATTGCCGAAACGGCAGCAGAGAAAGAGACGCTTTTATCTTCTTATGACAGGCTTAAAGAGAATCTTAGATATGTAAAAGCGGCTTCGGATTATTTTGATTACGTTGAAAACAAGGCAAGATACGATGAACTTAAAGAACTGATATCCAACAGCACATGGAACCGAGAAGATGTTTTAAAAGAGTTATCAGAACTTGCAGCATTTAAGAAGACAATTGTTGACAGAAAAACAACGGAATTGGAAGCACGGATTGACGAAATCAAAACTTTAACAGAGAAGGTATGCGCAGAGCGGGATGAGGCAGCCGATAAAAAGATTAATGTTTATGGTGAAATCAACAAAAATCAGGGACAGTTAAAACAGCTTAAAAATGAAATTGAAGAACTGAATAAAAACACGGATGAGCTTATGCTAAGATGTAATCTTACATCCAATGCCGGCATTGAAGATATAATTTCCAAAGCGGAAGATATGCTTAAATCATCTGACAAGGCTTTATCCGGTTACACCTCCCATATTTCGGAGGAAGAAAATAATATTTCTGATTTAAACAGGGAATATCTTAAGACAGAAACAGAAATATCATTTATAAAAAATGAAGAAGAAAGGGCTGCAATACTGTATGAAAAAGAACAGCAGCTTCTAAAAGATTTAAACCAGATTAAAAATGTATACGGTGAGAATGATATTGAGCAGCTTATTGAAAAAATAGAAAAGGTGTTAGCCGAAATTACCGAAAATATCGTTGAAGTAAAAGGCAGAATTAAGTATCTTAGCAATTATGAAAAAGCAATAAGTGAGAATAAACTTCCGGAATATGACAGATGTTATGAAGAAGTCCTTTCATATCTGAAAAGCAGATACGATGACGTGAAAAGCGGCGCCGAGTATATTGCACTAATGGATGGAAATGAACGCAGTGATTATATTGCGGAAAATCCGATGCTGCCTTATATGATTTTTGCCGGAGACAGCTATGAAGAAATAAAACATGACGAAATGCTTTATTCCCTTAACACAGGCTCTTATATTATTCCTATTATAAAAAAAGATAATATTTTAAGAGTCTGTAAAGAAAATATGGTAGGTGCGTGTCATGATTTATCATTTATATTTAACGGGACAGGTGCTAATTCCGAGCTTATAAAAATAAGTGAAGATATTGACAAAGAAAAGGACATGCTTGCAAGATTAAATGATAAATATAATGTTATAAGCAAAGATTTGTATTTTTGCCAATATGCAGAAAATAAACTTAATGACAACTCCTCTTACGGAGTGCCGGAGGACTTAAAAGAAGAAAAAGAGAGACTTATATCATATCTTGGCAGGATTAGTGACGATATGGAAATGTCAAAAAAGCGTCTTGAAAGTTACCGGACTTCTTTGGAAAGAGAGCAGGCACATAATGGTGAAACAGCAGACAATCTTTTGCTGTATAAAAAAATAAAAGAGAATACCGACAGACTGGCTTCCTTATATGATGAAACAAGAACTTGTGAAAAACTTACAGGCGGGCTTACAAAGGAACACGCAGAACTGTCAAGAAAAGTCAGGTCATTTGATGCCCTGCTTACGGAAAAAGAAAATATAAGAAAAAGTTTTGAAGAGGAAGCCGCTTCAATCAACAAGGAATATAAGGAAAAGTTCGAGTCTTATTTCAACGGAGAAGCAAAAGAACCGGATATTGAAGAAGATGAAATCAATACCAGGGCAGGGGCTTTGAGAAAAATCATATCTGATGAAATAGGAGAACTTGCTGATAAAGAAAAACAGCTTGCGCATTATGATGCCCTTATTAAGAAAAATATTGATAATCTTAAATATTATTGTTTTACCTTAGATGAGGCAAAAAAAGCAAAAGACGAAGGCCTTTTTTCAAAGGCATCTGTTGATGAAAGGCTAGTAATCAAGAATCAGCTTGATAAAATTAAATCTGAAATTGACAAAACCGACGGAATAATTAATTCCGAACAGGCACAGAAGAACCGTATTGAAGGAAGTATATGGCACGGAAAGAAACTATATGAAGAACAATACGGTGAATTTATCAGGGAAAAATTTAATGACCCTCAGGCGTATATTGTTACCGGACGTCAGGAAATATCTTCTATTACATCGGGAATACAGAATATTGAGAAAGAATTGAAAAATATTGATGAGAATAACAGGGATCTTATTGTAATGGAGAGAGATATCGGGAGAATATTCCGGACCATGGGAATTTATATACCGGAGGACGGACTGACGGATGAAAATATTGCTGTGGATGACGATATCACTGAGAATTATGAAGAAATTGAAAAGAATTATGACAGGTTAAAACGTGATGAACAGCGTAAGAAAACTGCGTTTCTTAATGATAAACAAAAGTTATCCGATGATTTGTACGGACTGGAGGCTTATGACCTTGCGGCGGAAATCAAACTGAGTCTTAATGCACCGGAAACCGCAGAAGATGTGGAAGATATGGTAAATGGCCTTAGGGAAACTTCGGATTATATTGCACTTGAAAGGGACAATGTGGAGCAGGGCATAAGAGACTTACAGCAGATTGCTGATAATTTTGAAGAACGTTGTATCCAGATTTGCAGCAATATCCGTACAGAGTTAGAACGACTGCCAAAGCTCTCAAAGATAAATCTTGACGGAGAATCCGTTCCTGTAATTACGTTACAGATTCCTTATATAAAAGAGGAGTTTTATAAGGAAAAAATGACAACATACATAAACGATACAATAGCAAGGGCTGATATTTTTGACACACAGGACGATAAATTAAAATATATCAAAAACCAGTTATCGTGGAAAAAATTGTTTTCAGTAATTGTAAGCGATATGAATAGTATAAGATTATGCCTGTATAAAAGGGAACATATCAAGGACAGGAGCAGGTACTTAAAATACGAGGAAGCTGTGGGAAGTACAGGCCAGTCACAAGGAATTTATATCCAGTTTTTAATTTCGGTTATTCACTATATATCCAGCATAAATTCGTCCTATGATATGGGAATTTCAGGAAATACAATTTTTATTGATAATCCGTTTGGTGCGGCAAAAGATATATACATCTGGGAACCGATTTTTAAACTGCTCAAAACCAATCATGTGCAGCTTATCGTTCCGGCAAGAGGAGCGACACCTGCAATTACGAGGATGTTTGATGTGAATTATATACTGGGCCAGAAAATGGTTGGTGACAGGCAGCAGACAGTTGTGGTGGATTACAGAAGTCAGGTAAATACGGAGGATTCTGATTACAATGTAACGGAATTCACACAAACCACTTTAAAACTTGATTGAAATTGACATAGCCATGTGATAGAATTATTTAGGATTTATGCGTAGTATTAGAGGTGAACGCTTTGGATAAAGTAGAATATGGAATTAAATTAGAACAGATAGAGAAACTTAAATCAGAAAAGCAGTATAGTGAAGCGGCGGATATAGCGGATACCATTGAATGGCGGAAGGTTAAGAAGTGGTCAGAGCTTATGACGGCGGAAGAAGTATACGAAAAGGCAGAACGAATTAAGGAAGCGAGAAATATATGCATTTATGCCTATAACCGTAACCTTGGAGGCAGAAGCCTTGTTTTTAAAATGACAGAACTTTCCATAAGACTTGAAGATTATGAAGAAGCAGAGGATCTGTATAATGAATTTGTGGAAATGGCTCCCACAGATATGAACAGATATGTCCTTTTATATGAACTTGACAAGGCTAAGAATGTTCCTCCTGAGGAATTGATAAAAGTTCTTGAAGAATACAGAGATAATGAACAGGATGAGAATTTCGGATACGAACTGGCAAGCCTTTATGCTGAGGTTGGAAGAATAGAAGAGTGTATTAAAGAATGCGATGACCTTATACTCTGGTTCGGAGATGGAGAGTATGTTTATAAGGCATTGAAGCTCAAAAAGAAATATGCCTCTCTTACCCCTGCACAGCAGGAGAAACTCAACATAATGGACAAGTTTGACAAAGCCGGTCTTGTATATGAAGCAGGCTTTTCAGGAAACTATGATGAATACGAAATGAAATCAGCCGGAGAGAGCATGAAGGAAATAAGCCATGACGAGACAAATGATGATGAGATAAGTGTCCCACTCGCCAGACCGGATATTTATGATACACAGACACTACAGAATGATCTTGCCAACAGCCTTAAGGAAATTTTTCAAAATGATGATAAAAATGACGACGGGAATGATGTACTCAGTCCGGTAAAGGAACAGAAAACGGAAGAGACCGTACCGGAAGAGACTGTACCGGAAGAAGCTGTACCGGAAGAATCCACAGATGAAGAAACTGCCGATAAAGTGTCTCAGCCTGCGCAAGAAGATGAAGAAGAGCAAACAGAAGATACACCTGAATATGATACAATAATAGATGATGATATGGCGGCAACAGCAGAACCGGTTAATGTTGAAGTGATTGAACTTCAGATGTCAGGGGATGATGAACTTGTTGACGAGCCTACAAGAGAAATCATAATCAACACCCACCATTGGAATAAAATTAAATCAGAGATGCGGGAAGATGACCCTATGATTCCTGAGCATGATGAACAGGCTGAATATAAGGAAGAATATATCCCTGAAGCAGCAGAAGAACAGGAAATGGTTGAAACTGTTGAGAAACAGGAGACAATACCTGAAGAGACAGATATCAGAGAGACTGTACCGGAGGATTATAAACCGGAAGCCGGGGAGGACAGAATACCTGTCCAGATGGAACTGAATCTTGAAGAACCTCCTATTGAGGGACAGGTTGATTTGTTATACTATCTTGAACACATGAATGATCCGGTTGAAGAGCCGGAGGCAACAATAGATGATTTATTAAAAACAACGATAGAAAACAGACATACAGACAATACCATAGAGCTTGATGAAGCCATTAACAGTATTACAAGAGCTGCAATTTCCGAAGCCGAACAGGAAATTAACGGATATGCCGATGAGTCTTATGATGTTACGGAGGAAGAAGAGTACAGTCCGGAGGATTCAATGGACGAGCTTGACGATAATACAAGAAAGTACATTAAGAAGTATCTTTTTATGAACGGAATGGAAGATTCCATTCTCCATTTTATTAACGGAAAGAGACATGAGATTCCGGATGGTACTTCAAGACATGGAAATATAATCATAATCGGGAAAAAAGACACTGATAAAACAGGATTTGCGATTAATCTTTTTAAATCATTGCATGCCAATGACGAACAGAGGGAACTGAAGATTGCAAAAACAAGAGCAGAAGTTCTGAATGCAAAAGGTGTTGCCGCATCGGCTGATAAGATAAAAGGCACAACACTTATTGTTGAAAATGCAGAGAAACTCAACAGGGATGTGGTTGAAGAACTTAATCAGTTTATGGAAACCGATACAGCTTCAATGCTTGTTATTTTTACAGGTGAGGAATTTGCATTAAAAAGACTGTTTTATAATTGCGAAAGCCTCAGGGATAAATTTGATTACAAGCTGGAACTTAAGCACTATTCCGTTAATGAACTTGTTGACGTTGCAACGGAATATGCCAGAGTTAAAGGATATGCTATTGACGAAAGAGCGCTTTCAGGGTTATATATATCAATTGATGAACTTAATGGCGATGATGAAGGTACAGAAATTGAAAAAGTCAAGAAGATAGTTGATTCCGCCATAATAAAGTGCGGCAAATCATCCAGAAACTTCTTTGGAAAGAAGAGGAATGGATTAATATCTTTAAAGGAAAAACATTTTTTGAAATAAATGGTCATCAGGCCTTAACGGAAAGGAATTTTTATTATGAGTACAAATCTTGAACAGATGTCAGTAAATGCCATCAGAGTATTAGCAGCGGATGCTGTGCAGAAAGCTAATTCGGGTCATCCCGGACTCCCATTAGGATGTGCTGCAATCGGATATGAACTTTGGGGCAATCATATGAATCACAATCCTGCCAATCCTCAATGGGCTGACAGAGACAGATTCATCCTCTCAGGAGGTCATGGTTCCACATTGTTATATTCACTTCTCCATCTCTTTGGATACGGTCTTACCAAAGAAGATCTGATGAATTTCAGACAGCTTGATTCATTAACACCGGGACATCCGGAGTATGGACATACGGTAGGAGTTGAGGCAACAACAGGACCTCTCGGAGCCGGAATGGGAATGGCAGTGGGAATGGCAGCTGCGGAGGCACATCTTGCGGCAATTTTTAATAAAGAAGGCTATCCTGTAGTTAACCATTACACATACGTACTTGGTGGTGACGGATGTATGATGGAAGGAATTTCTTCTGAGGCAATGTCACTTGCAGGAACATTAAAGCTTAATAAACTTATTGTTATATATGATTCTAACAGTATTTCCATTGAAGGAAGTACCAATATTGCATTTACTGAAAATGTTCAGAAAAGATTTGAGTCATTCGGATTCCAGACAATTACTGTCGAAGACGGAAACGACATAGAAGAAATCGGAGCAGCGATAGAAGCAGCAAAGGCTGATACAACAAGACCTTCACTTATTACAGTTAAAACAAAAATCGGTTTTGGATGTCCTGCAAAGGAAGGAAAAGCAAGTGCCCACGGAGAACCTCTTGGGGTTGATAATGTGGCAGAACTCAGAAAAACCCTTAACTGGCCATCGGATGAAAGTTTCTATGTACCTGATGAAGTATATGAAAATTACAAAGAACTTGCTAAGAAGGGTGCAAAAAAAGAAGCAGAGTGGAATGCTCTTTTTGAAGAATACTGTACTAAATATCCTGAAATGAAAAAATTATGGGATACTTATTTTGATAAAAACCTTGCTGAAAAGGTTCTTGATACGGAAGAATTCTGGGCGTTTGACAATAAGCCTGAGGCAACAAGAAGCGTG
>OLOR01000901.1_pt1 | contig 30043 bp, 21 predicted proteins | sample 1672521 | NCBI WGS metagenome assembly OLOR01 (sample SAMEA3136695, study PRJEB25190) | human gut metagenome | biome: human gut; feature: human-associated habitat; material: faeces | place: Austria | collected 2013
GCCTCGATTTCATTGAGCGCCATGTGCCCAGGGCCCTCTATCATGACTTGCACGCCTGCGTCCCATGCGCGCTTGGCCAAGATTCCCAGTTCGACGAGCTCGGCAATCTGCGCGGCGTCGGTTGAGTCGTGGGTGGATCCCGGACGCATCGCATCGCCCAGGCTGATGGTCACGTCATGTTCGTGGAGGATGGAGAGGATCTCGTCGTAGAACTCGTAGAAGGGGTTCTCGTTTCCCGTCGCTTCCATCCAGGCGAAGATGAGCGAGCCTCCGCGGCTCACGACGTTGGTGAGGCGCCCCGTCGCCTTGAATGACTCGACGACGCGGCGGTTCATCCCCGCATGGATGGTGACGAAGTCGACGCCGTCCTCGGCATGCGCGTGAATGACGTCCAGGAATTCCTGCGCGGTGATGTTCGGGAGGGGCTTCTCCAGACGCCCGATAGCATCGTACATGGGGACGGTTCCCACCATGGCGGACGATCCCTGGATCAGCCGACGGCGGAAGGGGCCCGTGCGGCCGCTGTTCGAAAGGTCCATGATGGAGTGGGCGCCCAGGTCGAGGGAGACCCTCGCCTTCTCCCACTCCGCCTCCTCGTCGGCGAGGTCGCCGGATATCCCGAGATTGACGTTCACCTTCGTCGAGAGAGGAATGCCGTCCAAGCAGCTGCCGACCCCTTGCGGGTCGAGGGATGCATGGTGGACGTTGGCGGGTATGGCGATGCGTCCTGCGGCAACTGCCTCGCGAATCGAATCGGGGTTGCGTCGCTCCTTTTCGGCGACGACGCGCATTTCGCTCGTGATGATTCCGTCTCTTGCGTAGTCAATCTGCGTGATGAGTTTGCGCGATGCCATGGCGCTTTCGCTCATGATCAAGTCTCCCTTCGTCGGCATTATCCGGACAGGTTCCTCGGGTCGAAGCGATTCAAAGCTTCCTCTCAGCCGGCTTCACGCCAGCTCCCCGGCTATTCAGTTCTAGTGAAAACGACTGTAGCAAATAGCCGTCCATGCGCCAAGTTGGGACCAAGGACAATTCGATGGAGACTGCCGACTCGGCGGAGGCGAAGCAGCGGAGCTAAACCCCTGAAAGAACAGCGCTATGGTCGGGCGCCGATGCCCGACCTCTCTACATTTCTGAGCCTTCGACAGGCTTAATGTGAGGTTTAGGCTGGTTGACAAGTCGCACAAAGTCGTGAGGCTATAGACGTAAACGGCTTTTCTGGTGGCAAAATCAAAAGGGCCACCAGAATTTGGCGACCCTCCTTTGTCCCTGCCTCACTTAGAGTCCACGTGATTATTAGCGCCTGATTTGGGCGGTGCTCGCATGATGGTGAACACTGCCCTTACCGTTCGTATGCGCACCTTGGTCGCGCTGGCGGGCGCTATGTGCCGCGTCCGCTGGATCTCGCGGGCCTCGATGCGGGAAGGTACGGGTTCGCCGCCATAAACGGCGGGGAGTACGTCTGCGCGATGGGGGACGAGGAGGCCTTCATCCAATGGGGAGATGAGATGGGGGTCCCCTTCGAGGGCGCCGTCTGCTACGTGGAGTTCGTCGAATGGAAGGGGTCCGTGCTCGCGTCAGAGCCCGTCACCCTGCACGATGTCGCGTTGAGGCACCTCTTCAGGATGGAGATCGAAGGGGTCTTCTTCTGGGAGGGCGCCGGGGAAGACGATGGCGAATGGGAAGACGAGGAGTAGCCCCTGCATCGACCTGAGGGGCAGGTGCGCATCTCGGCGATAACGAACTGCAGGACGATATGCGCACATGGATGATAACGCCCGCTTACATCATCGATAACGGTGCGCAGATACCGCGCTAATAATCAGCTGCTCAAGGAAGCCTACGGCGAATCCGAGCAGGAAAAGCGCGATTACGCCATTTTGAGCCTCATGCTCCGAACGGGGCTTCGCGACATCGAGGTCGTGCGCGCCGACGTCGGCGACATTAAGCCCCACTCGGGCGTCATGGTGCTCTTCGTGCACGGCAAGGGACGATCGGAAAAGGACGACTTTGTGGTGCTCACCGATGCTCTCTTGGCAGATATTAACCGCTACCTTGATGCACGAGACCCCCACTCCCCCGCCGACCCGCTGTTCGCATCGACGTCGAACCGCAACAAGGGCGGGCGCCTCACTACGCGCTCGGTCTCCGGCATCGTGAAGCAGGCACTGAGGAACATAGGCTTGGACTCGGAGCGCTACACCGCGCATTCCCTGAGGCACACGAGCGTCACGTATGCGCTCATGGCGGGTGCCGCGCTCGAGGAGACGCAGAAGATGGCGCGTCACGCCGATATCTCCACGACCATGGTCTACGCGCAGCATGTAGATAGAGTACGTTCAAATGCCGAAGCGCGGGTCTCGGCTTACCTAGACGACGACTTGCCAGGCGGCAATCGCAGTTGATTGTTGGCGCATAATCTATGCGTCGTTATCGCTGATGCACGCACGCTTCTTCAGCAAAATGTATGGTTTAAGGTCAAGAACGTTCTCGACAAAGCGCACTGGTTGTTCTAAGGAGTCGCAGGAGCCTCTTTTAGGCTTCTATGCCAGGAAAGGCGGGCGCATTGCACGGATCCGTCGCTCGCACCTTATAGAGCGCCGCGCATCTTCCTGTGGGCGACGAGTACTCCTGTTGCGCCAATCAGCATGATCGAAACGGCAAAAGCAGTCGGTAGGCTGTCTCCCGTAGCGGCGATGAGGCTCTTTTCAGCTTCCAAGGCCTTCTCGAGTACCTCCTCGGCAGCAGCAAGCTTTGCCTTTGCGTCCTCGCTCACAAGCGACTTTCCGTGCTCGGTCAGAGCAGCATAAGCATCCGCAGCCTGCTTGACGGCCGCAGCATCGCCCCCAGCGATGATTTCAGGCAGCGCGTTGATCAGGCCCTCAACGTTCTCGACGTCCTCAAGCACCTTGAGAGCCTCATCGACACGAGCAAGGTCTTCCTCGATGGCGGACTTAGACTCGTCGTCGTAATTTTTGCCCTCATCGGCCAAAGCGGCTTCGAGGTCCTGCTTAGCCCTTTCCAGGTCATCTCGATCCTCAGGCTTAACGTTTTCCGGGGTGACGCCCTTAACGCCCTCGACATTCTCGGTGGGAACCCACGCATCTCGGATATGCAGGGTAAGCGTCAGCGCATTCGGCACATCGCCTTCTGTCTCAACAGGCTCCCCAAAACCAATTCCTTCATAGGCGAAAGGCTCGCCCAAGGGGTTCAGGTAAACGGTGAAGACGGGGTCGTCGCCCAAAGGCGCATTCTCAATGAAATAGGAGTCAAGCTCAAGACCAACGCTCGTGTTAGCGCACTCCGTTGCACCGAGGTACGAACCGCCCTGCGTCACATTGGCAACCTCGTTGCCGTTGAAGTCAATCTCGAAGACAGGGTTCTCTCCCGAGCCGCGAATGTAGGTGACTTCATTCGCAATCGCTACGGAGTCAGAGTAAACCACGAAGCTCTCAGAATTGATCAGCGCCTGGTTGCCGCATTCGTCGGTAATAAGCACGTAGACGGCGCCCTTGCTCTGCGATTCAATCGAGAAGCTGTACTTACCGTCAGTTTCAGCCAAGGTCGTCCAGCCGCTGGTGGGCAGATTACCCGCATCCAAGGCGGTCTCGGAGAAAAGGTACTCAACCCTTGCGACCTGGCTACCGGTGCCGTCGGCTTCAATCGTTACGCCTGCTTTGTCCTTGAAGAACGGGCGATAGGGGCCGCCGCCCCAAGGCGTGGCGGCGCTCCAGGACTCACTCCACCTGCTGCCCGCTATGGTGATGGTGCCCGCAGGGGCGATGTTCTCCACGCCACACGCACAGAAGCCTGTGGCGCCGAAGACATGCTCCTCAGTTGCAACCGTTTCGCAGCACGGATAGCTCGCGACGTGCTTGGACTTGTCATCCGTGGGCACGCAGCTAGGAGCTTGATCATGGCTTTCAGGGTCGGTGTAGGATTTTCCGCACAACGCGCAAGGAGCCTCGGTGATGCAGGTGGCATCACCCTGATGCTTGGTTACCGCACGCCTGAAATTGATAACGATAGACTCGTAGAAACGAGGATCGCCTGGTTTAGAGTCGTCCGGGCATGCTATGAGAAAACCCTGGATATTGGGCTTTTGCATGACCTCGGCGCAATCGTATGAAAAGGAAACCGAGCGATTCCAGGTCAGGTTAGAGTCGTTGCAACTAGAACCCGAAGCCGAAATGGTCAATTTGCAGACTCCTTTTGAAATGCTGTAGGTGAAGGAGTTTATCTCGAAGCTGTGACCCTTGTCATCGGTCCCCGGACGAACATAGCAAGTCTCCCCGCCGTTATTCGGGCAATCATCGCAGGTGAAGCTAACGTCGAAAATGAAGTTCTCACCAGGATTCGAAGTATATGTATTGCCGCTCAGTACGATAGGCTCGGCAGCATGTGCGGGCAAGGCAGTCACGAGCAGCGAGCCAAGCGTGAGCATGGCACACAAAAAAGCCGCAAGAAGTCGCTTAACGGGAGCTGCTTTCGCCATAGAAACGCCTTTCAATCGGGATGATACGAGTCTCGTTTCAACGTGTAATTATACTACGCCCTCCCTCCTGTCGTGCTTTCGCGTTAGTCGCCTTATCATCTCAGTGGCTGCTTTGCTCGTGTCAAGGCGCATGATGCGTGTAACGTAGGAGACGCCAAGGCGAACCGAACAGCAGGCTGGCTAGCGTTTTGCCGCTCGCCTTGAAAAGGGGATAAGCCCTGTTGCAAGACGTTGGATGCGAGAGCTGAAAACACGCTTATTCCCACTCAGTACGACGAGAATCGCTTCTCGTCTATCTGGTGGTGTCTCGCCCACAAAAAACGGACGCAACGGCACTCTGCGGTACGCCACGGCACCAAACTGGGACAGCACTGCTCTCTTCCATGAAACTCAAATTCAACTCAGTGGTGTTGAGTTTCATTTTTGTCCCAGTTGCCGGCTGCGGAGCGAAAACGGCTGATTCGATCCCGAAATCAGTCCAGCTCGACCTGAAAAGCGGCTTGCCACCAGCGTAAGTTGCAAGTGAGTCGACGCGGGTGGCTTACGAGCCGTTCACAAAACCGCAGGCCACAGGTCTTTGTCAACGATAAGCAAAGTGAATAGTCTCAGGTGGCTTGCCCATGAGTTGGCGTAAGCCTGTTTAGCAAAAGGCTAATCGGACACGACAGGCCGCCCGCATGGCGACGGCGTTTCCCGTGCGGGCACAAACAGCCCTGCGTGCCCTGTCGCGCGATATCCCAATGCGACGTTCAGAACCCTACCCGCCAAGCAGCCACCTCGCGAAATTCAGCACGAGCACGCCCTCCCGGGTATGGGGCTCATGCCTCGTGCGAGTGATGAGAATCTTCGGGAATGCATCCCCGATGGATAGAATCGGCGCAATCTCCCTCTCGAGCGTCGAATCGGCGCCGATATCGTCGCTCACATACACTTTCCTTCCCGGTTTCGAAACTTGGAAGGCAGTATGCGCAAGGATGCGTCGAGGTGCGATCCCAGTCGTACCATGCCAGCAGAGATGTCGAGGCACATTCGTTCATGCTGCAATGCGGGCATCGGAGATGAAAAACAGCCCGTCGGGTAGTCATGGGCGTGCGGGAGCCCGCATCAGTAACCTGCCTCCTCGGTTGTCCCTTCTTTGCATGGTCGTCTACATAAAGGAGGAACCAGCCATGCAGATCAGCATGCTTGCCCTTCTTGGGTCACGGACCGGGGAGGCGAGGGCCTCCGTCGGGACCGCCCCGAGCAACCGGCATATCCAAGGAATGACAAGGCTCGATCGCTGTGCTGGTCAGGATGCCGAAGCGGGCCGTCCGCCAATCGGAATGCGGGTCAGGATGCTGCAACGTGATTCCAGCTGCAGGATACGGCTCCTTTGCGGTTGCCGCAAAACCTGCTGGCAACATTCTTACTATCCGAATGATGTACGCATCCCTTGGGATCGTTTCGCCTGACCAGGGCCATCTTCAGCGCCTCATCGGCCAGCTCGGCAGGCGCCTCTTCCACGCGTAATAGCCCTGGCGGGTCACCTATGCAACCAAAGATACAAAAGGAATCGAATGGCCAGAGAGGATTGCCCTTTCCGATGGTCGATTCTTGACAGGCAAACTCAAGCCTCGTTAATATTACATGGTTTGCCAGACCGAATTAACAAAGGAGGGGTGTCGTGGTTGGTCTTTTCCGCACGTGGATGAGCGCCTAGAAAGCGGCGCTGTTGTGGCGTCGCGCTGTTTTTCTGCACGCCATTTCACGATTGGACATAACCATGATATTTGAAACCTCTCGGGGCAGGTCTGCTCTGCTGTGCCATTCATGGCAATTCAAGCTTTGTTTCGTATGGGGCGGGGAGCTCGTTTCGACATTGACGAGTTCGATTCTCCAGATGGGTCTTATTTGGCATCTCGCCCTCACGACAGGGTCGTCTTCTCTCCTCTCCTTAGCATCGCTGGCGGGCTTTCTGCCGATTGCTTTGTTCGGAGTCCTTGCGGGCGCCGTTGTCGACAGGCTGCCTTTGAAACGTGTCCTCATCGGCGCCGACCTCTTCGTTGCCGCGGTGGGCGCCGCCTTGGCGATTGCCTCGTTGGCCGGCAGCTTACCTGCGTGGTCAATACTCATCGCCCTGTTTCTCCGCGCAGCTGGCACTTCGTTCTACACGCCGGCCTCCCAATCCCTCACGCCCCATCTCGCCCCGCCAGAGCATCTCGTTCGCCTATCGGGGGTGACTCAGGCGATTCAGTCCGCCGGATACATTCTTGGCGCCGCGCTCGCGGCAGTGATTTATCCCGTGGCGGGCATTACCGCCATGATTGCCCTCGACGTGCTGGGGGCGCTTTTCGCTTCTCTAGCCGTCCTCGCCGCACAGATAGACGCAGGGGGCCTCGACGAAGCCGACCGCAGCTTGTCCTTTTCCAATAAGGTTCGAGAGCTCTTCTCTGAGATTTCGGACGGCTACAAGCTGATTAGGGGGTACAGGGGGCTGTTCGCCCTTCTTTGGTGCGGGTTCGTCTTCGCTTTCGCGTTCTCTCCGCTCGCGGCATTGTTCCCAATAATGACCTTGGGGCATTTTGGCGGTAGCACGGGGGATGCCGCTTTGGTGGAAATCCTTTTTTCTGCAGGCATGCTGGCTGGGTCCGGTATCTTGGCGGTTACGGGAGGGTTCCGCAATAGGTCGTTCACCATGGTCGCCGCGATTGCCGGCTTCGGCATTGCCGCAATCGTATCCGGATCGCTCGGCCCGTCATTGTTCGCTGCTTTCCTGCCGGTGAGCTTTCTTATGGGCGCATGCTCCCCGTTGTACGCGGGAACCCAGACTGCCCTTATGCAGGAGCAGATACCTCCTGAGTACCTAGGCCGCGTTTTCGGCCTCTACGGAACCATCATGGCTTGGGCCATGCCCATGGGCCTCGCGGCTCCCTCCGTTTTTGCGGATCTGCTTGGAGCTCCGTTATGGTTCGTCGGCTCTGGAGCGACCATGGTACTGCTTGCGATGGCTATGCTGCTTGCTCCGAGCGTCCGAAGCGCGGGGAAAAGAGATACCGGGCGGATTCAATAGCCCAAGTATTCGAAAAAAAGAGGCGGCAGCCATCGGTTCAAGCGTCAGCCTTCAAGCCCTTGCGACGACGAGGTATTGCACTGACATCCCACATCGCGCTCCTTATTCGTCGCCAACTATCATTTTCGGATTTGCCGGCTTGCGCAAGGTCAAAACGCTCGCGCCGGCAATTGGGCAAAGGCGAAAAATCGACGTGAGCAATCTTTTTTGGCATGGCTGCGCTTCCAGTAAAAGGCTAATACACAAAAGGCGGTTCAACCTATGGAACTCATAGTCAAAGCTAAAGACATCTTTTTGGAATATGCCGGCCGCGATATCCTGGATATCGAAGAGTTGGAAATCTACTCCTACGATCGCATCGGCTTGGTGGGAGACAATGGCGCAGGCAAAACCAGCCTGCTTAAAATTCTGAGCGGCAATCTTACCATTGCGGACGCCGACGTCAGGCGCTTCGGCAGCATTGCCCTCATCGGCCAACTCGATGAACTCGACCTTGATGCGGCTCAGGACAGTGGTGAGATGCTCTCCCGTCTCAACGTCGCCGGAGTGGCGCAGGAGACGATGAGCGGCGGGGAGGAAACACGCGCCAAGATTGCCTCTGCACTCTCCCAGCATGCAAGCGCGATCTTCGCCGACGAGCCTACGAGCCACCTCGACCAAGACGGCATCCGCCTTCTCGTCGGACAACTCAAGGCATTTGATGGGGCTCTGCTCATCGTGAGCCATGACCGTCATTTTCTCGACCAGGTGGTAGACAAGATCTGGGAGCTCAAAGACGGCGGTATTTCCGAATTCTGGGGTGACTACTCCGACTATCTGCGACAGAAAGAAGAAGAGCGCAAAGCTCAGGCGACTCGATACGAAGAGGCGATGCGCGAGCGCGATCGCCTCGAAGCCGCCATCGAAAAACAACGGAAAAAAGCACGGCAGGTCGACGCCAAGCGGAAGGCTGCGAAAAAAAGCAACGAGTATGCAGGTCGATTGGGGCATCAGAAAGCAACCGGCACCAAACAGAAGAGGATGTACCAGGCGGCTAAGGACATGGAGAAGCGCCTCGAAGCGCTCGAAGGGATTGAGGCCCCAGATAGCATTCGCGCCGTGCGGTTCCGCCAGAGCAAGGCCCTGGAACTGCATAGTAAATTTCCCATCTCGGCAGACGATTTCAGCTTGAGCTTCGGCAACTGCATGCTCTATGACCACGCGAAATTCGAGATACCGCTCGGTGCCAAAGTGGCCATCACCGGTGGCAACGGTACAGGAAAGACCAGCCTGCTGAAGGCAATCGCTCGACGCGCCGACGGTATCAACATCTCTCCCAAGGCAGAGATCGGTTACTTCGAGCAAACAGGCTACAAGTTCGACGCCCGTCAGTCTGCGATCTCGTTCATGCAGGATGGTTGCGAGTACAGCATGACCGAAATTCGAGGCATCCTCGCCTCTATGGGAATCGGACCGCGCGACCTGACAAAGGACGTTGGCGTTCTCTCGGGAGGCGAAGTCATCAAGCTGCTACTCGCGAAGATGCTGCTGGGCAGATACAACATCTTGCTCATGGACGAGCCTGGAAATTACCTGGACATCAAGAGCGCCGAAGCCCTCGAGCAGATGATGAGCGCCTATGCCGGAACGATAGTGTTCGTCTCCCACGATAAGAGGCTGGTCGAGAACGTCGCAGACATTGTCTACGAAATAAAGGACACCAAGCTAGTCAAAATCTTTCAGCGCGAATAGCCCTAAATGAGCAAGAAATAATCCCCGAACGGAGACAAGGGAGTAAAACGGCAAAGAAAGAGCCTCCGTCCCAACGCAGGGAACGGAGGCTCTTTAATCGCTTTTACTCATCTCCGTCGCTGGTGGCTTTGTCATGACTCTCGTACGAAACGAAACTCAGCGGCATAGTGCGGCACTCAAAATCGCAGGTCAGAACCCTGTCGTCCTACTCCCATTCGATAATATAAAAGTGCTCCGCTTTTACGATTTCGCCCTTATTTTACCCATGGTTTCTTCTTGTTATCAGCAGTATTCGGTTAGCCCTTCTGAGGGAAAACTCATCCCAAACTCAGCTCTTTTCATTTACCATTTTGTGAGTTTTACGCCTGGGTTCTGAAAAGGGATTGATTTGCTACGTGACCTGCGAAAACCCGTTATCCCCGATGTGTCGGTACCTTTATTTATCCAATGCTATTTTCGAAGACGCCTTTATGGCAACGTTCTATCTGCTGGTACTGGCTATTCGTGTATCATTCCCTCCGAAACTCAAATAGGCATCGTCGCAGTTCAATACATCTTTCTTATTGTTCTCGCATAAACTCCCAGTGCCTTCGGGGAGAGCTGGTATCGATATGATGAAACGGTTTTCCGTCCTTAGATGGACAATCGAGACTTCTGTCGATCTTGTTGACTCACATTGCCCTGGTGCAGCCCCGGCACAAGCACGCATCGAGAGCGACCGAGCCTCTGACGCTGGCTTGTACTATGGAATCGGATACGGTCTTGTCTGGGTTTTGTTGATGTTAAATCAAGGGAGCCAGCCAGGACTACGAATCCAAGGCTTGCTACAGTTGCTGTAGACCTACCATTCTTTCTTGCCCTATGAGAGTCCAACGGCGCTGGCCATTGTGCTCGACTCGCTTTTACATTCTTTGTTTGGAAACCGAAAGGAAGTTAAAGTCGCGTAAGCGTAAAGTTGTAGCTTTCTCGCTGCGGTCGATATTAATAGCTGACTTCCTCACTGCTTTTATCTATGTTGGCCACCTCTTCTGATTTCTGCTCTTCCAGGAGCTTGTTGATGCCATCCCTGATTCCCTCTAGCAAGGATACGAATTCGTCAAAAACCTTTTGCTTTACCTTGCCAGCATCCTGGACATCAATTTCGTATTTGCTTCCAGGTTCGAAGTCGAAAAGTTCGAACAGCGTCTTTGCATTGGTTGAATTGTCCTTAATTACAACCTGCTTTCCCTCGCTATTGCTAAGAACAATTTCTTCCTGCTGGTTGCCTTCTACAGTGATTTTAATTACGCGTGCCATACGCTTTCAACCTCCTTGCCAGAGCCTGTCGTCCGCCGTCCATGTTTTCCGCGATCCATTCAAGAACTTCGCAGCCTTCGTCCTCGAGGCATCCAGACTTAAGCGAAAGCGAAAAGCGTCTTTTGTCGTCGCGTGAACCGGATGCGATTATCACGTTGTCTGCGTCTAGGTTGACGACGAGTAGAGGATTGTGGGTGACGAGTATAACTTGCGCCTTGTCCCTCAGTCCCTGGATTGCTGCAGATAGCTCTTTGGAAATCTTTAGGTTAGAGATGTTGTCTTCGGGCTGGTCGATAAGTAGCACATCTGCCTGGGTCACGCTTTGATCGAGCAAGACTTCGTAATATATCAGCGCCTTTTCGCCGAACGTGTTGCCGATAACTCGTTCCGAGGTGCTCTGACGTTTAACCTCCTGCTCCGTTATGCAAAGAGAATCCAGAAAAGACTCGAGGTTCTTCTTGACCGTTTCGTCGATCTTGTCGACCTGCCTAGTTCCCCTGACAGCGTTGCACAAGGATTCCTCTGCATTGATCTTTTCGATAGCGGCTTTGTCGAATCCGTCATTGAATAGGGACTTGTAGAATTCCTCTTCGATCTCTTCGACTGTTTTGGTCACGTATGGAGCGTAAGACCGGAACACATATCCGCCAGCACGTTTATCCACGTAGCCGATACCCTGGTCGTAGTATTTCGACAGTGAAGGGAAGGAAGGGTACTCTTCTTTGATGTCCAGAAACGCCTGCGCTTGCTGAATGACTTTCGAGATGACCGCTTGCTTCAGTGCGTTATAGTTTTCGGCTTGTCGATCGAGACTCGTAGAGGTCCTATTCGTGCTAGCCTTGTACTGCGTAATCGAGGTGAGGATGACGTTCTCGACAGAGCTGAACAGTCTTTCGGAGGTCAGTCTTTTCTCGACAGAATACAAGGCATCATTTAACGAAGCCAGTGCCTCATTCAGACTCTTCAACTCATCAGGGGTGTATATGAGTTCGTTGTCTTCAATCTCGGATTTTAGTTGTGTGATGATTGACCTCAATGCTGCAAAGCGATTTTCGAGTTGCGAGTAGTCTCTTGCCGCGAAGCCTTCGGTTGACACGGATACAAAGAACGTTTTGCGTAGGTATTCCTCCTTCACGGTCAAGGCGCTGCTTGCGGCTTCGTCAAGCGTTTGTTTTGCTCCTATGCGCCTGCGCACCCATTCCATTACTCGATTTGCGAACGTTGTGATTTGCAATCTGAAATCTTGGCAGTTGATTTCAGAAAAAAGAGAGCGTCCGTCAGGGTACAGATCTTTATTGTTGTTGTAGTCGTTAAATAGCTCGCCTTGGAATACCGTCTTGCTCCTATTTGGCAGGGCGGGTATCTCGATTCGGTTATTCCTTTTTGCTGCTTTAACATGGCTCTCTGAGTCATTTCCTGAAATCAGTTTAAGAAGTGTTGATTTGCCTGACCCGTTTTCACCAATTATGACGTTCACCCCAGGGCTAAGTTGCGTATCAACGCCATTTACGCTTACTTTTTCCAAGAATGGATAAGAGACGCTGTCGATTCTTCCAAATCTGGTTTCGGGGGAAGTGATTGCGAGCAGCAAACCCCTAAACGAGGGAAGGGCCCTGATGGTTGTGAAGACCGGAGTGCCCTGTTTGACGTTCTTGGAGTCATGGTTGGGGTATACGGCCCATTCGTGACAGTCGATGCCGATAAGCAAGCCGATGGAGTTGCAGAACTCACTCATGTCGACCAGGTTGTTTTTTACGATGCCTTCTACATTGGGGCTCTGAATCTCAATTGCGCTAATATACCCAATTTCCAAGTAGTCCAAAATATCCGAGCAGGCACCACTGAAAGAATTGGCACCGCCCTTTTGCTCGGGGTCAAGACTCTTTCTTTGATATGCAACCAGAATGACAGGAAGTTTAATTTCCTTAAGAATGGATTCAAAATCATCTTTCGAATACTTGTGGTCTTTATTCTTGGGAGCATGCTTGCTCATGACAAGTTCGATGGTCTCGTAGTCTTCTTTTGCCTTGCAGTCAAAATAGGCGAGGATGTGACATGGCTTTTCCGTATCAAGCAAAACATCAAATTCGATTCCGGCAATGATGCCTTTAACTGACGGGTATGACCCTAGCCGAATAAGGCCCTCGGCTTCTATGTAAAGCTTAGAATCGAACGTGTTGTGGTCAGTGAAGGAAATAAGATTGATTCCCTCCGTCTCCAATTTCTTGAAGAGCACGGGCAGGTTCTCAACGGTCGACTGGTCAACCACTCCGACACTTTCTTTATATTTACTTGCAATCGAGTGGATGTGCAAATCAATTTTTATGTTCTCATTCAGCATTATGCAGCTCCAAGCAAACCAAGTCGAAGCGATAATTGGGCGGGTTGCTTAACGATGCCTTTAGCTTTTCCCTCAAAGCGCTCTTGCCAATTATCGGTATATGTCAAGCATAACCGATTCATGGGAAACGATTCGGGCGCCATGGCAATCATCCAGTAATTTGGATAAGATATCGTTCTTGTAGAGCTGATGACGTGAGACGTTTTCCTTCTTGATGCGGAACATAGATCATGGCATCAACAGTGAATAAGCGCGGATTTCCTTGGCGTCTTATGGGAGTGCTCGAAGCCGCTGCCTCTGATGGGAGGTTTGAGCTCGTTCCGTTTCGAAAGTACTGTTTCAAGAGTCTGCGCTCTTGCGCATTCTCCTCTCGAATTGGGGGAGCACCCGCCATTCCCTGTGTTGACGGCAAGGAGGAAGAAAATGAACGTCCTTCGTGGATGTGAATTCGATCTCCATCTAGGCGGGATACCCATGCATCAAGGTTCCCGTGCCGATTCAGGGCACCTACACAGTGGCGGAGATAGTGATAACTCCTGCTTGTAAGCAGAAACACAGTCTGCGAATGGAGCCTCCTCGATGACGACCCCTGTTGCTCAAGGGGACGATGTGAAGGAAGAAGGGGTGCTTCACGTTCAGGGACGAGCTGCTCGAGTGGGGCAAGCGCCATGCGGTATGAATGCGTCGCTACATCCTTATCAGGGTAGGGATTATATTTTTCTTTGTAGAGGATTCTTTGTGTGTCTTCCGCAACGCTCTGTTATCTCGCAGCTGGCGATACCTTAGTAACGACTTGCAGGCAGATTATTCTGAGATTTGCTTCTTGTGAATATAGGTTTCTTTATTCGCGACAGCCTCCAGCATCTTCGATTCCGGGTCGTCGTCGAAGGCGACCTTCGCGATCGACCTCCACTCGCGTGGAGACACGCCAACCGATTTCGTAAAAAGAGCGGAAAAGCTCGTTGCCCTTTCGTATCCGCAGTGATGCGCTATCTCGTCTATGCTCATATCCTGGTTGGCGAGCAGCCTTTTCGCCAGCTCGATTCTCTCTGCCGAAACGAACCCGGTCACTGTCGATCCCGTTACCTGTTTGAATACCCGCTTGAATTTGGTCGACCCCATGTTCGCGATCTCGAGCAGGTCCTTCTGCCTTATTGCCTTGCCTAGGTTGTTCTCTATATGCGATACGACCTCCATAATCGAAAGACGGTCCTGCTCGGGCACGCCTCCGTACAGGATCTCTTCCATCTTGAGGAGCCTTGCCATCACCAGGTTCGCAATCCCCGGATACAGGAGACCCGCTTCCGGCCCCCGAACCTCTCTGGGGGATATCTCACCGAGCATCTTTGCGATTTCCGGATCCCAGGAAGCCTGATCTCTAAGGCCTCCCAGGCTGGTTGCCAACGGCTTCAGCGCCTTGTCGATCCTCTCCCCGAAGACGCTTTGGCAGTACCCGTCGTAGTACTCGATCTCCGTATACGAAAACCTCGCCCCTTGGGGCAGGAGAATCGAGCCGGTCTTCGGCGTCGTCTCCAGAAAAACCGAGACGCTTGCTTGCGGCATGAGGCCGTGCCGTTCGCAGCGAACCGCGAAATACCTGTCGAAGTCGAAACGGAATGGCAGGCGTTCTTTCAACGTGAAATCGCAGCAGACGACGGAGAAGGACCGCCGCGCTTGCCACGCCCAATACCATCCCTCGCATCTGAGCCCGTCGCCTTCAAAGAGCGCCCCCTCTCCGCTCCACCCATCCGACAAGACGAGACCGATCGCCTCGAGCGAGGCGGCAAAGGTTTCCGCCGCGCCTTGAGCTGCGCGGGAGAACGTCGTTTCCTTGCAGTGCATCTTCCGATCCTTTGTTTGCGTTCGGACGCAATTCCTGTGCGCTCGGACCTTTTCCTCCGCGCGCATCCTGATTTGAATTAGTCATGTCTAACATTTCTTACGTCGATTATAGCAGCGAAGGGAAGGTTGTTCGATTTTGCGAAGCAGAGTGCAAAAAACGCTCGCAGAGGGCATCGATGTCAGAACCAAGATGGCGATGCTCGCCGTGCTTATTGCGACCGGCGCCATCGTGAAGGATTACGTTCTGGGCTCGGCCCTCTTCTTCGTCGTCGTGCTCCTCTCCTTCGCGATCGGGCGCGGCAAGACGGCGATATCCTTCTCCTTCGCCTACCTCCTCCTCATGGGCCTTTTCTGGGTCACGACGATGCTCCCGCCGAGCGCCGCCGGAGCCCTCGGCTCGTTCGCCCTGGCTTGCCGCACGTGCATGCCCATCTGCCTGTTCGCTGCGATCTTCGCAACGAGCACCAAGATAGGAGACCTCACCGCCGCCCTCTACGGGCTGAGGCTCCCGAAGGCTGCCGTCGTTCCGCTGGTGATAGCGGTGCGGTTCTTCCCGACGCTCAGGGAAGAATGCTCGGCGGTGGCCGACGCGATGAAGGTGAGAGGGCTTGCCCCATCGCTCAGGAATCTCGTTTCGAAACCGGCCCTGATGTTCGAATCGGCGGTCGTGCCCGTGCTGCTGCGCTGCGCGAAGATCGCCGACGAGCTTGCCGCCGCAGCGGTCGCACGCGGCATCGACCGGCCCGGGAGGAAGACCTCCTACAACGCTCCCCGGTTCGAGCGGGCCGATTTCCTATCGCTCGCGTTCCTTGCCGTTTGCTGCTCGCTTCTCGTTGCCGCGAAGGCGAGCCAGGGAATCGGAGGCTTGCTGTGAACAATAGCGCTGTCGAGCTTAGAAACGTCTCTTTTACCTACGAGGGGTTCGACGCCCCGGCAATCAAAGACGTGAGTTTCTCGGTCGCGCCGGGCGAGTGCGTCGTCCTGTGCGGGGAGTCCGGCTGCGGCAAGACTACAGCGACTCGGATCGTCAACGGGCTTGCGGGCGGGTTCTACGAGGGCAGCCGAACGGGAGAGGTCCTCGTGACGGGCCGGGACGTCGACGACCTGGAGGACTGGGATCTCGCCTCCTTGACAGGCAGCGTCTTCCAGAACCCGCGCACCCAGTTCTTCAACCTCGACACGACCGGGGAGATCGCGTTCGGCATGGAGAACCTCGGCGTTCCCCGGGAGGAGATGCGCAGGCGGGTGCGCGATGTCGCGAGCGAGCTCGGCATAGAGGGGCTTATGGACAGGGGCATCTTCGAGCTTTCCGGGGGTCAGATGCAGTCGATCGCCTTCGCGAGCGTGAGGGCCTGCGAGCCGAGCGTCTACGTCCTCGACGAACCTTCGAGCAATCTGGACCCCCTCTCGATGGAGAGGCTCGCGTCCTTCGTCTCGAAGGCCAAAGCGCGCGGGTGCTCCGTGATCGTCGCCGAGCACAGGCTCTCCTACCTCTCAAACGTCGCCGACCGATACCTGCTTTTCGAAAACGGCTCCGTCGCGGCCGAATGGGACGCCCGGCGTTTCCTGGGGCTGACCGACGCGCAGCGGGAGTCCTACGGGCTCAGGTCGTCCGAGCCGCCCAGGCTCGAATCCCTGTTGAGCCGGCTCGCGCGTCCCACCTCAGCTTTCCCCGCCGTGGAGGCGAGGGGGATCTATGCGGGATACAAACGGGGCAGGCCCGTCCTCGAAGGGGCAACCGTCGCGTTCGATTCCGGGTGCGTCGTCGGCGTGGTCGGGCGAAACGGGGTCGGCAAGTCGACGCTGCTCAAGTGCCTGGCGGGGGTCAAGAAGGAAGAGCTCGGGCACGTTCGTTTCCGGGGCGAGGTGGTTCCCTTCAAGAAAAGGCACGAGCATGCATTCCTGGTCATGCAGGACCCCGACTACCAGCTTTTCCGCCCAAGCGTGCTCGACGAGCTGGCATCCGCGGCCCCGTCTTCCTTCGACCCCGACGAGCCTCGCCTCAAAGCGGTCCTGGAGGCGTTCGGCCTCGGCGACGTCGCCGACCGCCATCCGGCGTCGCTTTCGGGCGGCCAGAAGCAACGGTGCGTCTGCGCTATCGCGTCGGAATCGGGGGCGCAGGCGCTTCTCCTCGACGAGCCCACGAGCGGCCTGGACTTCCGGAACATGGAGCGCCTCGCGCTCATCCTTCGCGAGGAGGCATCTCGCGGAAAGACGGTGGCGGTCGTCAGCCACGACACGGAGTTCCTGTCGAAGGCATGCGACCAGATCGTGCTCATCGAGTGAATCGGGCTGCGGAGGCCGAGAAAGATTCCTACGGAAGAAAGGACTTGAAAATGTCAGTTAAAGCGAAACGGAAAGAGAGCGGGAGCCTCAGCTCCAGGGACCTCATCTCCCTCGGCGTCTTCTCCCTGCTGTTCATGGTGGCGAGCATGCTCGTCGTGGGGATCACCTCCATGAGTGTCGTGGCGTACTGCGGCTGTTGCGCCATTGCCGCGATACCCGCCGGAATCATCTGGGTTTACATGCATGCGCGCGTGCCGCGCGCCGGGACGTCTCTTGTCATGGCGCTCGTCTTCGCTGTGGTCATATTCGTTATCGGTTCGGGATGGCCTGTGGCGCTCGGCCTCGCCGTCGGCGGCGTCGTCTCCGAGCTGGTTCGCAAAGCGCTCGGGTACGGGAGGTTCGTGGGCGTCGCCGTGGGGTATGCGCTTTTCGAGACCTGCTGGGCAGCAGGCCTTTTCGTTCCTATGTTCGCTTCGCAGGACTACTACCGCGAGCTGATGGGATCCAACAGCATCGACCCGGCCTATATGGAGGCTCTTCTGTCAACGGTGACCCCCGAGACGTTCGCGATCATCGCGGTCGTGACCTTCGCGGGCGGGATCATCGGCTCGCTTGTCGGCCGGGCGGTGTTCAAAAAGCACCTCGAGCGCGCGGGAATCGCCTAGCGCCCTTTTTCAAAGCAACATGAGAGAAGAGGTATTCGATGAGCAAGGAAAGCAAAGGAAGGAAGCCGGGGGTCCTTTCCCGCTGCCTGCGGTTCGCGGGGAGAAGAAAGCCCCTCGTGTTCGCCTCCATGGCGCTGGCGGTCCTATCCGCGGCGGCGTCCTTCGTCCCATACGTGGCGATCTACTTCATGATCAAGGATGCGGTCGGGGTCTATCCGAACCTGGCCGCTGTCGACGTTTCGGCGATGACGGGCTACGCGGGCTTGGCGGTGGCAGGCATAGTCGTTGACGTGGGGTGCTATCTTGCCGCGCTTCTGTGCTCCCACGCCGCGGCGTTCGACACGCAGTACCGCACGAAGCTCGACATCGCCGCCCACCTCGGGCGAATCCCCCTCGGGCACGTCGCCAGGCTCGGCACGGGCAGGATCTCGAAGGTCATGGACGAGAGCGTCGGAGGGATCGAGCAGTTCATCGGGCACTCCATCCCCGACCTGGCCGCGACCGTCACCGCGCCCGTCGTCTTGGTGGCGCTGCTGTTCGTCTTCGACTGGCGTTTTGGCATCGCCACACTAGCGGCGGTCGCCGTCGCATGCGTCGTGCAGTTCTCCGGCTACGCCGACAAGCGCGTCATGGCGAGCATGGGGCGCTACCAGGAAGTGAAAGAGCAGATGGGCAACGCCGCCGTGGAGTACGTTCGCGGCATGCGCGTCGTGAAGGCCTTCGGCCAGACGGCGCGTTCGTTCAAGCGGCTCACAGACGCGATCAAAGACTACACGGGGCTTTCCCTCGACGTCACGCTCTTCTTCCGGAACTCCATGCCGGGTTTCACAGCTGTTCTCAACAACGCGTACCTGTTCGTCCTGCCCGTCGGCATACTCCTTGCCCCGGGCGCGCAAGACTGGCCGACGTTCGTGCTCTCGCTCGTCTTCTACCTCCTGTTCGTGCATTCGATATCGAGCGTGTTCGCGAAGATCCTCTACGTGAGCGAGGACGGGATGCTCGCCCAGGCGAACATCGACCGCATCGACTCCGTGCTCGGTATTGAGGCGCTTTCCGCCCCCGAGGTGTCGAGGACACCGAAGGACGCCTCGGTGTCCTTGCGGGATGTGACCTTCTCGTACGGGGACGGCGCAGGGCCGGCCCTGCGCGACGTCTCGCTCGACGTCCCCGCCGGCACGGTGTGCGCGGTCGTGGGGCCGAGCGGCTCGGGCAAATCGACCCTCGCCAACCTCGTCGCCCGCTTCTGGGACGTCGATTCGGGCCAGGTGCTCGTCGGCGGCGTCGACGTGCGCGAGATGAGCCAGGACGAGCTGATGGGCAGCCTCAGCCTGGTGTTCCAGGATTCCCACCTGTTCCGCGAGAGCATCGCGGACAACATCCGGCGCGGCCGGCCGGGAGCGACCGACGAGGAGGTCGTCGAGGCAGCGAAGGCCGCCCAGGCCGATGCGTTCATAAGCAGGCTGCCCAACGGCTACGCCACCGTGATAGGCTCCGAGGGCGTCCACCTGTCCGGCGGCGAGCAGCAGCGGATAGCCATCGCGCGCTCGATCATCTCGGATTCGCCCATCGTGGTGCTGGACGAGGCGACCGCGTTCTCCGATCCTGAGAACGAGCACTTGATCCAGAAGGCCTTCGAGAGGCTCATGGCGGGCAAGACCGTGATCATGATCGCCCATAGGCTCTCCACCGTCGTCGGCGCCGACAAGATCGTCGTGCTCGACGGCGGCCGCAAGGTCGAAGAGGGCACACACGAGGAGCTCCTCGCCGCATCGGGGACGTATGCGAAGATGTGGGGCCAGTACACGGAGGCGGTCGAATGGGGGATCGAATCCGCATCGACCGACAGCAAAGGCGAAGTTCCCGAAACGTCAGCCGTTCATGCGGCTCGGGATGGCTCTGTTGAGGAGCACGGCTCCGCGGAGGCGTTCGGCGAGCCGTCGGCCGGCAAAGCCCCTTGGCTTCAGAGGGCGTTCAATCTAACTGATCAGGGCTATGCCGGCCTCAAGCGCTCCGCCCTTGCATGCACCCTGAGCGATCTGGCCCTCATGATCCCCTTCGTCTGCACGGTCGCCGCGTTCGCGGCTCTCGTGGGAACCCTTGCGGGCGAGCCGTTCGACGCCGCCGCGCTCTGGGCGATCTTCGCCGTGGGGCTTGCGGGGATGGCGGTGGTCTTCGTCACCTCGAGGAACGACTACAAGAAAACCTACGTGGCCGCGTACACCGAGTCCGAAAGCATCCGCCTGCGCCTCGCCGACCATCTGAGGAAGCTGCCCATGAGCTTCTTCAACCGCCGGGACACGACCGACGTGGCCGACCGCATCATGGGGGACGTGACGGCGCAGGAGTCCATGCTGTCTTCGACGCTCCCGCAGCTCATCGCCGGAATCGTGTCGACCATGGTCATCTGCGTGATGCTCGCCTTCTTCGATTGGCGGCTCGCTTGCTGCGTGATAATCACGCTGCCGCTTTCGGCGGGGGTCATCGCCTTGAGCCGACGCCATCAGTCGCGCCTTTTCGAAAGGCAGAACCGCGTCCGCCTGGATGCGCTGGCGCGCGTGCAGGACTACCTCGAAGGCATCAAGGACATAAGGGCCTGCAGGGCGGTGGGCAAGGACTCCGCCGCCATGGAGCAGGCGATGCTCGAGCTCAAGAGGGTGACGATGCGGGTCGAGCTCGCTGTCGACGTCTCCGTCTCCCTTGCGAGCGCCATCCTTCGCTCGGGGGTGGGCCTGACCGTCTGCATCGGCGCGATGCTTCTCGCCTCCGGCGGCGTCGACTTCATGGTTCTGCTCATGTTCCTGCTCATCGTCTCGCGCGTGTACAGCCCCATTCTCGCCCTCGTGTCTCAGCTGCCCAACCTTCTCAACCTGTCGACCAAGACGGCCCGGATCAAGGCGGTCATGGACGAGCCTGAAGCGAAGGGCTCTGCTCCGGCGGATGTCTCCGGCCATAGCCTGTCTTTCCGAAACGTCCGGTTCGGGTACGGCGACGAGGAGGTCCTCCACGGCATCAGCTTCGACGCGCAGGAAGGAAAAGTCACCGCCCTCGTCGGACCGAGCGGCTCGGGCAAGTCGACCTGCGCCCAGCTGGCGGCGAAATTCTGGGAGCCTGACAGCGGCAGGATCCTCTGCTCGGGCAAGGATATCGCCGAGTTCTCCGAAGAATCGTGGCTCACGCACATATCTATTGTCTTCCAGGACGTGATCCTTTTCGACGACACGGTTGCAAACAACATCCGAATCGGCCGCGAGGGAGCAACTGATCAAGAAGTGGCGGAAGCGGCGAGGGCGGCGCACTGCATGGAGTTCATCGAGAGGCTTCCCCAGGGGTTCGGCACGATGCTGGGCGAGAACGGCGCCGCTCTTTCCGGAGGGGAGCGCCAGCGCCTCTCCATCGCGCGGGCCCTTCTGAAAGACGCCCCCGTGGTGCTTCTTGACGAAGCCACGGCCTCGCTCGACCCGGAGAACGAAACGCTCATCCAGAGAGCGGTCGGAACCCTCTGCGCGGGCAAGACGGTGATCGTCATCGCACATCGTCTGAGGACCATCGCCAACGCGGACAAGATCGTCGTTCTCGACGACGGGAACATCGTCGAAGAGGGGAACCACGACGACCTCGTTTCGAGCAACGGCCTCTACCGACATCTTTGGGATCCCCAGCTGCAGAGCAGCAGCTGGGGAGCGAATGGGCGTATGTCAGCTGAGGGAGCGCAGTGATGTCCTTCGAATCAATATTCAGGAAGAGTCGTGCGTTTATGCTGGGCGGAGAAGGGTTGCCAATCCCAAGGTTGACGCGGTTACACGCTGCGAAGCCCCATCCCACTGGCGTGCTTCCACTCCCTCGGCGGCACCCCATAGGCTTTCTTGAACGCAGCGGCGAACTTGCTCGGGTTTGCGTAGCCCACATACGTTGCTGCTTCCGTCACCTTCGCGCCTTGTGCGAGCTGCGTTGCCGCCTCTTCCATTCGGCGTCGTCGGAGGTAGGTCGCGATCGTGCTGCCATATGCGCGGGTGAAGTACTCGTTGAGTGACGTTGCGCTCACGCCGAAGGCGGCGGCCATCGTCCGGGCGTCGTGACGCGCGCTGAGGGCGCGCTCCATCTCGTCGCGGGCTGCGGCAGCCATCCCCATCTGCGCACGCGTGAGCAGGAAGCGGGGTTTCGCCGTTGAAAGGTCGCGCCGTTGGAGGCCGAGCAGCAGTCCGAGAACCTCGTATTCCGCCATCGCGCCGTCGTTCGCGTCGAGAAGCGCTGCCAGACGCTCCATGTGTCCGTTGAGCTCCGCGTCTCCTGTGAGGACGGCCGCCGGCCCCGCTTCGCGGGCGATGCGCCGGATGGCGTTGTCCCCTGTGTCGAGCAGGGAGAACGCCGGTTCCTCGGCAACTCGATCGTTCACGAACAGCTCGACGCCGCGGTAGCGTCCCGATGGGTATCTGAACTCGGCCGGCCGCTTCCGGGAGTAGCTTGCGCACAGGTCCCCGGCGGCAACTACGCCCAGTCCGCCGTCGGGGATGTCGACTTCGCACCGACCCTCCCAGCACAGGTTCACCGTCAGCCACATCCCGCTGGAGAACGAGGGCAGCTGGAGGGGCGTGTCGGAAGGGATGTTCGGGCACCTCGTGCAGGTAAAGTCAACGAGGGCGATGAACAAACCGCGTGACAGGGCGCGACCGCGCATGGAGCCGCTTCCGACCGGTTTCGAGATCTGCAGTTCGAAGAGGCCCTCGGGGTCCTCAACCAGCTCGACTCCCGGGGCGACCCTCGCTTTCAGGAGTTGTCCGTCGGTCTTTCTGTCGGAGCATGCGCCGGCCACGGCACCGTCCCCTTTCGACACGTGCCGTTGCTTTGCGGCAGCGGCGATTGCGTTTCCGATAGTTAATTATAGCTAACATTACTGAGGTATGGAGCTGACCGCATAGTATGGAGTTGAGGAGGTTTCCTCTTCAACCCTAAGCTTTCTCCAGGTTGCGGGCACGACGCCCGCCCTGGAAAGGAGTTGATCAATGAAACTGCACGATGTGAAAGAGGGGTCGCCTGCGCGCGTTTTGGCCGTGACGGGTGATGCGCGGTTCGTCTCGCGGGTCACCGCAGTCGGACTCACCGAAGGGTGCCATATAGAAGTCCTCCAGAACGTCCGAAAGCGCCCCGTGCTGGTATACGTCCGCGACAGCGCCGTTGCGATCGACAGAGGGGATTGCGAACTGATTGATGTGGAGGTGGCCTTGTGAGCTGCGAGACGTGCGCGGCCGCTTGCCCAGCGGCCAAGGGGGCAAGAACGTCGGGAGGGCAGGGCGCTGGTGTTGCGGTCGCTCTTCTTGGCCAGCCAAATTCCGGGAAGTCTACCCTGTTCAACGGCCTTACGGGCGCGAGGCAGCATGTGGGCAACTGGCCGGGCAAGACTGTCGAGAGAAAAGAGGGGTCGTTCGGGATTGGCGATACGCAGTGCCGCGTGGTCGACCTCCCCGGAGCCTACGGCCTTTCCGCCAACTCGCCCGAGGAGGAGGTGACGCGTGACTACCTCGAGTCCGGCGATGCGGACGTTGTGGTCGTGATGGCCGACGCCTCCCAGCTCGAGCGCAGCCTCTACATGCTCGCCGAGTTCGCTGCCGCGCACCCGGAGCAGCCCTCTCTCCTTGCTTTGAATCTCATGGATGTTGCGGAGGGTCAAGGCAAGCGCATCGATTCGGCGCTTATCGAGCAGCGGCTCGGGATTCCTGTCGTGCCGCTCGTGGCGTCACGTCCGGAAGGGTACGGGAATCTGCTTTGCGCCATCGAGCGAACGGCGCGCGAGCGCCCGTCCATTGACGACGACCGCTTGCGTCGGGAGATGGCTTCCGCCCCGGCGACGGCGCAGGGGGCGGGGAAGGCGCGGTTCGCCTGGATCGAATGGCTCCTCGACGGGGCGGTGTCCGCTCCCGAGAAAGCGCACGCGCTGTCGCGCTTCGACCGGCTCGCCACGGGCTCTCGCTGGTCAAAACCCATCACCGTCGCCATGATTCTCGCAGGGTTCCTTCTCGCGTTCGTTCCCGCCATACCCATCATGATGCTCGGCGGTGCCATCTCTTCGCTCGGGCAGGTCGCTGCCGGGGCGCTCGCGCAGGCGGGCGCGCCTGACGTTGTGGGCAGTTTCCTCGCGGGCGTGGTGTTCAACAGCTTGTGCTTCGGCACGATGATGGTGGGCTACGTATTCGGCATCAACCTTGTGTTCGGCCTCTACGAGGAGGCGGGCTACATGGCGCGCATCGGCTACGTGTTCGATCACACCATGGCGCGCTTCGGGCTGCAGGGGAAGTCGCTCATGCCGTTTCTTATGTGCCTGGGGTGCACGATGGGCGGCGTGTCGGGCTCGCGCGTCATCGACTCGTGGGGACAGCGCATGCTCACCGTCATGATGGCTTGGGCCATCCCGTGCGGCTCCACGTGGGGCGTGGTGCCGGTGCTGGCCGTCGCGTTCTTCGGCGTATTTGGCGCGCCGCTCGTGATCGTGGGGATATTCGCCATGATGCTTGTCATCATGGGCATCGTCGGCAAGGTGTTCGGGCCGCGCCTGGTGGCGGATGGAGAGCGCGCGGGCTTGGTTATGGAGCTTCCGCCCTACCACCGCCCCCATCTGAAGGGTGTCGTGCGCGGTGCCTTGCTCAAGAGCCGCCAGATGTTCGTGCGTGCCATTCGCGTGGTCGCAATCTTCGCGTTCGTCATCTGGGCGCTCACCTACACTTCAACCGGCGGCGTTGAAGGGTCGGCGCTCTACGCGCTGGGCACCGCTATCGAGCCGGTGACGAGGCTGTTCGGCATGGGGTGGCAGACTTTCACGGCGTGGCTCTGCGCGCTCGTCCTCAAGGAATCCGCCCTCGGCGTGCTCTCGGGTCTTTTTACGGGCGCGGCGACGCCGAACGCCGTCCTCGTGGGGATCATGACCGGTGGCGGGGCGGCTGCGGCGAACGTCGGAGAGGTCATGTCTCAGGTGATTTCAGCCCCCGAGGCGCTCGCCTTCATCTTCGCGTTCACGTTCAATATGCCGTGCGCGGCAAGCGTCTCTGCTACCTGGGCCGAAGTCCACTCGACGAAGTGGACCGTCATAACGGCGGCGTTCTACATAGCCTCCTCGCTTCTGCTCGGATGTGTGGTCTACCACGTGAGTTTACTGTTTTTCTAGCAAATTCTTTTTCGGGGAAAGAACGGGGTTGATGAGATGAGGTACGAAAACACCGGTGCGACCGAATCCTCCGAGGACTACCTCGAGGCGATCCTCGTCATCCGCGCCGAGCGGGGGTTCTGCCGCAACGCCGACATCGCGGAGCGGCTGGGCGTCGCGAGGCCGAGCGTCACAAAGGCCCTGGCGGGCCTGTCGTCCCGGTCGCTCGTCGAGGTGGCAGGCCGCGACGTGCTCTGTTTTATGAATTCCCGTCCGATCCGATCTGCTGGGACATCAAGGATTCCTACCTGTTTGGATCTGATCTTTTAGTCGCACCGATCTGCCATGAGCATGCAGTAGACAGACAAGTTTATCTTCCTGCCGGCGCATCCTGGACAGATGCCCGCACCGGAGTAGTTTATGAGGGCGGTCAGTGGATCATGGCGGATGCGCCGATGGATACGCTCCCCGTGTTCCTGCGCGACGGCAGACAGGACTACCTGATCGGAGAGATCTGATACCGCCACCACCGTTAAGAAAGGAACTTTCAACCAATGGATACCAAAAAAGACCCTTTCCAGAACCTTCAGGAAAGAATGCGCAACGCCCTTGCTGACCACTCGATCCGCGCGTTTCAGGAGCTTTCCAGCTCCACGCGGGATCTGATGTCCTGCTATCGCTGCGCGATTATGGAGATTGAAACGAAATTCCGCGTATTAAACGAACGCTTTTCCCTCCAGCACGACCGCAACCCCATCGACAGCATCCAGAGCCGCTTAAAGTCCCCCGACAGCATTCTGGACAAAATGCTTCGAAAAAACCTGCCCTTCACCCTCGAGGCAATTGAAAACAACATCTTCGACATCGCAGGCATCCGCGTCGTCTGCTCCTTTGTGGACGATATTTACATGCTCGCCGACTGCCTGCTGCAGCAGGACGATATCACGCTGATCGAGCGCAAGGATTACATCAAAAATCCGAAGAAAAACGGCTATCGCAGCCTGCATCTCATTATCGAGGTGCCGATCTTTTTACAGAATGAGAAAAAAATCATGAAGGCGGAGGTACAGCTGCGCACGATTGCCATGGAGTTCTGGGCAAATCTCGAACACCAGCTCCGTTATAAAAAAGACCTGTCACCGGAACTGATGGAGCAGACCTCCCGCCAGCTGAGCGAATGCGCACGCTTAAGCGCTGTCCTCGACGAGCAGATGCAGGCAATCCGGGATATTATTGAGAAGGAAGAAGATTCGTCCGAAAAAAGCGACAGCCCTAAAAAGCCTTCCGACCGGCTTTCCCGTCCGATCTTAAGTGCGCTGGAAAACTATGCCACGAAGGCAGAATAAGGAGGATACTTATCATGTTCAGCAGTCGATTATGGCAGCTATTTTTAGACTCTTTTCCCAAAATCCTGCTCCCGGGCCTGACGGCAACCATCCCGCTGACAATTATTTCCTTTTCGCTGGCGCTGGTGATCGCGGTGGTTGCGGCCCTCGTGCAGTTTGCAAATATTCAGGGGCTCAAGCAAATCGCCCGTTTTTATATCTGGATTTTCCGTGGAACGCCGCTTTTGGTACAGCTGTTCGTCGTGTTTTTCGGTCTGTCCAGAGTCGGCATCGTCCTGGACCCGTTTCCCGCTGCAGTCATCGTCTTTTCTTTAAATGAAGGCGCTTACTGTGCAGAAACCATCCGGGCGGCACTGGAATCCGTTCCGAAGGGCCAGCTGGAAGCCGGTCTTTGTGCAGGACTTTCCTATTTACAGACCATTTTCCGCATCGTGCTCCCCCAGGCGATGCGTACCGCATTTCCGCCGCTGTCCAACTCCCTGATCTCCATGGTCAAGGATACCTCTCTGGCAGCCAACATCACCGTAACGGAAATGTTCATGGTAACCCAGCGAATCGTTGCCCGTACCTACGAGCCGCTTCTTCTGTATCTCGAAGTCGGTCTGATCTACCTGATCTTCTCCACCGTCCTGACAAAACTTCAGGCTGTCGGTGAGAAAAAACTCGGTTCCTACGGACAGAAAGGAGTCTGACCTATGCTGGAAATCCGAAATATTCATAAATCCTTTGGCAGCACTCCTGTCTTAAGCGGAATCGATCTGGACGTAAACCAGGGAGATGTTATCGCCATCATCGGTCCGAGCGGTTCCGGCAAAACCACTCTGCTGCGCTGTCTGAATTATCTGGAGCACGCCGACGAGGGCACGATGGTCTTTGACCAGGAAACCTTTGCGATGAATAAAATTTCCAAAAAGGACATCGCCCGGCTCCGCAAAAAGACTGCCTTCGTGTTCCAGAGCTATAACTTATTCGCCAACAAAACCGCCCTCAAAAACGTCACAGAGGGACTGATTGTCGGCCGCAAAATGCCCAAAGAGCAGGCACGTGAAATCGCTATGAAGGCGTTGGAAAAGGTCGGGCTTGCCGACCGCAGCGACGCTTATCCGGCACAGCTTTCCGGCGGTCAGCAGCAGCGTGTCGCAATCGCGCGTGCCATTGCCGCCCAACCGGAAATCATCTATTTCGATGAACCGACTTCGGCCCTCGACCCGGAACTGACCGGTGAAGTCCTTTCCGTCATGCGTTCCCTGGCAAACGAGGGAATGACGATGATCGTCGTCACACACGAAATGAGCTTTGCCAAAAATGTTTCCAACAAGGTCATCCTGATGGAAAACGGGCGTATCGTGGAACAGGGCCCCTCGAAGGAGTTTTTTGCAAATCCGAAAGAAGAACGTACCAAAGCATTTTTACAGTCTTTTGACCAGCAGTAATCCGGCGCTTTACCTGTCCGGCTGCCGCTGGCAAGAATATCAGAAAGGAGTTATTTTTTTATGACCTGCAAAAAATCTATTGCACTGCTGCTTTCCGGCTCTATGCTGGCAGCGGCTGCTTTAACCGGCTGCGGTTCTGACAACACTGCAGCAGCTGTCTCCAACACAGCAGGCAAAGACCTGTTAGACCAGATCCAGGCACGGGGCAGCATCACGGTTGCCATGGAGGGTACCTGGGCCCCCTGGACCTATCACGATGAAAACGACGAGCTGGTGGGCTACGACGTAGAGGTTGCAAAGCTGATCGCAAATGAGCTCGGCGTCGATGTCAACTTCGTCGAGGGCGAATGGGACGGTCTGCTCGCCGGCCTGGACGACGGCCGCTACGACATCATGGTAAACGGCGTAGGTGTTACACCAGAGCGTCAGGAAAAATACGATTTTTCCGTACCTTATGCCTATAATAAAACTGCTGTCATCGTCCGCAGCGACTACGACGAAATTCATTCCATGGAAGATTTAAAGGGAAAACACACTGCAAACACCATCAGCAGTACCTATGCAACCCTTGCGGAAAAATACGGTGCAGAGGTAACGGGCGTCGATGACCTGAATCAGACCATCGAGCTTTTACTTTCCAACCGAATCGATGCAACCCTCAACACGGAAGTGACCTATTATGACTACTTAAAGGCACATCCTGATGCAGATATCAAAATCGCCGCTTTGTCCGACGAGGTAGAAAAGGTTGCAATCCCCGTCCGCAAGGGCGACGATACAAAGACGCTGCTTGCATCCATCAACGACGCTCTCGCAAAGCTGGACGAATCCGGCGAGCTGACCGCATTGTCGGAAAAATACTTCGGAACCGATATTTCGAAGCTGGAAAATTAAATCACCAAAATTCACTTCAAAAAGCTCCTGTGCATATTCCTGCACAGGAGCTTTTTGATTCGTAGGGTGTATTGTTTCGAAAGTTTATTCGTGAATCTCCAACGGAAGTCCGTCGGGATCTGCAAAAAATGTCATCGGTTTTCCGGTAAACTCATCGGTACGGATCGGCTCTGTCACAATTCCGAGGCTGTTTAACCGCACAACCGTATTCTCCACGCTCTCCACAAAAAATGCGAGATGCCGAAGTCCCTGTGCCTCCGGATAGCTCGGACGCTTGGGTGCATCCGGCTTGATAAACAGCTCGATCTCCTGCTCTCCGCATTTCAGATCGATCTTGCAGTCTGCTTTGTCTTTCCGGTGGTTTTCCCGGATCACCGTAAAGCCGAGCAGATCCACATAAAAATGTCTGGAGCGCTCATAATCGCTTCCGATGATCGCAATGTGGTGGATTTTTTCGGACAAAGCGCCCGCTTTGATTGTCAGCTGTCCGGTACGCTCTTTCAGCACGTCTGCTGCCGCCGACGCCTCCTGTGCACTGTCTGTCAGGGTCGGAACGATTTCTTCAAAAATTCCATCCAGCTCGTCCTGGGTCTGATAGGTTCCCGTCGTCAGAATCACAAACAAATCCTTATCAGGCAGCACAACGCCGAACTGTCCGAAGGCGCCATCCGCACGGAAAGATCCGGGTGTTCTGCACATCCAGCACTGGAATCCGTAGCCGTAAGCCCATTCTTTGACGTGTCCTTCCGCATCTCCGGCAGTCTCGATCTGCTTGGTGCAGGCAAGGTCAAACCATTCCTCTTCCAGCAGCTGCCTGCCTTCCCAGCGTCCACGGTTTAACACAAAATAAATAAAACGCGCCATGTCCTCTGTCGTCATCCGCATACCGCCGCCAGCCATTTCCACTGCTTCCGGTCCCTGACACTTCGAACAGGTCAGGGAAGTAATGCCCAGGGGCTCCAGCAGACGGGGCTTTAAAAATTCCGTCACATCGCAGCCTGTTTTTCTCTTCAACACAGCCGCCAGCATGTTTGTGCCCGCTGTATTGTATTTATAAAATGTTCCCGGCTCATGTAAAAACGGATGCTGTAAAAACTCCCGAATCCAGTCGGGGGATTCCATATCAATTTCCGTCTCATGTCCGCAGCTCATGGTCAGGAGATGCCAGAGGGTGACCTTCTGCAGATTTTCTGACGGCTCCTTCGGAAGAAGCTCCGGAAAAAGATCCACTAACCGCTCCTCCAGTGACAGGATTTTTTCCTGTCGTGCAAACCCGATTGCCGTTGCCGTCAGGGTCTTGCCAAAGGAATACAGCGGGTGCGCAAGCTCCGGTGCATACGGCTTCCACCAGCCCTTTGCTGCACATTTCCCATGCCGCACCACCATAAAGCTGTGCAGCTCGATGTTCTTTTCCTCCATCCGGTCCAGAAACCGGAGAATTCCCCCGGAACTGATCCCCAGCGATTCCGGTGACGCATCCTGAAAATAAGACATACCCCATATCCTCCTCTTTTTTAGATGATCTGCCAAAAA
>OLOR01000902.1_pt1 | contig 30013 bp, 25 predicted proteins | sample 1672521 | NCBI WGS metagenome assembly OLOR01 (sample SAMEA3136695, study PRJEB25190) | human gut metagenome | biome: human gut; feature: human-associated habitat; material: faeces | place: Austria | collected 2013
TCTAAACAACGGCGCGAGGGTTCAAATCCCTCCTACTCCGCCAAGAAAAAGCTCGATGATCCATTGAGATCACCGGGCTTTTTCCATTTTTGCACGCAAAAAAGAAGGGGCACCGGCTTTTGAAAGGCCGGTGCCCTTTTCCGCGTCACAGCAGCAGGTTGGTGATGCAGGCCAGCAGGGCCAGATGCACCGGGTAGAACCAGTAAAAGGCCTTTTTTTGCAGCGGACTGCACGCACCGCGCTGTCCGTTATAGAACCAGACCAGCACAAAGGCCAGCGGAGCGGTGAGCTCGAATAAAAACAGCACTGCGCCCACAAGGCACTGCCGCTTGCGGTCTGCGCGGGTGAGGTACAACGCGCAGATGATGATCACGCCGATGGCGTTGTAGTCGGTATTGGCAGCCAGCGCCAGTGCGGCGCACCCGCCCGCCCACACAAGCCCCTGCCAGCCGGGCAGGCCGTTTTCCTTTTCAAAGTGCTTGAGTCCTGCCATGGCCAGCACGCCCAGCGCCAGCGTCCAGTAAACGTTCTGCGCGCCCGGGTAAAAGGGGGTGCGTAAGAACGCAAGGTCAAAAGGCGCCTCGCTCAAAAGGCCGAACAGCACCAGCCGCCCAAGGTAGCCTTTGACGTTGTGGGTGTGCACAAAGCCCTCCACCAGCAGAAAACAGAACAGCGGAAAGGCCAGCCGCCCGGTGAAGCGCAGCACCATGTCCAGCCGGTACAGCGGGTAGGCAGAAAGGGTGTCTTGGGAGAGGGTGCCGGCATCCAGCCCGGGCGTAAGGATGCCCGCCTCGATGCAGGACGCACCGATGTGATCCACCAGCATGGTGATGCAGGCAATGGTTTTAAGAGCGGTGCCGCTGAAGGTGCGGCGCGGGGAAAGTGCAGTCATAAAGAACACCTCGTTCAGCTTGCAAAAAATCGTTACAGGAACTATAACGAAGGAAAGGCGGCGTTTCCTGCAGAAATCGCGGCAAAATCTGCACAGAGCGTGCAAAAATCGGGGCAAAAACGCTTGACAGAAAAGGCGCGGGATAGTACAATCAAGAAGATAATTGAACTATCTCAAACGAAAGATGAAAAGGATTCACAGAGAATCGGGCGTCTCCGAACCAGAATAATCAGGAAGGAGGCTTTGGGGCATGACGCTTTTTTCCTACGAGATCTTCGATGCAGTGGCACGGCAGGGCAGCTTCAACAAAGCGGCCCAGCAGCTGCATCTGACCCCTTCGGCCATCAGCCACGCCATTGCCGTGATGGAGGAGGAACTGGGCTTTGCCCTGTTCAACCGCGGCAAAAACGGCGTATCCATGACCAGTTACGGCGCTTCGCTGTACCCGTCCATCCGTGCGGTGCTCAACAGTGACGAGGCACTCAAGCAGAGCATTGCCCGCCTGAACGGCCTGGAAAAAGGCAAGGTGAAACTGGGTGCATTCAACTCGGTGTGCGCTTCGCTGCTGCCGGGCCTGCTCAAGAGCTTCGCGGCCCAGTACCCTCAGATCGAAATTGAAGTGTATCAGGGCACCTACGACGATGTCAAGGAGTGGCTGCGCACCGGGCAGGTGGACATTGCGTTCCTTTCCTCCACCTGCAAGGAGGAATTCAACCTCACCGAGCTGTTTCGGGAGCCGCTGCTGTGCATCGTGCCGCAGGACTGGCCCGAACCCCAGGGCGGCGTGATGACCCCTGCTCTGATGAACGGCCAGAGCTTTGTGGTGCAGTGCGATGCCACCGACGCCGAGATGCGGCAGTTCCTCAAGAAGTACAAGATCAGCACCGAGCGCCGCTGCCATGTCATCGACGACCAGTCCAACATCGCCATGGTGGAGGCCGGACTGGGCATTTCCATCATGCCGCAGATGCTGCTGCGGGACTGCAAGGCCGCCGTCAAGGTGTATCCCATCGAGCCGGAGGAGTATCGCGTGGTGGGCTTGGCCGTTCAGCGCCCGGCCTCCATGGCTCCCGCCGTGGAGCAGATGTTCCACCACATCGTGGACTACTGCCGTCAGCTGGAGCTGCCCCTGTGACCTGTTCAGTATAACACAAAGCGGCCGGTGCGGGAAACACCGGCCGCTTTTGCATAAAACAAAAACCTTTGCTGCCGGAGCGAAGGTTTCTGCACGGCGTTGCTTTACACTGCCAGAAATTTCCGGTATAATGAAAGATAGAACAGAGCAAAACGCCAAAGGAAGAGGTTTTTATGGAGACTGCGGGGTACGATTCCAGCCGGCCGCTGGCCGAACAGGTTGCACAGCGGATCAAGGACTACATTCTGGAAGAAAAACTGAAGAGCGGCGACAAGCTGCCCACTGAAACAGCGCTTGCCCGCGAGATGGGTGTGGCACGCAGTACCGTGCGTGAGGCCATCAAGCGGCTGGAGTCACAGAACATTCTGACCGTGCGCCACGGCGCGGGCTCTTTTGTGACCGACCAGCCCGGCCTGGCGGATGACCCGCTGGGGCTGGATTTCATTGAGGACAAGGAGCGTCTGGCCTTCGACCTGCTGGAGGTGCGTAACATCATCGAGCCGGCCATTGCCGCGCTGGCGGCGCGCCATGCCACCCCGGAGGACATCGCCGAGATGGAATCGCTGTACAACCTCATGGAATACCACATCCTGCATGGGCAGGACTATCTGGACGAGGATATGAAGTTCCACCGGACCATTGCCCGCGCCAGCGGCAATCTGGTGGCTCCCCAGCTGGCTCCCATCATCACGGCGTCGGTGGAGGTGTTCACCGAGGGCACCCACCGCGCTCTGCTGCAGGAGACCCTGGACACCCACAAGGCTGTACTGGAGGCCATCAAGTGCGGCGACAGCACCTGGGCACGGGATGCCATGACCCTGCACCTTTCCTACAACCGCGACCTGTACCGGAAGATGCACCGCGCCCGCAGCGGTGAACCGCCCCTTGCTCCCAAAGTGCCGGAATGGGTGCTGCAGCTCAAGGAGCTGACCAAGCCCGAAGAACCGGAAGAAAAAGAGTAAATCGAACGCAAACAGCCCGCATGACGGAGCACGATGCTCCTGCCATGCGGGCTGTTTTTCTGTGTTAACTCAGGCGGCGGGATGCATTACCACTCGGCAACGCTGCCGTCCTTGTGACGCCAGACGGGGTTCTTCCACTCGTGCGGGGTCTTGTTCTCCTCCAGCACCAGTTCCTTGTTGACGTCCACGCCCAGACCGGGACGGACGGGCAGCTGCACGCGGCCGTCCACGAACTTGAAGTCGTCCTGGTTCTTGACATAGTCCAGCACGCTCTTGCCCACGTTGTAGTGGATGCCGATGCTCTGCTCCTGGATCACGGCGTTGTAGCAGGTGGCGTCCACGTTCAGGCAGCTGGCCAGAGCGATGGGGCCCAGCGGGCAGTGGGGAGCCAGGGCAACGTCGTAGGCTTCGGCCATGGAGGCGATCTTCTTGACCTCGGTCAGGCCGCCGGCATGGCTCAGGTCGGGCTGGATGATGTCCACGCCGCCGGCCTGCAGCAGGCGCTTGAAGTCATACTTGGTGAACAGACGCTCGCCGGTGGCAATGGGCACATTGCAGGCAGCGGCGATCTCCTTGAATACCTCCATGTTCTCGCACAGGACGGGTTCCTCGATGAACATGGGGTCGAACTCTTCCAGCTTCTTGGCCAGGACCTTTGCCATGGGCTTGTGCACACGGCCGTGGAAGTCGATGGCGATGCCGAAATACTTGCCGCAGCTCTCCCGGATGGCGGCCACGCGCTCCAGAACGGCGTCCACCTTGTCGTAGGTGTCGATCATCTGCAGCTCTTCGGTGGCGTTCATCTTGATGGCGGTAAAGCCGGCATTCTTGCGCTCCAGAGCAGCAGCGCCCACGTCGCTGGGGCGGTCGCCGCCGATCCAGCTGTACACGCGCATATTGTCGCGGCAGGCACCGCCCATGAGCTGGTAGACCGGGGCGTTGAAGAACTTGCCCTTGATGTCCCACAGGGCCTGATCAATGCCGGCAATGGCGCTCATCAGCACGCCGCCGCCGCGGTAGAACCCGGCGCGGTACAGCACAGCGGAAAAGTCCTCAATGCGCATGGGGTCCTTGCCGATGAGGTAGGGCTTCATCTCCTGGACACAGGCCAGAACGGTGGCGCAGTGGCCTTCCAGCACAGGCTCGCCCCAGCCGGTCAGGCCCTCGTCGGTCACGATCTCAACAAAGCCCCAGCGGGGACGGACGGTATAGGTGTTGACTTCAACGATCTTCATGGGAAATCATCCTTTCTCTTGTATTGCAGAAGGTTTCAATGGGTTCAGGTTCAGCGCTGGATCTGGTCCACCATGCCGCGGACGTAGGCGGCGCAGGCTTCCCAGTCGTTGGCGGCCACGGCGTCCTTGGGCATCAGGCTGGAGGCCAGGCCCACGCTGATGCAGCCGGCGTCAAAGAACTCGCGGATGTTGGCGGGGCTCACGCCGCCGATGGCCATGTAGTTGGTGCCGTCAAAGGGGCCCTGCAGGTCCTTGACGTAGTGGCGGGGCATGCTGCCGGCCGGGAACAGCTTCATGGTCTTGTAGCCGAACTGCAGGCTGGTGGCCACGTCGGTGGGGGTCAGCACGCCGGGCAGCAGGGCGATGTCGTTCTCGGCGCAGTAGCTGAACACATCCAGCGGGGTGCCGGGGGTCAGAAGGAACTGTGCACCGGCGTCCAGAGCGGCTTTGCAGCGCTCCACGGTGATGGCGGTGCCGGCACCCACGGTGCAGCGGTCCCCAAAATGGGTGCGCAGCATCGTGATCTGCTCCAGGGCGTGGGGGCTATTCAGTGCCACCTCAAAGAAGGGGGCACCGCCCTGCACGGCGGCCTCGGCGTAATCAATGGTCTTTTCCAGCGGAACGTTGCGCAGGATGGCCAGCAACGGATGCTTGGAAACCAGATCGTAAGTGTCCATACAAAAAACTCCTTTCGGCAAAAAATGAAACCGGCGGTTTCAGCGGATCAGCGGTAGGTGATGGCAGCGCCGGTGAGGGCAGCTTCCATCTGGGCGGCGTCGGGGTAGCCCTCCACGTCGCCCGGGGTCTGGGTGGCCAGGGCACCGCAGATGGCACCCATGCGGCCCGCGGTGACCACATCGCGGCCCTGCAAGATACCGGCCAGGAAGCCGGCATTGAAGCCGTCACCGGCGCCGATGGGCTCAATGGGCTTACAGGGGTAGGGCGGCAGCTTTTCGCGGGTGGTCTTGTCGGCCACCCAGGCACCGTTGCCGCCGTCCTTGATGGCCACATACTGTGCGCAGCCGTCGCGGAACAGCAGATCGAAGATGGCGTCCGGGTCGCGCAGGCCGAACAGGGCGTCGGCCTCGTCCAGGCCCAGCAGCACGATCTCGCTCTGCAGGGTCAGCTCCCGGATCAGGGGGGCGTAGTCCTGCCCACGCCACAGCTTGCGGCGGATGTTGGGGTCAAAGCTGATGGCAACGCCTTTCTCCTTGGCCAGAGCAAAGGCGGCTTTGGTCATGGCCAGGCAGCTCTCGCTCAGCACGGGGGTGATGCCGCTCATGTGCAGCACCTTCACGCCGTCCAGCAGGGCGGGGGTCACGTCCTCGGGGCACAGGTGGCTGGCGGCGCTGTTCTCACGGTAGTAGAACACTTTGGTCTCGCCCACGCCGGTCTCCTTGAACATGATGCCGGTGCGGTGGTCGGGGTCGTAGATGACGCGGGAACAGTCCACGCCCTCGGCCCGGAGCTGGTTGCGGATGAAGCAGCCGAACTCGTCGGTGCCCAGGCGGCTGACCCAGGCGGCCTCCAGGCCCAGCTTTGCCAGACCCACGGCTACATTGCTCTCGGCACCGGCGGTGCGGATGCCGAAGTTCTGCACATAGCGCAGGGCACCCACGCTGTCCGGGGTGAAGGCGGCCATGGTCTCGCCGATGGTGATCAACTGAGGCATAAATAACACTCCTTTTCTTATAGGGCTCAGAACTGCAGTTCTACGCTGCAGAGCATTCGTTCGATCTGACGCCGGGCTTCGTCCAGCGCCTGCCGGGCGCTGGCGGCGGCAGCGTCGCTGTAGCGCTCCAGCGGGAAGGCAACGCTCAGCGCGGCCACCACTTTGCCGCTTTTGCGCAGCGGCACGCCGATGCAGCGGATGCCCCGGGTGCTCTCCTCACACTCGTAGGCAAAGCCGCTGGCCCGGATCTCGGCCAGCTGGTCGGCCAGGAGGCGGAAGTCGGTGATGGTGTGCTCGGTCAGCGGGTACAGGCCGTCGTAATACAGGGCCTTGAGCTGGGGCAGCTGGTAGTCGGCCAGCAGAGCCTTGCCCACGCCGGTGGCGTAGGCCGGCAGGCTGCGGCCCTCCACGGTGACGGTGTGGCTGTACAAGGGGCTCTCCACCTTTTTGAGGTAATAGACATCCCCGTTTTTCAGGCTGCCGAGGTGGCATGTCTCGTGGCAGACCGACACGATGTCGTGCATCAGGCGGTAGATCTCCCGCAGGGCGCTGGCTTCGTCCAGATAGGTGTTCCCAATGCGGAACGCCATGCGGCCGATGCGGTAGTGATGATCCTGGTCGTCCAGGGTCAGATACCCCCGGTCCCGCAGGGTGTGCAGCAGGGGAGAGATGCTGCCCTTGGCAATGCCCAGCTGCTGGGACAGCTGGGTAAGGGTGTAACCGCTGCCGTTCAGGCTGCACAGCTCCAGGATATCCAGGGCCCGGGCCAGTGAACGGTGGGCATCTCCGGAAGGCATGGGTCTCACTTCCTTTCCTTATATATAGGGCCTCTGAGAGGCATTCGGACCAGGTCGGGAAAACGACGAAGGTGTTCCGATGTGTTCCGCACAGGAATCCTGAAAACATCGGACGTGTTCGGATATCGGGCTGTATTGGGACCCGTGTTCCGATATCTGAACAAAAATTGTGCGCTTTCTGGTTCGGACGGCTGAAAACTGCAGGCCGTCCGCCCTTTTTTTGGCGGCCGGAGCGCCGCCGATCGTTGCCTTTTGCACGGGATGCAGACACTTTTGGAGCCTGCGACGGCATTGTCGGACAACTTAATAAATTGCAAACGATTAAAAATAAGCGCAACATCGTTGCTTTTGAAAGGGACTTGGTTTTTTTTCTGTAAATCCCTGCTCCAATTTCAGTATACGACACCGGAAAATAGACTGCAAGGGGCAGTTTGTTTTTCGTGGAAATGACAAGACGAGGAACAAAAAATTATAACATGCGCCGAAAATCCATATTTGTGCAGAAAATGTTAAAAAACTATTGACGGATGGAAAGAAAATTGGTAAATTTAGGACAGCGAAGTTGTTGTCGGACAACGACCCCACGGTGCCGGCCCGCAGCGGGGAAATGCCTGACAGCCATATCGGCCCGAGCGGACCCTGCGCCGGGCTGAGGAAAATGATTCTAAGGAGGAAATGAAACTATGTTGGATCCCAAATACATCCCATTGTTTATTGGCGGCTTTATCGCATGGATCTGCTTTATGATCTTTGTGGGCTGGATCACCAGCCGTGGCAAAAATGAGGGCAGCAGCTTCCTGACCGGCGGCGGCAACCTCGGCTTCTTCCTGATCTTCTGCACCGTGGGTGCTACCATGATCGGCACCGGTTCTTCCATGGGCGCCATCGGCAACGGCTTCAACCACGGTTGGGGCGGCGCCATCTACGGCCTGGGCGCATCGGCAGGTATCCTTTCCATGCTGCTGTTCACCAAGGCAAAGAACAAGGGCTTCCTGACCATGTCTGAGGAAGCACAGTATTACTACGGCGGCAAAAAGATCATCCGCCAGGTCATGGGCTTCATGATGTTCGTCATCGAGATCATCTGGCTGGGCAACCACCTGAACGGCGGTGCCAAGTACCTGGCTTACGTCACCCAGCTGCCGGACGTTACCTGTAAGATCATCACCGTTCTGGGCTTCGGCATCTACGTGTTCATCGGCGGCTACATGGCCGTTGTTACCACCGACGCTGTCCAGTTCATCGCCATCCTCATCGGCTTCCTGACCATCGCTATCCGTGCCATCCCCCTGGCAGGCGGCTATCAGAACGTGGTGGATACCTTCACCGCTGCTGGCAAGCCCGGCGCAATGACCTTCTACGGCCTGGGCTCCTACGGTGTCATGGCTGCCATAGCACTGGTGTTGTCCACAGCCATGGGCGTTATCGGTACCCCCACCCATCGTACCCGTATCTACACCTCCAAGGACGAAAAGACTGCTCGCAAGGCCTTCCTGGGCCAGGGCATCCTGCTGTTCGGCTGGAGCTTTGTTACCGCCATCATCGGCATGAGCTGCTTCACCATCGCCACCATGAATGGTGACACCCTGGCCAGCGGCGACTACGCCTTTGCTTACATGGCTACCAACGCACTGCCCCCGATCATCGGCATGATGTTCATGATCTGCGGCCTGTCCGCTACCATGTCCTCCGGTGACTCCGACGCCATCTCCGGCGTTACCATCCTGCTGACCGACGTGTACCCCAGCGTCACCGGCAAGACCATCAAGGAAGAGGATTACGCCAAGTACAGCCGTATCGCTCTGATCTGCACCTTGGGCGCTGCCTTCTTCATCACCCTGTTCGTCAACGACGTTATCGGCTACATCTCCACCATCGTGGGCGCCTTCCTGCCCGGCGTGGCTGTGGCTATGCTGCTGGGCCGCTTCTGGAAGCGTGTCAACTGGCAGGGCGGTCTGGCCTGCATCGGCTCCGGCACTCTGCTGGGCGTGCTGATCCTGGTGCTGCCTTCCTTCAAGAACTGGATCAACGCCACCATGGGTGGTCCGGCTGTGCCTGCTACCATCATTTCTCTGGTGTTCGGCATTGTGGTCTCTCTCATGTTCCCTGCTGACACCACTCCCGACGATGTGCGCCTGAAGCACGTTATGGACGACCGCCGCGGCACTGTCGTGGAAAAGGTCGCTGCTGCTGAGGCTGCTGCTGAGGAAGAAGAAGATCTGTAAGATCTATTGAGCCGGCAAACTGTAAATCTGTTTCTCCGAAAGGGGCGAGGGCATACGCCCTTGCCCCTTTCATCGTTTGCGGCAGGGTCGCCTTGCCGCAGGGCAAATTCATAGCGAGAGGGAACCTATCATGAAACGTATTTTGATCCAGAACGGCACTATATACGACGGCCTGGGGGGCCAGCCCTACCAGGCAGACCTGCTGGTGCAGGACGACCGTATTGCCCAGATCGCTCCGGGCATCACGGAGCCGGCAGACCAGGTCATCGACGCCACCGGCAAGGTGGTGACCCCGGGGTTTGTGGATATCCACCGTCACCACGACGCAAAGCCCCTCAACGACCCGCACTTTGGCGAGGTGGAGCTGGCCCAGGGCATTACCACGGCAGTGGCAGGCAACTGCGGCATCAGCATGACCCCCCGGCCGGAATCGGACGAGGCGGCAAAGGAGTATTATTCCTTTGAAGAAGCCGTCATGGGCCCCATCGGCCTGGACGGCCCCCACACCTACCGTGATTATCTGGCTGCCCTGCACAAGACCGCGCTGCCCCTGAATGTTGCCGCCATGATCGGTACCGGCACCGTCAAGATCTGCGTCAAGGGCTTTGCCGACACTCCCTACACCCAGCAGGAGCTGGACGACGCCCGTGCTCTGATCGAGGACGCCATGGCCGCCGGTGCTCCCGGTGTGTCGCTGGGCATCATGTACCTGCCGGAGTGCTACTCCTCCACCGATGAATTTGCCTACATTCTGGAGCCGGTGGGCCGCTACCACCGTGTGATCACCACCCACATCCGCGGTGAGGGCGACAGCATGGTGCAGAGCGTGCGCGAGGTGATCGAGATCGCCCGCCGCGTGGGCTGTGCCCTGGAGATCAGCCACTTCAAGAGCTGCGGCATGAAGAACTGGGGCAAGGACATCCACACCGCCATTGCCGACATCGAAGCCGCCCGCGCCGAGGGCATGGACGTGACCGTGGACTTCTACCCCTACGAGGGCGGCAGCACGGCCCTGACCACCATGCTGCCCCCGGTGTTCGTGGCCGGCAACATGACCCGTGCGCTGGAAAAACTGGGCACCCCCGAAGGGGTGGAGGAGTTCCGCCGTACCAGCAGCGTGTTGTACGACGACTGGGACAACTTCTGCATCACGCTGGGCTGGGACCGCATCATCATCAGCGGCGTGGTCCGCCCCGAAAACGAGAAGTTCCTGGGCATGCGGGTGACGGAGGCTGCCGAGAAATTCGGCTTTGAGGACGCCGCTGCACTGGCCGCCTACCTGATGCACAGCGAGGACGGTAAGACTGCCATCATCAATATGTCCATGAGCCAGGATGATATTGATACGGTGGCACGTCTGCCCTGGTCCAATATCATCTCCGATGCCATCTATGCCAAGACCGACACGCCCCACCCCCGCATGTTCGGTGCCTTCCCCAAGGTGCTGCGGGAGTATGTGGCCGAGCGCGGCATCTACACGATGCAGGAGGCCATCCGCCGGATGACCAGCCAGCCCGCCGCAAGAATGGGATTAGTCGGACGAGGGAGCTTGCAGAAAGGCAACTATGCTGATATACTGGTATTCGATCCGAAGAAGTTCACGGATCATGCCACCTTCACGAATCCTGCCCAGAAGGCCACCGGTCTGGACTGGTGCATCGTCAACGGCCAGGTCGCCATTGACCACGACCGGCGCACCACGACCGGTGCCGGTATGGTGCTGACGGTGTAAGGAGCTGCCATGTCGATCGCAATCCTTCTGCAGCAGATCCTGATCATCTTTCTGGAGATCGGCACCGGTGCAGCCGTGACCAAACTGGGCATCATGGACGACGGGAACAGCAAGTTCCTGTCCAACCTGGTCATGTCGGTCACCCTGCCCTGCACCCTGCTGGCCAGTGCCAGCATCGACGGCGGCCGCGAGGCCGTGGCCGGCATGCTCAAAGGCTATGTGGTGCTGGAGATCTTCTACATCCTCACCATCGGCATCTGCCTTGTGCTGAGCAGGGCCATGCACCTGACCCGCGGCCAGAAGGCCGTGCTGGTGGGTGCCGCCGTCATGCCCAACAGCGCCTTCATCGGCATCCCACTCATCAGCGCCCTGCTGGGCAGCGAGGCGGGTGCCCTGTACGGTGCCGCCGGCATCATGGCCTACAACATCCTGTTCTTTACTTATGTACAGCACCTGTTCGACCCGGAAGCCAAGGTGAGCATCAAAGCATTCCTTACCCCCACCAACATCACCACCGCCATCATGGTGGTCATGCTGGTGACCGGCCTGCGGCTGCCCGCCATTCTGGAGAGCTTCTGCAAGGCGGTGGGCAATACCACCACCCCGCTGGCTCTTATGATCGCAGGCAGCATGCTGGCCCGCAGTGACCTGAAAAAGCTGGTCACGAACCCCATGGTATGGCTCATCACGGCCCTGCGGTGCGTCGTGTTCCCGCTGGGCTTCCTGGCGGCGCTGTACTTCCTGCCGCTGGACCGCACCCTGTGCATGGCAATCCTGATTCTGGCATCCTGCCCGGCAGGCAGCCTGACGGCCGTGCTGGCAAAGCAGTACGACACCGAAGGGGAGCTGGCAAGCCAGGCCGTTGCACATTCCACCCTCAGTATCCTGATCAGCGTGCCGCTGGTGTTGAGCCTTGGCAGTACGCTGTTGGGAATATAAACAAGTCGCTTCACAGTCGGCGCACACCGGCTGCGGAACATCTTTCAACCGGCAGCAGCCCCCGTTTCGGCTGCGTCAGAGAAAAAGAAGAGAGGTTTTTTCTTATGGCAAATGTCTACGATAAGCTCAAGGAAATGAACATCACCCTGCCCGCACCCCCGCCGAAGGGCGGCGTCTACACTCCGGTCATGGAGTTCGGCGATCATCTGCTGTACTGCAGCGGCTGCGGCCCTGACATCGGCGACGGCCACAACATCGTGGGCAAGGTCGGCGGCGACCTGACCCTGGAGCAGGGCCAGAAGGCTGCTTACAACTGCATGCTGAACCTGCTGGCCAATCTGGACGCCAAGCTGGGCGACCTGAACCGCATCAAGCGCTGCGTCAAGGTCCTGGGCTTTGTCAACTGCACCGATGATTTTGCACAGCAGCCGCAGGTCATCAACGGCGGCTCCAACCTGCTGTTCGAGCTGTTCGGCGAGGAGAAGGGTCTGCCCGCCCGCACCGCCATGGGCACCAATTCCTGCCCGGGCAACATCGCGGTCGAGATCGAGATGCTGGTGGAGTATGAATAAGATCAACGACAACCTCTATACCTTTGAGGGTCAGCAGGACATCGTAAGCCCGCAGCTGGTCTATTACCCGGCGATCATCCGCGAGAATATCCGCAAGATGATCGACATTGCAGGCGGCGCTGCCCGCCTGTGGCCCCACATCAAGACCCACAAGATGGCCGAGGTGGTCCAAATGCAGATCGAGGCGGGCATCGACCGCTTCAAGTGCGCCACCATCGCCGAGGCTGAAATGGCCGCCAAGGCCGGTGCGAAGCACCTGACTCTGGCGTACCCGCTGGTGGGCCCCAACATCAAGCGCTTTGCCGCGCTGCAGGCCGCCTTCCCGGAGGTGGAGTTCTTTGCCATCGGCGATGACACGGAGCAGATCCGCAAGCTGGGCCAGACCTGCAAGGCCAATGTGCTGATGGATGTGGACATGGGCCAGCACCGCACCGGTGTGCCGCTGGATAAAGTGGAAGCGATGTACCGGGAGTGGAACACCCTGCCCGGCATCGTCATGCGCGGCATGCACTGCTACGACGGCCACCGCCACGAGAGCAGCGTGCAGGAGCGCGAGGTGGCTACCGCCCCTGTGGACAAGCAGATCGAGGAGATCAAGGCCCGCCTGAAGGCGGACGGCATCTGCTGCGAGATCCTGATCATGGGCGGCACCCCGTCCTTCCCGGTCCACGCCGAGATGACCGGAGAGTTTTTGAGCCCCGGCACCTGCGTGATCCAGGACGCTGGCTATCGCAACGCCTACCCGGACCTGAAGTTTACCCCGGCTGCTGCCCTGCTCACCCGCGTGGTGAGCCGCCCCAGCCGCGACACCTTCACACTGGATCTGGGCTGCAAGGCCGTGGCCACCGATCCCCAGCCGGAGCGCGCGGAGATCGTGGGCATGGAGTATGCCCGCACCGTGATCCAGAACGAGGAGCACTGGGTGGTGCGTGTGCCGGAAGAGCACATCGCCGACATCCCGCCCATCGGGACCGAGCTGTTTGCCATCCCGACTCACGTCTGCCCCACCAGCGCCCTGTACCCGGCGGTCCCGGTGGTGGAAAACGGCAAGGTCACAGGCTGGTGGAAGGTCGCTGCGCGTGACCGCCGCCTGACCCTGTGAGAGAGTATCTGAGAGTTTTATAAGGAGTTGAATATGATTCTGAAAAGTCAGCAGGTCCGTTCCCTGTCCCCTGAGATGGACCCCCTGCGCATGGGCATGGGCTGGACGGTCGATGACCTGAGCAAGCCCCAGATCATGGTGGAGAGCACCTACGGCAACAGCCATCCGGGCTCCGGTCACCTGAATATCTTTGTGGAAGAGGCTGTCCGCGGCGTGAACGACCACGGCGGCAGGGCTGCCCGGTATTTTGCCACCGACATGTGCGACGGCATGGCCCAGGGCCATGACGGCATCAACTACTCGCTGGCCCACCGCGAAGCCATCACCAACCTGGTGGAAGCACAGGCCAACGCCACCACCTTTGACGGCGGTGTGTTCATTTCCAGCTGCGACAAGGCCATGCCCGCCATGCTCATGAGCATCGGCCGCATGAAGGACATGATGGCAGCCATCGTGGTCACCGGCGGTGTCATGGAGGCATACGACCTGCCCGCCAAGTACACCGAGAACGACCCCGGCTGTGCCATCAACGAGCTGCTCACCCTGGAGCAGATCGGCAAGTTCAGCGCACAGTACGAGCGCGGCGAGATCCCGGCCGAGCAGCTGACCTACTACAAGCAGCACGCCTGCCCCAGCTGCGGCGCCTGCTCCTTTATGGGCACTGCCTCCACCATGCAGGTCATGGCCGAGGCTCTGGGCCTGATGCTGCCCGGCACCGCTTTGATGCCGGCCACTGCCCCCGAGCTGAAGCAGGCTGCCTACGACGCCGGTGCACAGCTGATGAAGCTGGTGGAAGCCGGTGTCACCGCAGGCGATATCGTGGATATGCGCAGCTTTGAGAACGCCATCATGGTCCATGCGGCCATTTCCGGCTCCACCAATGCCCTGATGCACATCCCCGCCATTGCCCACGAGTTCGGCTTCGAGATCGACGCCGACACCTTTGACCGGATGCACCGCGGCGCACACTACCTGCTGAACATCCGTCCCGCAGGCGACTGGCCTGCCCAGTATTTCTACTATGCAGGCGGCGTGCCCCGCATCATGGAAGAGATCAAGTCCATGCTGCATCTGGATGCCAAGACCGTTACCGGCAAGACCCTGGGCGAGAACCTGGAGGAGCTGAAGAAGAACGGCTTCTACGAGCACTGCGATGCCCTGCTGGCCGAGAAGAGCAAGAAGATCGGCCGCGAGATCAAGCGCACCGACATCATCCGCAGCTTCGACGAGCCCATCGGCACCAACGGTTCCATCGCCATCCTGCGCGGCAACCTGGCCCCGGAAGGCTGTGTCATCAAGCACACCGCCTGCCCCAAGGCCATGTTCAAGGCGACCTTGACCGCCCGCCCCTTCGACTGTGAGGAGGACGCCATCGACGCCATCCTCCACGGCCGCATCCACCCGGGCGATGCCGTGTTCATCCGCTACGAAGGCCCCCGCGGCAGCGGTATGCCGGAGATGTTCTACACCGGCGAGGCCATCTGCTCCGACCCGACCCTGGCCTCCAGCGTGGCCCTCATTACTGACGGCCGCTTCTCTGGTGCCAGCCGTGGCCCCGTCATCGGCCATGTCAGCCCGGAAGCCGCCGCAGGCGGCCCCATCGCACTGGTGGAAGAGGGCGATATCATTGAACTGGACGTGGAGGCCCGCCGCCTGGAGATCACCGGTGTGAAGGGCGAGCACAAGACCCCCGAAGAAATGGACGCCATTCTGGCAGAACGCAAAGCCAACTGGAAGGGTTTTACAAGCAAATACACCCATGGCCTGCTGAAGCTGTATAGTCAGCACGCAGTCAGTGCCATGAAGGGTGCTTACATGGAGTAAGGAGTGTAAAAACTATGGCAGAAGCAAGAAGTCTGGCCGATATCAAACTGGATAACGCCTATAAGTTCGGCGCTGGCCGTTACCTGCAGGAAGCAGGGGCCCTGAACCTGCTGGGCGGCGAGGTGGCACGTCTGGGCAAAAAGGCCCTGGTCATTGCCGGCCCCCGCGCCTGGGCAGCCACCGAAGGCAAGGCAGAAAAGAGCCTGAAGGATGCCGGTGTGGAGTTTGAACTCTCCCTGTACCCGGATCAGAACACCTACGAGCGCGCCAAGGAGCACGCCCTGCAGGCCCTGACCACTGGCTGCCAGGTCATCGTGGGCGTGGGCGGCGGCCGCATCATGGATCAGGCCAAGGCTACGGCACACTTTGCAGGCGACCTGCCCATCGTGGAGGTGCCTACCTCCATTGCCACCTGCGCGGCATTTGCCCCGCTGAGCGTCATGTACACTGCCGAGGGTGCCTCCCTGGGCAGCCTGCGCTATGACCACGAGGTCAACGCCATCGTCATGGACATGGACGTGATCTGCAAGGAGCCCCCGCGCTACGCAGCCAGCGGCATCATGGACGGCATGGCCAAGATGATCGAGATCCAGAACGGCCGCAGCGAGATCCTGCTGGACGATGTGAGCATCGGTCTGTTCACCGCTTACACCATCGCAGAGATGGCTTACCATGTTTACGAGAAGGAGGCCCATCAGGCCTGCCATGACATTGCCGAGGGCAAGCTGACCAAGGCCGTGGAGGATATCGCCTACCTGAACGTTGCCGTGGCCGGCATCGTCAGCGGCGTGAGCAAGGGCTTTGGCCAGACCGCTCTGGGCCACGAGACCTACGAGCTGGTGCGCACCCACTTCACCCAGGAGGCAAAGCCCTACCTGCACGGTGAGATCGTGGCCATCGGCGACTGCCTGCAGCTGGCCTTCAACGGCCATCCGGAGCAGGTGGCACCCTTCCGTGATTTCATGCGCAGCATGAACATGCCCCTGACCCTGGAGGACATCGGCATCGACCCGAACTCCCCCAAGATGGAGAACCTGTTCCAGGATCTGTTCCACAGCCCCTTCATGGAGCCCACCGCAGAAAATGAGGCACGCCTGCGCAAGGCCATGCACTATCTGTCTGCAGACTGATCCCCGCAGCATTCCCTGAACCGCAATGACAGCGCTCCCTGAACCGTCTCGGACGGCGCAGGGGGCGCTGTTTTGTCTTTTTGGCACAAAGAAGCCCAAAAATCCTCTTTTTCTTTTGTGATTTTTCCGCTATACTAGAGGCGCAGGAATTCCAATGGGCACGGCCCATGATAAGAAGAAGGTGAGGATGTCCGTATGAAAATGCAGGAAGGCTTTTTGTGGGGCGGTGCAACCGCTGCCAACCAGTGTGAGGGCGCCGCTTCGGCGGGGCCCTTTGCGTTCTGCCCGGCGGGTTTTGGACGAATCGGCTGAAAAACAGCAAAATTCGGTCAGAATGCGCTAGAATGCTGGACAGCATCCTGTGAATTGTGGTAGAATTGCAATAGAATGCGTGGAAGCGCAAAACCGATGCTGCGCGGTGAACGCAGCAAAGATGAAAGATGAAAGAGGTCGTTTGTGATGAAGATTATTCGTGCAAAGGATTACGCAGACATGTCCCGCAAGGCGGCAAACATTATTTCCGCACAGGTCATCATGAAGCCCAATTGCGTGCTGGGTCTGGCCACCGGCGGCACCCCGGTGGGGGCCTACCAGCAGCTGGTGGAGTGGTACAACAAGGGCGACATTGATTTCTCGGAGGTCACCACCGTGAACCTGGACGAGTACCGCGGCCTGCCCAAGGACCACCCGGAAAGCTACTGGAGCTTCATGCACCGCCACCTGTTCGACCACGTCAACATCAACCCCGCCCGCATCAACCTGCCGGACGGCACCAACCCCGATGCGGACGCAGCCTGCGCCCAGTACAACCAGATCATCCACAGCGTGGGCGGCATCGACCTGCAGCTGCTGGGCATCGGCCACGACGGCCACATCGGCTTCAACGAGCCGGGCGAGGCCTTTGAGCTGGAGACCCACTGTGTGGACCTGACCCAGGAGACCATCGAGGCCAACAAGCGCTTCTTTGACGGCAACGTAGACCTGGTGCCCAAGCAGGCCTACACCATGGGCATCAAGACCATCATGCAGGCCCGTAAGGTGCTGATGGTGGTCAACGGCACCGGCAAGGCCGAGATCGTGAAGAAAGCCTTCTTCGGCCCGGTCACCCCGGAAGTGCCCGCCAGCATCCTGCAGATGCACCCCGACTTCACCCTCGTGGGCGACGAAGAGGCCCTGAGCCTGATCTGATCGGTTCCCCAAAGCATGTTTCTGCCGCCGCACGGCCCTGCCACCGTGCGGCGGCTTTTTTCTGAGCAGGGGAATTGTAACGCGGCAAAAAATACAGTATACTGGAACAAAAACCACCACGAGGGAGGGGCGGCCGATGTTCAGCGAAGAGATGATCTGCAGCCTGAATGATCTGGAGCTGGAAGTTTATAAGTATGTTGTGCGGAACGCGGACAAGGTGTGCTATATGCGCATCCGGGAGTTTGCGGATGCCGCCCATGTGTCTACCTCCACCATCCTCCGGTTCTGCAAAAAGGCGGGCTGCGACGGCTACGCGGAGTTCAAGATCCGGCTGCGCCAGCATCTGGAACAGGCAAAGCAGCCGCCGGTCAAGGACGATGTGTCGGAGGTCATCGACTTTTTGAAAAAGACCTGCTCGGCGGAGTTTGAGCAGAAGCTGGACATGTTGACCAGGGTCATCTTTCAGGCCCGGCACATCTTTTTTGTAGGCAGCGGCATGTCCGGCATTGTGGCCAAGTACGGGGCACGCTATTTTTCCAGCATGGGCAAGTTCTGCCTGTACATCGACGAGCCCCATTACCCCACTGAGAGCCGATTCGTGGAAAATTCGTTGGTGATCGTGTTTTCGGTGTCCGGTGAGTCCCGCGACACCATCGGCCATGTGATGCGCTTCAAGGAGCAGAACTGCCAGATCCTCAGCGTGACCAACACGGAAAACTGCACCATCGCAAAACTCTCGGACTATAATCTGGCCTATTATGTCACCTACGAGCGGCTGGGAGTCTACGATGTGACCACGCAGCTCCCGGCCATGAGCATCGTGGAACGGCTGGGCAAAAAGCTCTACCGCTACACCTCCGAGGGCCCGGCAGCCATCTGAAAAAAGTCCAAAATAAAAAACAGGGTGTTACCTGGAAAAAACAAGTGCGAAAAAACGGCACTTGTTTTTTTATGCCCAGAAACTGCTGACAAACCACCTGCCTGCGTCTATAATGGACGCATCAGAAGTACTTCGACCGGAAATTGGATGACTTGAAAAGGTAAAGGAGAAACAATCATGGCAAAAGATTATGCTGCGATCTCCAAAAAGATCGTGGAGAACATCGGCGGTGTGGAGAACATTGCCAGCGTGACCCACTGCATGACCCGCCTTCGCTTCGTGGTGAAGGACGAGGGCAAGATCAACGACGCAGCCGTCAAGGCGACCGACGGCGTGATGGGCGTCGTGAACCAGGGCGGCCAGTACCAGATCATCATTGGCAACCATGTGGAAGAGGCCTACAACGAGGTGCTCAAGATGGGCGACTTCGGCGAGGCAAGCCAGGTGGCCCGCGGCGAGAAGAAGGAGCCCCTGACCCTGAAGAAGGTGGGCAACAACATTCTGGATGCCATCGTGGGCACCATGTCCCCGCTGATCCCCGCCATCATCGGCGGATCCATGGTCAAGCTGCTGGTCATGCTGCTGGGCATGGTCGGTGTGTTGTCGGCCGACGGCGAGACCTACAAGATCCTGAACACCATCGGTGACGCAGCCTTCTACTTCCTGCCGGTGATGGTGGCCGCTTCTGCTTCCAAGAAGTTCAACACCAATATGTTCATCGCCATTGCCATTGCTGGCCTGATGCTGCACCCGGATTTCCGCACCATGATGGAGGCTGTCACGGTCGGCGACACCGCCGCACACTTCCTGGGCATCCCGGTGGTGGGCGTCAAGTACACCTACACCGTCATCCCGGCCCTGTGCATGACCTGGATCCTGTCTTACATTGAGCGTGCCATCGACAAGATCACCCCGGCTGTCACCAAGAACTTCCTCAAGCCCATGCTGATCTTCCTCATTGCTGCTCCCATTGCGATCATCGTGGTCGGCCCGGTCGGCATCATGATCGGCGAGGGCATCTCCGCATTCGTCTACTTCGTGCAGGCTAAGCTGGGCTTCCTGGCTGTGGGCATCATGGGCGCCCTCTGGCCCCTGCTGGTCATCACCGGCATGCACCGCGTGTTCACCCCCACCATCCTGCAGACCATCTCCGAGACCGGCATGGAGGGCACCGTTATGCCCTCTGAGATCGGTGCAAACCTGTCCCTGGGCGGCGTGTCCCTGGCCGTTGCCTTCAAGACCAAGAACAGCGAGCTGCGCCAGACCGCTCTGGCCGCTGCTTCCTCTGCTCTGATCGCCGGCACCACCGAGCCCGCCCTGTACGGCGTGGCCGTGCGCCTGAAGCGCCCCCTGATCGCTTCCCTGATCACCGGCTTTGTCTGCGGCTGCCTGGCCGGCATGGCAGGTCTGGCCAGCCGTTCCATGGTGTCGCCCAGCGTTCTCACCGGTGTGCAGTTCATCGACCCGGCCAACCCCGGCGTGAGCATCGCCTGGATCGCCGGCATCTCGGTGCTGTCCATCGTGCTGTCCTTTGTGCTGACGCTGGTGATCGGCTTTGAGGATCTCCCGGAAGAGGAGTGATTCCCATGTCTGATTACAAACTGCCCGAAAATTTCCTCTGGGGTGCTGCCATTGCGGCCAATCAGGCCGAAGGCGCTTACAACGAGGGCGGCCGCGGCCTGAGCAACATCGACATGATGCCCCACGGTGTCCACCGCATGGAGGTCAAGCTGGGCGGCACGCCCCACCCGACGCTGCAGGCAGGGGAGTATTACCCCAGCCACACCGGCGTGGACTTCTACCACCATTACAAAGAGGACATCGCCCTGATGGCAGAGCTGGGGCTGAAGGTGTTCCGCACCTCCATCTCCTGGTCCCGCCTGTACCCCCACGGCGATGAACGGACCCCCAACCCGGAGGGTGTGGCCTTTTACCGCAATGTGTTCCAGGAGTGCCGGAAGTACGGCATTGAGCCGCTGGTCACCCTGTGCCACTTTGATATCCCCATGGGTCTGGTGGAGCAGTACGGCTCCTGGCGCAGCCGCAAAACGCTGGAATGCTTTGCCCGCTACGCCGAGACCTGCTTCAAAGAATACTCCGGCCTTGTACACTACTGGCTTACCTTCAACGAGATCAACATCCTGTTGCACAGCCCCTTCTCCGGGGCAGGCATCGCCTTCCAGGAGGGCGAGAACCGCAGTCAGGTGATCTATCAGGCGGCCCACCATGTGCTGCTGGCCAGCGCCACGGCCACCCGCCTGGCCCACCAGTACGACCCCGCCAATCAGGTGGGCTGCATGCTGGCCGGCGGCAGCTTCTACCCCTACTCCTGCAACCCGGAGGACGTCTGGGAGTCGGTGCAGAAGGAGCAGGAAAACCTGCTCTTCATCGACGTGCAGGTGCGGGGCCGCTACCCCGGCTACGCCCGCAAGCTGTTTGCGGAAAAGCAGGTGCAGCTGCACACCGAGCCCGGCGATGACGCCCTGCTGCGGGAGAACACCGTGGACTTCATCTCCTTCAGCTACTATGCCAGCCGCTGCGTGGCGGCCAGCCTGGAGGGCAAGGCCGTGAACGACGGCAACGTGGTGCGCTCGGTGAAGAACCCCTATCTGCAGACCAGCCAGTGGGGCTGGGCCATCGACCCGCTGGGCCTGCGCATCACCATGAACCAGCTGTACGACCGCTACCAGAAACCGCTGTTCCTGGTGGAAAACGGTCTGGGTGCCCACGACACGGTGGAGCCTGACGGCAGTGTCCACGATGATTACCGCATCGACTACCTGCGCCGTCACATCGAGGCGGTCAAGCAGGCTGTGTCCGACGGCGTGGACCTGATGGGGTACATCGCCTGGAGCGGCATCGACCTGGTGTCCGCCTCCACCGGCGAGATGAGCAAGCGGTACGGCTTCGTCTATGTGGACAAGCAGGACGACGGCACCGGTACGCTGGCCCGCAGCAAGAAAGATTCCTTCTACTGGTATCAGAAGGTCATCCGCTCCAACGGCGCAGACCTCTGAGCACTTTTCCCCGTTTCGTAAATGCAGAAAGCCGCCCCGCAGGCACCGGAAGTTCCGGCCTGCGGGGCGGCTTTTGCTGTGTGCTGTGTGCTGGACCGCTGCATGGAACTGGAAGCCATGTACCGCAAGGGCTGGCAGGACGCCGAAAAGCTGGTACAGTGGTACCGCGCTGCCAAAGCAGAAGCATAAGCCGAACACAACACGAAAGGGCCTCCCCGGAATGGGGAGGCCCTTTCTATGCGTTTACGACTTGACGTGGATCACGTTGGAAGGGAAAAGCATCAGTGCTTTTCCTTGTACTTGAGGCTGGCGAATGCGCCTGCGATGGTCAGCAGCATGCCGCTGAATGCCATGCCCAGAGCGGCCATCCAGTTCACGCCGGTCTGCGGCAGTGCATCCTGCACAGCGGGCAGGACCGCGTCAGACGGCAGGACCGGAGTTTCCGGAGCAGCATCATCCGGGGTGGCGTCCTGCACGGGCGGCAGCTCGGGGGTCTCCGGGGTCACGACTTCGTCCGGGGTCTCATCCTCCACAGGCGTTTCCGGCGGGGTGACCGGCGGGACGATGACCGTCTCTTCGCCGTTCACGGTGACCGTGCGGGTCTCAATGGAGGTATAGTTGTAGTCCACATGGGCGTCGGTGGTGGTCACGGTCTCCTTGGACACTGGCGTGGTGTTCACCTTGTCCGTGGTGCGGTAGCTGTAGCTGACGCTGCCGGTGTCGTAGCTGGTCTCGCCCTTGCCGGAGAACAGTTTCTTCAGCACCTCGGTAAAGGTGGTGTAGTGGCCTTTGCCGGTACCGGATCCGGTAACCGTTTCGCTCTTATCCTGCGTATAGGCACCGTTGAAGCCGCCGGAAGTATTTTCGCCGTAAGCCGTAGCACTCTCACTGGTTTTATGTGTGGTGGTCTGCTTGTTCAGCTCCAGAAGGCGGTTGGCGAAGTCCTGAGAGCTGCGGATGCTCAGCGGGGCGGTGATGGTCTTGATGGTGGATTCCGTCTGGCCGACGACCTTGCCCTCGCTCACCTGGGTCAGCTTGGAGATCATCAGGTCATAGCCGCCGACGTAACCCCAGGTGCCGTCCTGGCGCTTGTAGGTGCTGTTGATGCAGGTGTTGGCATCGCGGGTCATATAGCCGTAGGCGGTCAGCTCGGAGGTCTTGAGATAGACCTGATAGCCGCTCTCACCGGTGCTGTTGGTGCCGGTGGTTCCAATCTTCACAACGTAGGTGCCGACGATGGCATCACGCTCTTTTTTCGTGAGGCTGGCGGCCGTCTTGTTGCTGCCAGTTGCCTTCAGGTAGGCATTGATGGCCTGATCTTCCGCACTGACCCAGTACCAATAATCGTCAAAGCCACCCTGATACAGCTTGATGTTTCCGTTCTCCTTGATGGGATCATAGGCGACAGTGCCGGTCAGCTTGTAGTAGGCGCTCTTGTCAGGGCAGTTGTTGGGATTGCCGCGGTCATACTCGTAGTGGCCGTTGCCCTTGCCGCCCTCATCGTCCCAGCTGATCTTACTGTCCAGGCCGACCGGCTGGTTGCCCTTACTGTTGACCAGGTTTCCGGCATCGTAGTTCCACTCCAGATTCTTGCTTACCAGCACACAGTCGGTCTGATCGACATTACCGTCCTTGTCCGGCAGCAGATCCAGCTTGGAGCCGGAAGCAAGATCGAGGTGGCCGATGTCGTCGCGCTGCTCTTCGTAGTGCACAGTGTTACTATGAACACGAACTTCCTGGCCGTTAGCGTCTGTATAGTAATAATAGCCGCCCCACCGAGTCCATTTCCAATAGACCTCAATTTTGGAACCATCCGGTGCCTTGCTGAAGGATTTGAATTCATCCGTCTTTTCACCGGAGTAGTAGTTCTTCTTGGTCTCTTCGTAATCAGAACCCTTGTTGGCAACGTAAGTGGAGCTCTTGGCGATCCGCTCCTGCTCCTGCAGAGCCTTGATCAGCTCATCCTTGCTCATATTTTCGGGCGAGATGGCCGTGGTGAAATACTTGATGATGTCCGTCTTCTCGGTCTTGTCCGTAACCTCCAGATTGCCGATCCAGAGTTCCTCGCCGGGCAGAAGTTTGCTCTGGATCTCCTGAATCTGCTTCCACAGCTCGTCGTATGCCTTCTCAAGATCCTTATTGTCCTTGATGATGTCGGTGACACTGGAGGAGGTGTGCACATCCTTCCGGACGGTGAGGGTCTCGCTCAGGGTGCTGTAATCCACGGTGATGGTTTCGTCACCCTTCGTGAAGGTCGCGGTCTTGCCGTCGGCGTTCAGTCGGATGCTGTCAGCGGGAACACTGTATTGGCCTGCCAGCGCGGTCTGGATCTCTTCAGGGGTCAGCGGAGCACCGGCCTGTTTGGTGAAGGTGTAGGTGGTCTTTACGCCGTTTTTGTCCTCGACCGTGCAGGTGTAGCCGTCATTGGTTTTGGTCACCTTGTCGTAGGTCTTTCCGTCCACCGTAATGGTGCCGGCCTTTTCGTCGATCGACCAGTTCTTGCCGCCGGGGATCACCAGCTTGTCGTTAAGATCCTTGGCGTCCGTCTTTGTGGATTCGGAAAGTTCGTCGATCGTCCATTCTACGCGCTTGATGCCGGAGAAGTCCATGCTGCTGATATTGATGTTATAACCTGCAGCTTTCAACTCATCTTTGTTCTTATATTCGGGGTGCTGGTTCAGCAACTCCGCCCAGGCAATCTCTTCCTTCTCCGTATCGCTGAGGGAAGCGGACGATTCCGTGATTGTGCAGGTACGGGTGATCTTGGTGCTGGTGCCGTCGGGCAAGGTCACGGTGTCTTCCTTTTTGTAGATCGTGGTGCCCTTCTCCGGGTCGTTGATGTCGACTGTCCAACCATCGAGAGAGGGAAGTTTACCGCTGCCGGGCTTGACGTAGGTGCCGTTGAGGGAACCACTTTCGGTCCATGTATTCGAGCCGGTCACATAAGCGGTACCGGTGATGACGTTGTCCGTGACATCCTTGCGGGTCTCGGTGTCCTTGCTCGGATCAGAGCTGCCCGGCTGAGGCGCAGAAACCGTTGCACCGTCATAGCGGAGGGTGACAGTATGAACATTGCCGTCTGCATCGGTATAGCTGAGATTGAGCTGGCCTTTGCCGGTGGAATCAATCGTATTCAGCTGATTCTTGAAATCATCGGTCTCCACATTAATGCCGGCGTTCCGGGCGGCATCCGTCAGAGCGGCCTTGATGGCTTCCAGCTTGGCAGCTTCCTCGGCACTCTTGATGCTTTCCTGACCGCCTTCGACCTGGCCGGGGGTCTTGGTGACCTCGGTGACCTCCACGGTGTAGCTCAAAGTCTTGCGGACGGCTTCCTTCTGGTCAAAGGACAGTTTTTCGCCTTTGTAGTAAACGCCGTTGTCATCGCCGGTGAAGCCCTCGCCCAGACGTTTGGCCAACTGCTCGTTGGTAAGCTGCTTGGTGTCTTCCGTTTTCTTGACTTTATAGGTATATTCTTTGCCGTCTACGGTTTCCGTATAGACATACTCGCCGGTATCTTTGTTATAGTTCTTATCATCAAGCATTTTGCCCAGCTTCTCCGAAGAGATCTCAATAACATCCGTCTTGGTCTCGTCGGTGTTCTTGGCAGTGATGCTTGGCAGTTTGATCTCAGTAGTCAGATCCTCATTATCAACATCCACGGTGCCCTTTTCCACCTTGAGCACCAGCGTGGTCTCAGTGGTGGTCTCGACCGTATTGTCGGTGATCTTGTAGTAGGTGACGCGGGTGACGGTGTTGCCGTTCTCGTCGGTGGAGGTCTCTTCCTTTTTCAGGATATAGGTGGTCTTGCCCTCGTCGTCGGTCTTTTTCTCCACGCCGTCCTTGGGGACGTCCAGCAGCTTGGCAACGTCCTCAGCGGACATTTCCTTCGTTTCGGGCTCGCTGGTCTTTTTCAGGGTCAGGGTCTTGGAGTTGCCGTCCTTGGCGGGCTCGACCTTGTCCACGGTGTAACCGCCCAGCTTGGCATCCTTATCGGTTTTCCAGTCCGGACGCACGTCCTTGCCAAGCTCGTCGTCGAGGTTGATCTCTTCGCCCTTCTTGGTGTCGGTGATGGTGGTTTCGGACTTTGCCTCACCGGTGCCGGTGGTGGTAGTGGTCTGGGTGCCGGTGGTCTCGGTGGGGGTGGTGATGGTGGTGTTGCCGTCCTCGTCCTTGCCCACCACGGGGTCGCCCTTCTTCACTTCGGCGTCAGGGTCCACGACGGTGGTGCTGGAAGAGCTGTCGGGGGTCTCTTCCTTGGTGGCCTCGCCGATCTTGCCGTCCTTGCCGGTGGCTTCGTCCTTCTTGCTGTTGTCGATCACGTCACCCTTCACATAGGTGCCGTCGGGGTTCTCAGTCTCGTCCGTCTCGCCGGGCTCTTCCGGCTTCTCAGCGGGCTTGTAGTCGATGATGATATCATCGGTTTTGGTGCCGGGGCCGAACGCGGGAGCCTGATCATCTTTCTTGGCCTCATCGTTCACCGGGGGAACAAACTCTTCCTGCTTTTCCTCTTCGCCCTCGACCTCGCCTTCTGCGGTCTTACCTTCCACAGGGGCGGGCTCGGCCTGCGGGGCAGCGCTATCCTCGACAGAGTCGGGGCCTTCCACAGCATGGGCAGCCATGGGCTGTGCAGCGACACAGGCGGTCAGGGCTACGGACATGGCAGCGAGTTTCAGCTTTTTGTTCGTCATGATTGATGGCTCCTTTCAAATGGTGTCAAGTCTTTTACGCATTACCACTGTCCCATATAATGGACATGTTTCGAGGTTTACTATCCTGCTTCCTTTATACCATTTTCTAGTGCAGGTTGTCAAGAAAAAATATGTAGAAACGCATGATTTGTGAAAATATTCCAAAGTCTGAATTGGATATTTTGCACAAATCACAAGAATTTGTTGCAGAAAAAAGAGAAACTGTTGCGGACGTGAAATGATGCGGTTGCGGTACTGGTGCAGAGTGTGCGGATTGTTGCGGAAAACCACTTTTTGAGGGACGGAATTTCTGGCAAAGAACCGGCTGGAATTTCTCCGGCCGCCCTGCTGCAGACGAAAAAGGCCCCCGGAAACCTGCGTCTCCGGGGGCCTTGCCCTCTACCTTATATAGGGCAGTCGGCGATCACTGCTTCTGCTTCAGCCGGGCCAGGTAGCTGTCGGCGGCCACGGCGGCAGCGGTGAAGCTGTTGTTCTTCCACCAGTTGATGAGGGCGGCCACGGTGGTGATGCCGGCGGTGACCAGCTGCTCCACAGTGGCGCTCTCGATGGGCAGCACGGGCTTGCCCATTGCGCTCAGCACCTGATTGGTCAGGGCCAGCAGGAGCACAGCGGTGCGGGCCAGGGTAGCGGCGGAGATCTTGTTGCTCAGTTCCATAAATCAGTTCCTCTCTTTCATTCGTTCATGGTTCTCAAGGTCGGCGATGCGGTGGTTGGCCACCTTCATCTGCTCTTCCAGAATGGGCACGCGGCGGGCGAAATTGTTGTGCTCGCGCACCTCGCGGGTCAGCTCTTCGAGCTTGGTGTCGGTCACGGCCTGACTGCGGCTGTTGGCGATCAGCACCCCGATCAGGGTCACGGCACCGGCAAGGATAGCTGAGATGATGCTTTCCATTGGTATCACCCCCTTACTGCGTCCATCTGCTCTTGTTGGGCCGGGTGTCCACATGCACCCAGCCCTTGGCGCGTCCGCTCTTCACCGGGTAGCGGCCCACGCCGCCCCAGTCCGGCATCAGGCTCTCGGCGTATGCGGCCACGGCCTCCACGGTGGTGTCCGCCACCTGGATGTCCGCCGCCTTGCCCAGCAGGTGCTGGCTGGATTTGGAGCCGCCGACGGCGGTGTTGTGGGTTCCGGTGCGGTAGCCGCTGGTGATGGTGACCGCCTTGCCGAAGTGCTCCCGGATGGCCTGTAGCAGCACCACGAGGGTCTGGTCGATCATGATAGCGTCGCTGCCGTCGCGGCAGCGAAACTCGCGCACCTTAAAGCCCGGTGCCAGCTGCCTGGCCCCGTCCTTCTTCAGGCTGTACTGTTTGATTGCCATATGTATCACGTCCTTTCACGGGGTCAGACCCCGATTTTTGTAATTTCCTCAGCGTTTGCCTTATCCTCAGCGTCCAGCGCGTCGTAGTACGCCTGCGCCAGAGCCTCCACCTCTGCGATGTCGTCCTCCGTCAGCAGACCGCTGTCCAGATGGACGTATGTTCTGTCCAGCCAGTATGCCACGTCGCGTCCGGCGGCGATTTCCCGCTTGATGGAGCGCAAGGTCAAATCGTGTCTGGCTTTGGATTTAATTGCCATAGTCAGTCCTCCTTAGGTCATGGACGCTACTGCGTCCTCCAGTTTTTTGATTGCAATGTTCACATCCCTCTGATACTCCAGCTTGACCCCTGCACCGTCACCAGCCTGCACCACCGTGTCAGGGCCGTAAGCAGTGAGAGCTTTGTAGGCGGCGATTTCGTCAGGGGTGAGCGGGGTTTCGATGGGTTCGATTGGAACGTATAAATAGGTCGGGTGCGCTGTAAACCAAGCTTTAGCTTCATCAACTGTAGCAGATTGCCCTTTAGGGTTAAAAAGAGCAGATTTCAAAGAAATCGTGTCACCCGTTTCACTATAGTACAAAGACAAATCGGCATTTGAGCCTGTGGAATAGCTAGTCATTTGCACAGGAAACGTGGTGCACAAGCATTTAGTAATACTGTCATACCATGCCATTGGGATGTACGAAGTGCCAGCACCAAACTGCTTTGTAGTGATGTGCCACGTTCCGTTGTTGTCGAACCCGCTAGAATCAAGCAAATTCAGAACTTTTACTCTCTGCACCTTCACCCCTCTCCCCAAGTCCACCTCGTCGCAAACCCACTGCTGGCCCTGCGGGTCAGTGTAGTTGCCGCCAGAGGTGACAGGGATGCCGGAGAGACCAGTGGGAGTGGGGAGGGTGAGGAGCTGTTCACGGTAGGGTTCATAATCGGGAGACGATGCGTTCCATGTCAGGCACACGTTTTCACTGGCCATATCGGCTAACAGATACTGGAACTTCGTTAAGTCCACTGGATACTTTATATGGTGTTCAGCCTTACCCTTGTCAATACCAAACCAGTTTTGGTTGTTGTCCTCGTCAAAGAATAAGATGTTTCCGCCTTGCGAAACTAAATCGCCTTTGAATACTAAAGTTATCGGTGTGTTTTTCTTGACAAAGCACTCGGCAAAGTTACCATTTTTCAGGTTGGGCGGCATCCGATTCTTCCCCGTCACCTTCACCGCCACGCTGCCGCCATCACCTGCGCTCACAATAGGCACAGGCGCATCCGGCGTGGGGGTGCCGTTCTGCGTGCTCTTACAGTACACGGTCAGGCCGCACAGGGGCGCAGAGAAAGCATCGTCAACGCTGAGCGGGTTGCCTGTTTCCGTGCCCACAAGGATGTTCTGCCGCGCCTTTACTGCGCTGATCGCGTCACCTGTGGCTTTTGCGTCAGCGGCTTCGCCCTCGTGGGTGAGGGTGGTGTCCAGTGCTACGGCAGGGCCGGTCTCGCCTTTAGGGCCTTGCGGGCCGGCGTCACCTTTTTCACCCTGTGGCCCCTGCGCGCCCTGCGGGCCGCGCTCGCCTTGAATGCCCTGCTGGCCCTGTTCGCCACGAGGCCCAGTCTCGCCCTGTGGGCCAGTGGCACCCGTAGCGCCTGTGGGGCCTTGAGGGCCTTGTTCGCCCTGTGGGCCGACCGGGCCGATGGGACCAGTGTCGCCCTTGTCACCCTTCTCGCCTTTGAAGTCGCCAGCGGCAATTCCGTCCTTCAGCTCCCGCAAGCTGTCAGCGGCCTGCTTGGCACTCTGACCAGCATTGGCAGCGCTTGTGGCAGCAGCACCGGCAGATGCCCCGGCCTGCTGTGCTGCCGTCTGTGCATCGGTCTTGGCCTGCTCTGCGGCGGTGGCATCGGTGTGCACGGCCCCCACCAGCTCCTGCCAGGCAGGTGTGCCAGGCTCCGGCATGCTGCCGTCCTCCGTGCCGCTGTTGGCGCTGACGCGATACCGCAGGTCTGCGCTGGTGACGGTCTTGGTACCGTCGCTTCCCTCAAAGGTGACGCACCCGCTCCCGGGTTGGGCGGTCACGCTGGCAGGCACGGCCACATAGCCGTCCTTCACCAGCGTGGACGCCGGTGCCCCGCCGCCCGGCAGGTGCCAGCAGGCCCGGATGGTCAGGCCCTCCCACTCGCCGGAAGCGGTGACGTGCAGGCGGTACACGCCCCGATTCTTGGTGTAGCCGAGGGCCAGCGCAAATGCGTGCCCGGGCAGGCATACGCTGCCGCCGGATGTCAGCGTGATGGGAAACTCGATCATAAAGCAACGCCTCCTTGGTTCGTCCTTTTCCGGCCCGGTCAGGCGCTGGTCTTTTCAGTCAGCATCTCGGTCAGCTCGGCATATTGCTCATCAGTCAGCTTGTTGGCGGCGTAGAAGATATCCAGCTTTTTTGCCATACCGGCAGTCTTGCCACGCTCGATCATACGCTTGCAGGTGTTATAAAGTGCCATAGTATTCCTTCCTTTCTGGTCATGCGGTTTCAGTTGTTTCATCATCGGTCACGCCCAGCTCCAAAAGAGTCAGGCGGTAGTCCTGGTCAAGGTTCAGTGCGTCGGCATCGTCCTGCGCGGCCTGCGTCTCGGTCAGCAGCTCGGCCAGAGTGGGGTAGTGGTAGCCGGTGAGCCAGATCTCTACGGTGTAGCCGCCGGTCGACG
>OLOR01000922.1_pt1 | contig 29499 bp, 29 predicted proteins | sample 1672521 | NCBI WGS metagenome assembly OLOR01 (sample SAMEA3136695, study PRJEB25190) | human gut metagenome | biome: human gut; feature: human-associated habitat; material: faeces | place: Austria | collected 2013
TGGCAGTCCATTATTAAGTTTTTTATTATGTTCCCTTTGTACACCGTTGCAAGCATACCCATTTGGTTTTTTGATGTTTTCTTTATGCCCTTTTTCTCGGCTTTCTTATAGTACTTTTTCCATTTAATCTTTTTGTTTGTAGTACCGTCTGCTTTTTCGTCACTACTTTTACCCAGCATACCTGACTTCCATGCATTCAAGAAAAGCTTAATGTCCGCTTTGTCTTCCACCAGCCTTGTGTGAATACTTTTTCTAAAAATATCCCACGGATTCTTACTGTTATCCCTATACCATCTTACATCATCCTTTATTCTATTACACATTGTAGGATTGTTTTTTGTAAGGTCAATGGCTCTGCTTATAACATAATCCTTAGTGCTATCGCTAATGTCTTTATTTTTTAGAAACTCAATAAAATTGCTTTCCGAATAAGTTGCTCCAAATGCATCCTCTTTAACACCAGTATTTTTAAACCACTGTGGCGACACACTTATAACAATCTTTCTTCCCTTTAATGTTTCTCCTATACTTCCAACTGCAATGGCATGATACAAACTCTGATAGCCACCTTTTCCTATAAAAACAGGCTTCATATCAGTATTCTGAAAAATAGTATTGCCGTGAAATCCTGAGTTCTGGCAATGCTTCAGTTCAGAAGAGCCAAATACTGCAATTGAATTTTTATCCTTTAGCAAATTTTTCAAGCCCTTATTACTTGAAAATTTAGACGGATCAATCCATGTTCCATACTTTACACTATACTTTGGCATTTCTTTAGTAGCTACAAATTTAACTGCTGTAACCGTAACCGCAAACATAAGAAATGCTATAAGTATTGCTTTTATGTTTTTCATCTGATTTATTACCCCTGTTTTTTGCTTTTAACTAATTCCAAAATCTTGTTAACCGTATTAATGTCATCTCTAACAACTTCTGAAGGTGAAATAATAACTCCTGTTTCCTCTTCAATTCTTGTCAAAAGTTCTGCAAACCCTAATGAATCCAAAATATCTTCTTCAAAAAGGTCCATGTCTCTTTCTTCTCTAATAATATCATCCTCACAAATTTCTTCTAATAAATCTAAAATCTTCTCTTCCATTTTTAGTATCTCCTTTTCATTTACGCATTTAATTATTTATTTTGGTTACATTATCTCACCATTATGCAAGCACTAACGAAATAATGCCTTTTGCACTACAATCTTATATGATATGTCCTGAGAATATCAGAAAACCAAACATTACAAAATTCATTGTTATTGCCCATGATACAATTTTATACCATCTTTTTTTCTTATTTTTCTTATGGAATTTGGACTTCTTCTGATATATTTCAGTTAACGCTAGCAACACACCGTGATACAGACCATACACCAGATACTGTATTGCAAGTCCGTGCCAGATTCCCATTACAAACATATTGATAATGAAACCAACTGATGCTGTTGTAAGTCGTGTCTTAAACCTTTTCTTCTTCATTGAGGACATTATAAATCTGGTAAAGATAAAATCCCTAAACCATTCTGATAATGATATGTGCCATCTTGCCCAGAAGTCTTTCATATCAGTGCTGATAAAAGGTTTGTTAAAGTTTTCCGGAACTTTTATGCCAAGCATGTATCCGGTTCCAATCGCCATAAGACTGTATCCTGCAAAGTCAAAGAACATATATATTCCATATGCATAAGAATATGCCAAAACCTGCAATGCTGTTTTTGCCATTACAAGACTCATAACTTTATAAGCAAGGTTTGCAAGAACAAATTTATACAACAACCCCCATGCCATCTTTTCAATCCCCGTTCCGAAAAGTTCTAAGTATTCACTTCTCTTATAAGCCTTCCCTGAATCAGCCATAAATCTTCGACTTCTGTCTATCGGTCCACAACTGAAAGTCGGGAAGAATATTAGAAACTCTGCAAAATCAGAAGGGCTTATGTTCTCAATAACCCCGTCGTACATTTCAATAATAATCTGTACCACTCTAAAGGTTAAATATGATATTCCTATAAACTGGAACCATCCCATATTTTTAAATGTTTCAAGTTCGCACAGCTTACAGAACATTAATGGTGTTATTGAAAATAAAACAAAAAGCCTGTATATCCATAATTGCCTTCCCTTAGTCCTTCTAAGCCATTCATATATTTTTACAATTGCAAGCTCTATTGCAAAATATGCAAGGAAATATACAAATTTAACAGGTTCACCACCTAAAACAAGAACTATAACTAATATGGAAACTGTTATGTTGTACCATTTAAGAGGCTTTTCCAAAACACCAAGTATAAGAGCACCTGCCAGAACCAATATAAGTACCGTAAAAAAATATTCTCCTGAAAAAAAGCTCATTACAACAATCCTCCTAAATATTTTCGGTCTGCCTTTCCATTGCTATTCATAGGAATGTTATCAACATATTTTATCTTTTTAGGCACCATATACGCCGGAAGTATTTCTTTAAGTTCCGTCTTTATTTGTCTGCTAAATTCCAAATCAGACTTTTCACCTTTATCACCTGTCACAAAAGCTGTAAGACTTTTCACCTTTCCATCTTTCATATTTGGTAAAACAACCGCGTGACTTATTTGTGGAAGCCTTAGCATATTATTTTCAATATCCTCCACTTCAATACGGTAGCCGTGAAGTTTAACCTGTAAGTCAATTCGTCCGTTATAGAAAAGTTGCCCCTCTTTTAGATATCCTGCATCTCCTGTATGGTATGCTCTGTATTTTATTCCATTACGTTCACACTGAAAGAATGCCTTCTTTGTTAAATCATCTCTTTTATAATATCCGGTACTTACCGTGTCACCGATTATAATAATTTCACCCTGTTGTCCTTCTTCTAATATTTCACCCTGCTCACCGTGAATTTCAATAATTGTTCCTTTTTTCTCGTGTCCAACAGGCAATGACTTGCCCTGACTCATTATGTTTTCAAGTAGTTCAGGTGTAATCTCAACATCTGTTACTGCAACTGTAGACTCTGTTGGTCCATATGTATTAATAACCTTAGCTTTCGGAAATCTCTGGTGAAGCTTTGAAACTGTTGCCGTTGTAAGTACCTCACCGCAAAAAAGAAATACTTCCAAATTAGGAATTAACTCTCCTGAAAACTTTCTGTCTGACAAACACATATCCGCAAAAGACGGTGTTGATACCCACACATTAATGTCTGACTGTTTAAAGTATTCAAACATAGCATTGTAATCTTCCTGCATCTTCTTCGTCATTGTGTGAAGTGTTCCACCACAGGCAAGACTTGTATACAAATCCATCACCGACAAATCAAAAGAAAATGGTGCCTGATTGACAAAATTCTTTCCTTCCTTGTCCTGCTTTGAACTTCCCAAATTAACTGACCAATCCAAATAATTGTTTAAACAGTCAAAAGTAATCTTTACTCCTTTCGGCTTTCCTGTGCTTCCTGACGTAAACAGAATATAGTATATATCTTCCGGTTTAGTAGCCCATTCCGGACAATATTCTTCCTGTTCCTCTTCTATTATCTTTTTAATGCTGTCAAGATTTTTCACATTATAGCCATCAAAATCCATATCGCCTTCTACTTTAAAAATCACTTCAGGATTAACACACTCTGCCGTATCCATAACTCTTGTATCCGGTATGGATATGTCCTGTGGACAATAAGCCCTTCCTGACTTAACGCACGCTAAAAAGCACACAACCATATATGGATTCTTATGCCCATATACAACAATAGGAACCTTGTTGCTACTAAGGTTCCTATTAATCCACGCAGCAAGCCTGTTAGAATATTCCTCCAACTGTTTATAAGTTAGAACACTATCTCCACTTTTAATAGCAATCCTAGATTCACTGGTTGCTGCATAATATTTAATATTTTCTAATATATTCATACTCTTACCCCTTTATCTTGTCGTTAACTGTATTGAATGTCTGATTGTGATACAATATTGTCGTTTTTTTCTTTCCTACACATCATATCATCATATATTTTTATTTTCAATATAATTTTTAACAATTAACTTTTTCTTTACCCTATCTTTAGAATTTCTTTCGTTCTTCATAAAGCTTTTCGTAATTTGTCATCAGATTATATGCCTGACAGATATTTTCTGTGTTATCTAAACTTTATTAAGTATATACTCCATAATTTCATCAGCCACATTTACTCCCGTGCAGTCATATATGTTCTTAAAATGTGCGTTAGAATTAACTTCGCACAATACAGGTTCACCCTGCTTTCCAAACATAATGTCCACTCCGGCAAAATCAAGCTTTAACTCTCTGCAGACCTTAAGTGCCATTTCACACTGTTCCTCTGTAGGCGTGTATTTCTTCATCTTTCCGCCATTTGTAATGTTGGCGCGGAAGTCATCTTCGTTAACACGTTCCATTGCAGTAACTATCTTGTCTCCCACAATATGGATTCGCACATCCCTGCCTTTTGAACTTTCAATGTACTCCTGCATTATAAAATCACAATGACCTATAGCTTTTATTTTTTCAACAGCTTCATAATAATTATTAACAAGGTAAACCTGTTCACCGAAAGAGCCTTTGTTCTCCTTAATTACCATTGGATATCCAAGGCTGCCTTCAATTTGAAGCACAAATGTATAATCTTTGTATTCCTTATCGAAAGTCATTGGTGCCATATAAGTTGCAGGCATCTTAATATCCGTGTTCTTTAATTTAATAAAAGTAAGTGCTTTATCATCACATGTTTCTATTGCCTCTGCACTGTTAAACACTTTAAAACCTTCTGCCTCTAAAGTTTTTGCAAGCTTAACATCCTTATCCCAAAATAACACAAAATCAGGCTTCTGCTTCCAGTTCGTGCTGCCGGAACTAATTTTCAATACTGAATCAACCTGGTCGTTTGGAAGCTTTCTTAACTTGCAATCTCTCTTTTCTGCTGCTTCAATTAACCAGTTATATATTTCATCAAACTTTTCACTTTCCAAATATCCGTTTACTATTAACCAACCTGTCTTCATAATTCCTCCATATAACGTAAAGAACGGTTAAGGCCCCCTTGCCATTAACCGTTCCGGACTGAAAAATATGTTAGTATACTTGTGAGTCTTAGGAGAGACTCATCTTTTAATTAAAATTAAAAGATTTAAGTATTAGGTACTACGTCTATATTATAACAAATAATATTCAGTTATTCAATATTCATTTTTTATTATCCAACACTAAATGTTTTTTGTGTAAATTGCACACATTAAAGTGATGTTGGATAAGATGCAATTGCTCCGTTTTCCAGTACACTTTTTGCGCAATAACCATTAGATTTCTTTAAGTATTCTTCTAATTTATCTTCTGTCAAATCAGCAATGCTGTCTGTTGTAACACCGTCTTCTGCCAACTGATATAATAATGAACCAATAAAGGCATCTCCGGCACCTGTTGTGTCTATTGCATTAACCTTCTCTGCCGGTGCACTTGCACTTACACTCTTAGTATATGCCTCTGCCCCTTCAGAACCTTTAGTATAAATAACTAATTTAACTCTGCCTGTAAATAACTGTGGCAAAGCATCTTCAATGCTATCTTTTCCTGTAATAAATTCAAGTTCCTCATCAGAAATCTTAACAATATCTGCCTTCGGAATAAATTCATTAATTCTCTTTCTAAGTAAATCAATGTCATCCCAAAGTGCCAATCTTACGTTTGGATCAAAACTAATAATTGCTCCACTGTTTGCAGCATATTCAATCGCTTTCTCATGAGCATCCTTCATTGGAAAATCTCCAATTGACACTGAACAAAAATGTAATGCGAAAGCATCCTTAAACCAATCTTCTTTTATTGTTTCAGGCTTAAGAAGCATATCTGCACCCGGTTTTCTGTAGAAAGAAAACTCTCTGTTACCATCATCTTTTAACGCAACAAAAGCTAATGAAGTATTGGCATTATTAATTCTTGAAACATATTCACATCCAATGCCATAATATTCAAATTCATCAACAATTTTGTCACCAAAAGGATCATTACCTAACTGAGTTATTAACTTAGACTCTCCTCCAAGTTTAGTAAATGCTCCACAAACATTGGCAGGTGCTCCACCTACAGCCGGCTTAAAAGATTCCACCTGTTTAATTGGAACTCCTGTATTCCGGGGAATAAAATCTATTAATGCTTCTCCAATAGCTAAAAGTTTCTTCATGTTTACATCCCTTCCTGTTTTTTCTTTTGTATAATTCAATACGATGATACCACATTTTTTACTTTTTGTAACTTTATTGTCTTTATATTAGCTGTTATTTGTGATAAAATTGTTTCAACACAAATATGGAGGTTTTTTATGAGCGAGAGAAAAAACAAGACTCCCGGCACTGCTAAAGATAACAATGCTTTATACATTCTTATTTTTACCGTGGTGGTAGTTATAGGCATTGCTGTTTTCATTTTCAGCAAAAACAATAGTTCAAAAAATGACACTAACAACGCCGGTGCTGTTGCAAATAACAATGCGGGCACAACCGTTTTAAGCGTAGTTGAAACAAATGGCTCATTAGACGGAAAAATTGGCGAAGACGAAACAATTGATAATTATGTAAACTTCTTTGGAGATTCTTCTAAGAAAGCTACTGCCAAAGATTCAATCTTTGACAAAAACATTAACCAGGTTAAAAAGTTTGAATCAAAACGTAGCATAACACTGGATAATCCAAGCGAAGCTTCAGCAGATTCAAGTGACAAGGGTGATACATACACTTACCTGACTTACAAGTTTAACGGTGAAAAATCCCCAGCAGTCCTTGGAATTCCTGTTAACACTGATTCTAACACGTGTATGCTTGTATACGTATTTAAGAATAAAGAATTAACAGAAATAAGAGTTCAGTATGGCGAAGTGGGGATGGACCAGTACAACAACATGATCAACACGCTTACAAACACATACGGACAGGCTTCATTCTCAAGAAGCTGGTCTGACGGTTCAAAAGAATCATGGTGGAAATCAAAGGCATACACACTTGATGCCGTGTGCCAGAAAAATGCCATAACACTTTATTATAAAGTTAACTAGTAAACGAAAATAATAAAAGGATTGTCGCTTTTGTAAATTTATCACCAATGCGACAATCCTTTTTTGTTTTATTCCACAAATATATCTTTCATATTTTGAATTAAGTTTGTAATTTACTATTGAACCATCCTCAGTCAAATTTATTATTGCAATAGGTTCATCTTTTCTTTTAAAAATGTAAGGATTCATATGCAGCCTCCAATTCCAACTTGCTTAACTCTTCATCCAATTTCCATTGAGCAAGTATATCAATATATAATGTGGATTCATGTTTTACAGGCATAACTTCTCTAGTATATTTTTTCCCAGATTGGCAAAAAACTATATAAAATGATTTCTGTCTTATAAGCACATCGCCATATACATTATATCTCTCTGAAAAAACTTTTTTTCTATATATACATAAATTATATAATTCGTCCATTTCAACATCCAATGCATCTGCTATACTTTTAAGCTGTCCTGCACGTATGTTTTCAACAGGCAATTTCAAATTAACCAAATCATTTAATGTGCTATAGGGCACATCACTTTTTTTAGAAAGCTTATACACTGATATGTTATTTTTCTGCAAATATTCTTTAAGCATAACCTGTCACCTCATTGTTTTCTATAGAAATTAATATACCGTAATTGCGGTATATTATCAATATAAAAATAATAAGTTAATACTTATTGATAACTAATGTTGTTTACTCAATATCTATTAACTTATTACTTTACATATATATTTGCGAGAACGTTTCGCCCCCAATTAATTTCTCTTTTTCTTTGCAATATCCAATGTGCATAAAATAGTTGGTATATTTAGCACTATAAAATCTCCTAACAAATCTATTGCAAACAAGCTTTTATGTGTAGATACTTTTTTATCATTGATAAAATCATTCTCAGCACTTATAGAAGAATCGCTTTCAAATCCACTTTCTTCTATTGCAACAGGCTGTATTTCATCTGCTGCATATTCATTTTCTTTTTGAACAATCTGCAAAATACTTATACCGATAATGACACATGATATGATAAAAGGTATTATTGGAAAAAAGTACTTATTCTTTTTCATACACATTTTATTAACCAAAAACATTATAATTACTACGATAACTGCTATTAAAATTTTAATCATTCTTTATTCCTCTTTAATGTATTTTATTTATATTTCAACTACTTTCTTTTTCTATACAAAAATAGAAGAAATTAAAACAATCACTACTCCTATAATTGCTACTGATAATCCTCCAATTGACAGTTTATCTAAACCTTCCTTTTTTGTTCTTTTCAACTGTTCCAACAAAAGGCATACCAGGAAAATGACTATTGCAATTAAAAAAATTTTACTTCTCATATAATTTTTCCTCCGTGAATTAATATTCTTTTACTCTTAAATGGAATTAAATTAGAATTAATAATATTAGATTTTCAATACATTTCTTGTTTTTCATTTACTCTAAATTCAGAACATAGTCTTCCTGCGAGTGATTATAGCATAGAAAACGTTTTTATAAAACTGTATTGTTAATTTTTGTTTCACTATGAGCAGTGCACACCCTGTGACCATTGGTGGATTTTATGAGGTTTTATTTAAGTTCAAAGATTGTTATATAATGTATCGCAATCCCTTTATTCATCGGCAGTTCAAGTGTTATAACCTGTTAAAGAAATTTAGTAACAAAACCAATGACAAGCGCAACTAATAAACTTCTATTTTCCATTAAAATGAACAATTACTCCTTATATCTGAAATACCTATTAAATCTGCGCCGAATCCTGCCAATCCCGAGCCAAAGTCTGACCATTTAATTTTTGTCCACCATTTACCTCCTAATTTTTTGCTAGCTTTTATCGCTGCAATGATTCCTTTAGCCGCTTTTCTAGCTCCTCCAGCAGCCTTAATTGACTTTTTTATTTTAACTATTTTAGCCGCCGTAAAAATAGTAGTCCCGATAACCCATAAAATTGTTCCTGCACATTTTGTAACCTGCCAAAATGACGGATCTGCAACAACAGGAAAAGCAGTATTTTCATCAAAATCAATATGCTGAATAAATATGTTTTCCAGTTCTAATATAATTGTCCTCCTCTGTTTTGTATTTTTTCAAAGCTTCAAAGCTTCGAAGCTTTGCTGATTATATACTCTATCATTATTTTATTCAATAGATTTTACATAAACGTTTGATGAGTTAACACAAATGTGTTATCAGACAGAATGAACAACTTACGAAATAACACGACCGAAATTGTAGCCACTGAAATTATATACGTATAAAAACAAGCCGCAGCGAATTTCATTTTCGCTGCGGCTTGGTATTATACCCACATTATTTTGCAGAATATTTTTTCTTTCTTCCATAGACTGCGGTTCCCGCTACGCCTATTCCGGAGACAAAAAACAAAGCAATCCAAATATTTATCATGCTTTTTTCGCCGGTTTTAGGAAAAATATGTGTAACGGTACTACCAGCCATCGCTGATACAACGGCATAGTATCCTCCTTTATCAATGGTAAAGGATATTTTATTGCTATCGCTTTTTGAAACAAGCTGTGATAGACTTCCGTTTGTGGAAATCTTAGCTACTTTAGGCACACCATAACCCTTTGGCAAGGTAATGTTCACCTGAAGCGTCTTCTTCACGTCAACACGAGTTCCGTACTCATCTATAAAATAAATTTCATAAAACAAAATATTGGTTCCGAGATTAGTTGTACAGTCTGAAATCCACTGATAAGCCCGTTTATCCTGTTTGGTAATTGGAAAAATCACCATTCGTAAGGAAGTAACATCGGATTTCGATGTCAATGTAATCTTAATGCCGTCAGGTAATTCTACAACATAATGTCCGTCATTGTCTTTTTTTGCACCGTAACAGCCATCAGGAAGCGTATAAACCGCTTTTGCAAACACGCCGATCGTCTTTTCTTCCGGCAGATTGTTCCCGGTGGCGAAAACCGGCAAAGAACAAAAAATGGACAATATAACGCTGGCAATGAGAACAGCTGTTTTTTTCATATTTTCATCCTCCCACAGTGGTATTCAGCGTTACAGCTCCGGCGCTATAATAAGTATCCGGCTCGTACGCCATTATTTTAAGTTTTATGTTTGCTCCGCTTTTAGGAATTTTGTCAAATGTAACCGTCTTGACATATTCATTCGGCTTTAAAAGTCCTGTTTCGGCAAGAATATTGTCCTCTTCATCAAGAATGCGCAACTTTAACCAGACCTTGTTGCCTTCATCATTGGTTAAGTACACATCCGCGGAGTTACCATTCAAAACGACTTTGCCGCATAAATGGGTTGAGAAATTCATTCCATCCTTATAAATCTGCGTCCAGCTTTCGTCCGCCACATCTGGCATACCACTTTGTGCTGTTTCCTCAAATGGCGGCGGTGTAAACTTTGGTTGCTCAGTTCTTCCACCTGTCAGAACAAAAGACAGGACCATTCCGAGAACAGCAAGAAAGCAAATGGCAGCAGAGAAATAAATGGCTTTACACTTCATATTTTTAGACTCCTGTACATTTTTTACCATCCCTCATATCCTCTCCCCATTATCTTGATAAGCAGAAATCAGGGATAATCTCCATCATAACACAGGCTGCATGTTAGCACGCATCCTAAATTCCGATGATATTATTCGTTTACGAGGGTCACTGTTACTACACCGATTTTTGTTTTTGCAGAAGTATCGGAAGCAAGATCTCCGGTCAGGCTGAGAGTTGCGCTACCCGAAGGTGCGGCTGAATATCTAGTATCTACAGCGCTATTGAGATTCAGTGTCCCACCATCAGAGAAACTTCCGCTAATTCCGTTGTATCCTGACTCAGGTGCATAGCTGAGCTGTGCAGTTACATTGGCATTAGAATGATTTGTGACTTCGATTTTGTTTGCGTCTGTCGCGCAACTCCATGTAGCAGCCTTGGCACCGTCATAGCCGTGCGTATCCGGATTCCATGTTCCTTTTGAAGCGTCTGTATAAGTAAATTCCATACTTCCCCAGGCAATATCTACACTGTAAACTGTTGCTGAAGCATCGCCCGCAACATAAGTACCCTTAACCACTGCGGAGTCACTTCCATCTTTAGCTGTGATAGGACTTGCCGCAAAGGCAGTTACAGACGCCGTAGAAAGTAGCGCCAAAGAAATAATAATTGCAAATATTTTTTTCATTTCTCTATATTCCTTTCTGATATAAAATACAAATTAATTCAGGGAAACTGTAATAGAACCGACTTTTGTAAAATTGGTAATATTACTTGCAAGGGTTCCGAAAAGCGTTAGTTTAGTACTTACGCCGTCAGCCCCCGCCACATCATCTACAGTACCTGCGTTCAGCGTTTTAGACTCCACACTGAATGCACCGTTTACATCTTCAAAACCGGAAGCTTTTGCATAAGCAAAACTCACATTCACATCCTTGTTGGAATGATTAGTTACGGTGACCGTATCTCCGTCTGCAGTCCAATTTGTTGTGATGTTGTCGGTATATTGATGTTTAGAAGGATCCCACACTCTGGTACCTGTGGCAGAATAGGTAAATTGCATTGCTCCCCATGCAACGTTTACACTGTAAACATCTGGTGTGTCCGTACCGTTTGCATACTTTGCCTGCACATCAATGCTTCGGTTTTCGTTTTTGCCTATGGTATCTTCTCCCCCATAGGCGGTAACCGGTACTGCCAAAATCGTAAGAGTTAAAAGCATAACAAATAATTTTTTCATATTAAAAATTCCTTTCTTTATGTTTATATATTTCACGCCCTTGCAGGCGAAAAAGTACTACTCCGTCACCGTTACAGTTACGGGAATTTCCGTATTGACCATAGCTTTTTCTCCGCTTGTGCGGTCATAATACAGGACAACGATTTTTCCGTCATAGCCTCCTGCAGCAAGCTTCTTTTCGGCACCGTCCAAAAGGTTCAGTGCGGAAACCCTGTTGCCAGGCTCCAATCTACCCGATTGCAGGATAACAACGTCATCTATTACAAGCTGAAGTACCATATCCTGATTGGATTTTGTCGGATTGGCAAACAAAAGTGTTGCCTTCTTATCCGAAAGGCTAATATCTACCTCTTTTGCATAGGTAAGACCTACTGCTCCGCCGCCCTCTGGCTGTGAGAGTTTTTCCTCCCCATCGTCACCGATTGGTTCGGCGTTTTCCTCAACCTGCTGTGGTGCATAATCTGGAGCAAGGATGGCATCACCATCACGAAACCATATCGCCCAAACGCTTAATCCCACCGCGGCAATTGTAATAAGTAGCAAAAGCAAAAGTAGTAGCCACTTTTTTTTGTTTTCTTTCTTGTCATCGGTCATACTTAATCACCTCCAACTGTTACTGTTACCGAACCGAGTACCGATTTTTCCATTGATTCTGTCGGTTTTCCGTTTAAACTCAACCACGCAGATTTCTTTTCTGCTGCCGGAATGACAACCGGTGCGGTAATAACTGCTTCCCCATCGGTAAAGCCACCGGACACCTGACTCTTTGTCTGCGTGTATCGATAGGATACGCTGACCTCAACATCGCCACTGTTTTGTACGGTAATTTTATTTCCATCCGTTTTATCCGGACTCCAGCCGACACCCTCGTAGGTATGAGTTTCTGCGTTCCATGTTCCATCCGAGTAAGTAAATTCCATGTCTCCCCATGTGATATCCACGCTGACAATGTCAACATGAATGTCCTTGTAACTTACAAAACTGTTTCCCGCATTATCAACGGCTGTTACAGTTATCCTTATATCTCCTGCGGGGATTTCCGTCAGTGTAAAGCTAACATTGTTTTTCCCACTTACCGAAATGTTTTCTGTTTTCAGAGTTTCCTCGCTGTTTTCTATCTTATATGTAACCGAAGCAAGCCCCGACAAACCTGTACCATCCTCACCGTCCTTTACAGTCACAGTCATTCCCGATCCTGCGGAATACTCACCAAAAGTAATTTCAGGAGTGGTCTTGTCTATTTGAACAAGCTTAAAGCCCTCTGTTTTATTGGCTTCTCTGCCTGTCTCCGTGTCCCCTGCATTATCGTAAATCTTGTAATAAATGTAATACTTACCTTCATCACTTACGGTAATTGTATTCCCGGTAAGCTTCGTCAGACCCTCGGTTGGAATTTCCTCGGTATTTGAAACTACTTTGTACCATTTTTCGCCAACGCCACTTTGACTATCGCTTGCGGTTATAGTAATGACCTGATCATCTTTCGACCAGCTGTTTGAACCACCGCTTACGGTTACAGTCGATGGGTCAAAGTCAAGTTTATCAACCTTTATAGTTGCACTGTTCTTTCCGCCGTAGTCAAGATCTCGGACAGTCACCGTATAGTCGCCATTCTGCCTTGCCCAGACCTGACCATTTGGCTCTATGCTTGTTTTGCCATCCGGTAAAATAACTTCGTAATTTTTTCCGGTGTAATTTGAAAGCCTCCAGGTTAATGTCGCCATATCGTTTGTCCATGCTGTCGGTGCACCTTCTATGGTAATCGTCGGTGCATGATTCTCAACCACCGTTTGGGAAATCACCGTATAAGCCTGCGAATAGGCTGTGCAAGTGTGACTAAGATTATCAAAAACCTTAATATGCAGATATTTAGTTGTCAGCACTCTTTCGGTCGCCGTATAAGCAACTGTTTTTGCACCTGTCTGAAGTGTACTCCACGAAGTCGGTGTTACAGTGCTGTTCGTCCACCTGTATTGCACGGTTTTTACTCCCGAATGTGCATCGGCATAGGTTATAGGTAAAACAATTTTTGTATAAACACCACTTTTTGGTGATTCAACGGTTCCGCTTGTCAACTCTCCGACAGAAGCCGTAGGGGCTTCCCGATCAATTTTTTCAACCTGAACAGTTTTGGAAACAGTAACATCTCCCGCTGTCAATAGGAATGTATAATAACCGTTATTTGTAACTGTAACGCTTGTTGCAGTTGAACTTAATGTTGTCCACGTGGTTGCATCCGACTTGCGGTATTTCAGAGTTTTTGCACCGGTTGTCGAAATTTTTATGCTTCTGCTTGTAGCCCAATTCGTATTATTAGCCGTAACAGTGAGCGTTGGTGGTGTGCTTCCCGTTGCGGGGGTTGACGCCGTGCCGAAATCAAGACAAACGTTTTTGTAATCCGAAGCTCCCGTTGTAGCATAAACTGCTTTTACATGAAGATACCACTTGCCATTGCTTGTGCCACTACCCGGTTCTTTACGAATGGATAGCGAAAGCCCTGAATTTTTTGCTGTGGTAAGCTCTGATGATGAAAGTTCCACCCAACCTGTTGTCGGTGCAGTCGTTGAATCCGACCATGCGTAACTCATTCCCGTGGTTTTTGTCTGATTCGCATCAACTTTAATCGTTGCTTTGCCCGTGCCATTGGTAATTCCGTTTCTCGTAACGGTGAATTTCGGAACGGATGTGTCAACGGTTGCAGTTGTGGTACCCGTGCCGCTTGTTGTCGCCTTTGTAGTTGTAACGTCGCACATATCCTTGATATAACTTGGATTTGTAAATCCGTTTACAGTGAGTTTTCCACTTGCGTTATTCGCTACAGTCCCCTTAAAATAGAGAACGTTTGTATTCGCTCCTCCAACATAAGAGGCCGTTCCCCATGATGTATTCACCTTAACACTTGAAAGAGTGCCACTGTTCGTGCTATCTACAATTTCGTCAAAAATTAACGAAACTATAAATGAATCTCCAATCTTGTAAGTACCTCCTGCCATAGGAGCAACTGCCACAAGCTGGGGTTCAATAGGGTCGTAAATCATAGTGTAATCGTTATAGCTGTTCATGTACCAGATATCTTCGCCGCTACCGGCTGACGAGAACCAGACATGAGCGGTATCGTTAATGTCAAACAATATGTATTTGTTGTTTTCGACTCTTCTACCGCTTGCTGCATTCGTTCCGTTTACCGCAGAAATCTGTGTTCCGGTCATAGCCGGAAGATTCAATGCGCCATCAGGCTTAGTTGTACCTGAACCCGTCTCCCATGTGGCGGTAAAGTAAGCACTGCCAAACTTGCTGTCGTCTATCGGTATTGCCGACTTGCTTCTGATCGTAGAAGGACCACAACTATTCGGGGCGTGATTTCCCATCCACGCAAGCTGGTATCCATTTTCTTTTTCTTTAAAATTAAAGTATGCTCTGTAATAAAATCCGGATGCCGTCGCCTTTAAATAGGATGAGTCAATGGCTTTGTTTACATTGAAATTTATCTGATTGGTATTTTTTCCTCTGCTATTTTGAAAATATATTTTCCAGTCTCCGGTACCTGACTGGTCAGCAACCCACTTGTTGCTGTCTGTAATGGTTACGGCTCTTTCCGTCTCATTGTACACAGTTCTGTCCACCGTATATCCGCTAACTTTTTTCAATGTCCTCGTTGCATTTGCAGGACTTCCAAGGGCTCCGCCACCCGTTATGCGGTAGATTTCCACCGAATAGGTACGGTCTGCGTTACTATAAGCAGTGGCTGGCTTGCCACTATACGGTGCGTTTGTTGTCTTTTCGCTTATTGTTATGGTTTTTGATGTTTCTCCTTCTTTAAAGGTCAATGTGCCATTTTTGTGTGTAAAGTGCGTGCCGCCTACCGCCGAACCATTTACCGTGCGGAAATAGACAGTCTGGCTGCCCTCGCTGCCGCCGCTTCTTGTCACCGTAAAGGTATTGCTACCATTGTTTTTTATTGTAAAAGTACCGTATGCGGGTAGGCCCAGCCCTATTGTGATCTCCTCGCTGTAATAAGTAACTCCGCCTGCGGTAATATACGCTCTTGCATAATATTTTACACCCTTTTGCAGATTATTCGCCGTAACGGAAATTTTGTCTCCCGCCTTACCTGCTATGGTCGTCGTTGTTGCTTTTCCGTTATTTACGGTAAGGCTCGGTGAGTTCATAACGCCCCAAACAAAGCCACTTTCTGTAACTGCATCAGTGCCGGGATTGTTCAACGTAGAGGTGAGATTTTTTGTATCTTTCGTGAAAACCGGTGTCGAAATATCCACATAAGAAGAAACGTAAACTGAGCAGATCTTTGTAGTGGTATTTCCTGCCTTATCCGTGACTTTTACCGTAGCATTTTTATTCCCCGGTGTTTTAGTAAAGTCTGCTGGTAAAGTCACAGTAACCGTACATTCTGAAGCAGGCTCATTATCCGTGATAGTGAGCGCAGCCCGCACCGCGTCTTTCACAGCCTCATCGGAGTCTCCCGTCATAACCTGAGTAGGCGTATAGCCAACATTCGGTGCCTGGCTATCTTTCCACTGAGCTAAAAGCCTCGTTGATTTCGTAGGAGTAAAGCTCTGTCCTGCCGCATATGTCGTGCCGGTTTCAGCATCTTTCCAGTTTACAAACGAATAACCGGCGCGGGTTGGTTTTTGGGTAGATATTTTGATGCTTTCTCCCTTCCAAGTCGCCTGAGTGGAAGGAATATTACCTGCATTTTCGTTGTTTCCATCATAGCGTACAGCCAGCGGACATTGAAAATTCGCCGTAATGGAATTTCCCTCGCTGTCTGAAACAACAAATTTTACCTTGTCAGGAGTAGTAAACTTAACTGTATAACTTCCGTGGTCTAAAATCTTGCTTTTATTTCCGTCATATGTAATCGTTACTGTGTAATCCTTTGAATTTCCCGAACCTTGCTTTTCAATATCATTCAATGACGCCGATATATCTCCGGAGGTAATACTTTCCTTCTCATAGTTATAAGCGTAGTATGGCCCGCAGTTTTGTGCTCCGCCATATCCGCAAAAATAACGGTATCCCGTAGGAGTTCCGGAATTCGGAACCTCATAAAGTCCTCCGACTACACAGTTATCAAAATCCTTGCCCGGTGTAACTACGTCCACATAAACCTTTACCTCGGCATTTGTTCCATACTTGTTTTTTATGTAGTGGGCGGATCTGTTTGTCACATCCGTCGCCTTTAAGATTGCTCCTGCTCCAAGCGCGGACACACCATCGTCATAATTGAAAATGCCGTTTAAAAATGCATAAGTCTGACCTGTCGTAAAGGACTTTGTTTCCACAAAGCTGTGGTAAATGAAGGCTTCTCCGCTGCCGTCTATTCTTTTCAAAACTATAGGTGAAGATACCTCCGCCCCACGGACAGCAAATCCGCTGTTCCATGGTGCTGTACCACCAATCTGAGAAAGCACAATAATAAGACTCAAGGTCACCGCCGCCAGGCGTTTTACTATTCTCTTTTTCTTATCCTTCATAATTCGTTCCATTCCCCTTCCCATAAGCCTGTCTGTTTATATGTTTTTAAGAGTTTTTGATCTGTTTTCAGTTTTTCATGCCCTCGTTCATAATTAAATTTTACCGCCTTGCCAAAGGTCAGCTTCTTCTTACTAAAAACGCTCGTATTCTAACCTCCTGACACATTAAATTTAATAAAGTATAACAAAAAACCATCCTTACGGATGGTTTTCTTCGTAATTGGTCGTTTTTTAAACGCAATTGGTTTTCAAAATCATTTTTTCAGAATAACACATAGGGTGAGTACATCATTCTCTAAACGATAACTTATATCGCCATCGTATTTTCTCGCCGCTGTCAGCATACTCTCAATGCCGATTCCCCTATGCTTTATCATATTATTTTCGATAACAAGCCCCGGTTTACAGGAGTTGCTACACACAATAACCGTTTTATCCGAAACAGTTCGGATGTTGACATTTATCTTACCATGAGCACCACATTCCTTGCAGCCATTGACAGCGTTTTCCAAAATATTTGAGAGTATAGCGACAAAATCCATATCACTAATGTTGGTGCCTTCCTGCGTGTCCGCTTCAATTGAAATACAAATTCCGTCATTTTGCGCTTTGATATAAAAACTGCTAAGTATTGCATTTACCGTCACATGGGAACAAAATTCTTTCGTTCTTGCAGCGTCCAGACTTTCATTGTACTGTTCTATGTAGTGCAGAGCTTCATTGGTTTCTCCCTTTTGGATCATTGTGGCAATATTTTGGTTGTGATGTCGGAAATCATGCCGGACGGTTTTGGCAGACATCTCGTTTTCTTTTGCAGTTTTAAGCCGGTCTTGCAGATGCTTCATGTTTTCTTCAATCAACTCCATTCGACTTTCCTTTATCATATAACGGATCATACCAAAACTAATCAACAATACCGAAAAATAAATCAGAACAGTGGCTGCAAACAAAAGACTATACCATGCCCTGAAGTCATTTTTCATAGTATAAATGAAGCAAAATATAGAAAATACACTTAAAAACTGTACAGAAACCAGCGAAATAGAGTGCCAGATTTTTTTATTTGAACCCGAAACCTCACGTATCGCCGGACGCAAAAAGACGATATATGACCATATTACCGGCAGATACAGCAGGGTTCTTATGATTATTTTCACATATACGGCAGCGATACCGAAGCCGTCTTTAAACCAGACGCTGCTTATCATAGCTGAACTGCAGAAAAAAATGCAGAACATCGACGAATAGCTAAGAAACAAAAACACCTTTTTACAGGCAGGGTCTGCCGACGTCACCATGAAAATAATAAACGACACAAGCATTGTACCTAAAAACGTAAGAGAAGTAGCATAAAAAGAATGAATGTCAAACAATACCCGTGAAGCGAGCATTGCAAAACAGACAAAAACGGTTAAAAATGCGAAATAAATTGAAACTGTTTTTTTTACAGAATATTTCCGTTCGGTCATAATAGCAAAGCAAACAATATGCATCAGGACTGTAAGTGTTAACGCCACAAGCTGTCGTGTCATTTTTCTGTTGCCTCCCTTGTGTAAAAATCAAAATACTGTTTTTTCAGTTCTCCCCTCAGCCGTCGGGGAACGGGTATGCGATCCCCATTTGACATTTCAAGGGTTGTTTCAAGCAGACTTTGGACACAGCGCAGATTGACTATGTACGACGCGCCGACCGCCACAAAACCGTTTGCCGTCTGAAATATATTTTTAAACTCCTTAAGAGTCGTGTGCGTTTTCAAACACTTCCCGGATTTCAAATGGATTTCCACACTGTGATTTTTTGCCTCCGCATATAAAACATTAAACAAATCTATGCGGTGAATTTCCTTTCCGCACGAAACAGGAATGTATAAACGGTTACGCCTCTTTTCAATCAGCCTGTCAAGTGCATCCGTCAGCCGCTGTTTAGTGTACGGCTTTGTAAGATAATCGCCCGCATGAAGGGCAAACGCTTCCACCGCAAAATCGGGGCTTGTGGTTAGAAAGATAATGTCAGTATCCCCTTCTCTTTTGCTGAGAATCTCCCGTGCAACCTCAGTACCCAAAATACCGGGCATACAAATATCCAACAGTACAATGTCGGGAACACCGCTTTTGCCCATCTCATCCAGCATATCGAATGGATTTAAGAAGCATTTCACGGTTAGCGAAAGTTCCGAATGTGTAAGAGCATATTCGGAAACAATTTGCCCCATATTTTCAAGTTCACTTTTTTGGTCATCGCATATCATAAGGTTCATAATAACATCCTCATTTTTTGGAATGATATTGGCAGTCTGCTTTTACTTAAAACGCACTGCATTTGCACACATATTGTGTGCAAATACAAAAAAACTACTATATAATAGTATGTCATATTTTCCTATAAATTTCAACATGGTTAAATATGTAACAAAGATGTCTCCAAGATATGAAGGAGAAGTTTTTACTGTCTCACATATATGAATACACATACAGGTTTTTGATATAAAAGAAATTTTTACTCGACCAAATCATTCTTTACTCTGTTCCAAAACAATAGTCTTTCCTTCTAATCCGGTCACACTGTCTTTTTTATGTTACAAAAATGCCCGCAACGCCTTTATTTATCGGGCATTGCGAGCAATATGATACTTTATAATAATTAATGTTAAAATGTATAAAGTTCAAGAATTTGTAGGAAGGATTTTAGGTTTTTATCTAATCTTTTTATATTATTTATAATTATTTATTATTTCGATAAAATCAATTCCATTTGAGTAATCTAAATTTTCTATATACTCCTTTACTGACTTTTTGTCATTTTTCTTTTCTAAAAGCAATGCTACTAAGCCTGTACATATTGCTGTGGAAAAAGATGTTCCTTCACACCCTGCATATTCATTATTTCCTATGGCAGAAACTATATTTTCTCCTATAAAATAAACAACCTTCTTATCAACATCACCCTGAGGTGATATTATTTTTCCTTTTTTATTTAGCGAACCTACTGATAATGTTTCTTTATATTTACTTGGATATAAAACATTATTCTCCATATAATTACCTGCAGATGAAACAATTATTATATTATTATCCCACGCTTTCTTTATCACACTTTTCAGTTCCTCGTCGTCTTTCAAACAACCAATACTAATATTAATTATGTCAACTTTATACTCAATTGCTTTTTCTATTCCTTTAATCAAATCACCAACTTCAACAATACCTTCGCTTTGATTTGTAACATCTATTGATACTATTCTCGCATTATGAGCTATTCCATTTACCTGATTATCAGAATGATTTTCTGCTGAAATAATACTTGCAACTGCTGTTCCGTGTTTTACATCTGATTCTTTATTACTCTTTACAACAGATGTTTCAATGTCAATTTTACAATTTAATTCAGGTATGTTTTGATCTATCCCGGAATCAATAACTGCTATTTTTATATTTTTCCCCGAATAACTCAATCTCTCAGCATCCCAATTAATATATTTCAACCAACTTTGACGCCTATGTTCATCATTTTTTTGTACATTAACATTTCTTTTTGCACAACCTAGCATATTTGCAAATAAACATAAAATAATTGCTAATAAAAAGATTTTATTTATTTTTTTCATACAAATAACCTGCCAATGAAATAATTAACACCATTCCCATTAACCCTGAAAAATAAAAGCTTGACGTTTTTTTCATCCTCTCTATTATATCTGTTTCTGAAAATGATGACCTGTAAAAGACTTGATTATCATTATCATCAAAACTAACATCTGTTCCTAGTTGTGGAACTTTTACATCAATCCCCATCGTGTGATTGCCTATAAAATCTTCTTGTTCTTTTTTAGTATCAAAAGAATAATACTCAGTTTGTCCAGTTGTTAAATCCTGAACGTAAACAGAATCTTCGGAGTAATCTAAAACTGTATAGGGTGGCATTTCCTCGAACGTCTTATATAGTCTTTTATATTGTTTATATATGCTTTCATCCTCAAAACTATATATTTTTTTCTCACTACTCTGGTTAAAAGCTTGAATATATTGTGCTTCTCCGATTAAAATTGTACTCAATAATGAAAAAATCAATAAAATCATTAAATATTTTTGAATACTAATTTTCATAACTACAAAATAACAAATCAAATATAAACATATAGATATAACTACTTGAACGATACTCCATCTAAAAGAAATAGTATAATCAACTACTACTGAGCAAATACATATAATCGCGAGAACACAATTAAATAGTATTTCGAAATTTAATTTACTATATTCACCATTAATCTTATCATATACATATTTTCCAATAAGAATATTAAAAATAATAATCAAATAATTTATAATTACATTATCAAATATAGCTGATGTAAATTGATTAGAAATAGGCGTAAATTTGCAATATATAAAAAATATTAATACTATATTTAGAGACCAATATATTGATAATGCTCTCTTTTTCATATAAACCTCCTTTGCTTTGTTCATATAATTTAACATCTAAATATTATCATACTACTATTTATTTGTAAGATTACATTACTATTATACTTTCTTGTGATTGCGAACTACTAAATATACATATTCAGAACCTGAACTATTTGCAACATCATAGTACTTATATTTTCCATGAAATTGTAAATTTTTCACTCTCATAGACACTTTCGTCTCTTTGGTTTTTCCATTCGGACTTTTCACCAGAATTGATGGTTTTATAACATATCTTTCATTTGAATCACAATCTTCCAATTTTTTAGAACATTTCCAATTTGGCTGCAATTCACTATCACCACTAAGATTTTTTATTTTCATACCATTTGGATTATATGTGTATGAATATCCTGCTGAAAGAGATGCAGAAAGTCCTGACTCGCTCGCTCCTAAACCTGCACCAATTGAAGTCGACACAGTTTCATCACTGTCTCCTTTAAGAGTTGTACAGTCAATTATTGAACATTTATTCTGATTGTAAAGTCTCATTTGTCCAGTAAAATCTGTTAATTTATAACCCTTAAGTGCTCCTACCTGCATAGTTCCCAAAAATAAATCATACCTTTTTTTACTCTTTCCTCCAACATTGAATACAGCTAAAGTAATTGTTGAAAATCCCATTTTATTCCAACCACTTCCAGGGCTTTTTCCTTTTTCCAATGCCTTAGTTGAACAAGACAATCCACTTTTTCCATAAAAATACGTTGTTCTAGACTTTTCTGCATATGAACTTCCAATTGAATTTGAAGCTTGTAATACTGCAACATCATCAGCAGAAAGTTGTTCTATGTACTCCTCGTCATCGCTGTTTTCATACAGAGCATTACAATCCTGAGCATTTAGCGTAGCATTATTAATCAATTCTTCATATTCTTTTCCATTTTCAACTTCCTCACCATCTATATCAATAGCCTTAATTGAAATCGGTTCAGAAATAACATCTTCACCATTTTTTTCTATTTTATATCCAATTACACCCTTTGTGTCATCGTCTTCACAAACATCTTCATCAAAAAAATTGTTTATTTCACTATTATCACTTTTTAGAGCTATAATACATACTCCATCGTCTAAAACTTCTTCAATTTCATCTCTATCAAATTTTTCTAATTTTTTCTCTTCTATCAATACTGTTTCTACAGAATTGTCTAGTTTTTTCAAGTCATTATTATTTTCAACATTTTCTATTTTAACATTTACTTCAGTTATCTCTTTATTTTCATACCTTTCTTATTCATTTTTTGTTTTCCTTTCTCTACTGCAATATATTTATGGTTAATCCCCTTACAACTAGTAAAAATTATCCATTTGCGGTATTTTAACATGCATATTTCTTTTAGTCAATAAGTAACATGCGATAAAACTATTTTTAAATTTTTATATATCGAGGCAGAAACCAAAATAATATCTTTATTTTCTACAATATATCCAGTACTGTTAATCTTTGTAATTTTCTTTACTTCTAATTAGTTTATACACAAAAATGAAACGGTTTGAATCGTGCCAACTACATTTACTATTTTTTTATCTCTCTTACAACGCAATACAATCCTACAGCGTCAATTTCTACAAGTAACAATACTGGATATAATTCTTTTTTAACTATCTGTTACTCTTTCCCTTAATTAACCGTCGTATTACTAATACAATGACATACTCACATATTATTAATACGATAAGATTGATTGATGTAATTGATTTTATCCCATTGCCGAATAATATATTTCCTATTAGTATTATCAAAAACATTTCTAACAAATATCTATCTGCTATACCTTTAATAAACAGCATACACCGCTTATTTTTTTTCCATAAATGTTTTATAAATAGAATCAGTAAAAAAAGAACTACCGCAATTAAAGAAATATTTATAGCCTTATTTCCTATCTCATTTTCTGTTAACTTCATTCCATAAATCATATCAATCACATCGATAAATTGGCACGTAACCCACGCGCCAGTATTTACTATCTTTTTCCCAAAATCCACCAAGTCTGTTTTAAATACATCGCTTTTAAACATCTGAATTAAAGTAACGACTATTCCATAAACCAAAGTTAAAATAAATCCTGCCATATATTTTGTTTCAAGAATTCTATTCTTCGTCTCTAAGCTGCTTTCATATCTATTATATGAAAACAGTAACTCTCTTTCCTTTTCCTCAAGTTTCTTTTCAACCTTTTTGTTTACTTCTGTTCTTTGATGTTTTTGCCTGTCTGCAAGTTCCTTTTCCTGAGATACGACTTTCTGCTCTCTGGTTTCTAATTCTTTTAATTTATCATCGGCTTCTTTCCTTGCACTTAACTCGCTTATCTCTAATATCATATTCTGTTTCTTCAACTCTTCGTTTTCTTTCAGAATCAAGTCGCTTTCGCTCAGCTTCCCTATCGTGTCGTTCAAGGATTTTATTGTCTAGCTTTTCTTTTGAAGTTCGCTCTTCATCACTGAGTTCTCTGATGAAAGCTCTGATATCTCCCTGCTGTTCTCTAAGTTTTTGTAAGTCTCTGTTTCCAGATTCTTTTGTAGATTGTCGATCTGATCCTGCATTTCCTCCAGCATTGTTAGAAGTTCGTCTTCTCTCTTTAAGTTTTCTAAATCGTTCATTTCTTCGTTCCTCCTTATCCTTAATTAATTGTTTAAGCTCTGATAATCTGCTATCTGTTTCTTTAATTTCTCTATCTGTGAGTTCTGTTTCTTTAATTGAATTGTTAACTGCTCGTTCAATTTCATTGATTCGTCCAGTTCTTCTTTCAATTTCTGATTCTCGGTTATCAGTGTTTCTATTTCCGTCTGCTGACTTTCCAGTATCTCTATCATCTGTTCCTGTGCGTTCAGTATCTCTAACACTTCTTCTAAATTCTTTAAATCTGTCATATATAGCCCTCGCTTTCTCGGTAATTAATTCTGTTATTTCTCTGACAATTTCTTTCAATTGCTCTCTGATTTGATTTAGTTCTTTTATATTTCGATTAATCTGACAACGGTCTGCTATTTTACCATTTGCTTCCATCTTCCTGGCAGTAACGCCTTCATGAATTGATGGTATAATATCCTTACCCTGTCTTTCATAACTTCTGTGATCTATCTGATTTTCTTTATCTAAATATTTATTACAATGCCTTGTCCAAGACTCTCTCCAAACTTCTGCATTCTTTCTATCATTCCAATCATTAGAGGGAATTGTGACTTTCTCCCAAAGATATTCTGTTCCTTTCCCTTCTCTGATTCTCGCTTTCTGATTTCCATATTCATCAAGTTTTGGTATTCGATATTTTGATGTTGCTTCTTTGTCTTTAGGATTATATGATGGCAATTCTGGATTATAGATTGGTCTGCCTTCTTTATCCCTACTGTTTGCAAAAACAGATTTCTGTTTACTCATCCAATGTTTCTTAGAATCGACTTCTCTAACAGTTAACAAGATGTGGGTATGTGGATTTCCGTCTCCTTTATCATGAAGTGCCCAATCGGCAATCATTCCTTTACTTGTAAAAGATTCATTCAATACAGCTTTAAAATCTGTTCCTAATGATTTAGAAGAAAATGCCTCATTGTTTTCTAAAAACATTCTTCTACTTTTATTAAAGGAGTATGCTGACTTCAATGAGTCTTTTGGAATAGCACTTTCCAAATATACTGATGATGAAAACAATTCTTTTGCTGAAACAATTGGTTTTAGTTCATCCAGTGAATTCAATGAAGTAATGTTTTTAAGAGAGATAACGCATACAATCAATACCTTTAATGAAATAAGCGATATCATCAGATCTTATTCCAAGAATCCTGATGTTGCAAATAACAGATTGGATGCTTTATTAAAACTTCATTCATAATGTAAATAATATTTTTAAGGAGGTGTGTCTCATGAACAAATAAAATAAAATTAAAAACTTGATGAAATGATATTTAAACCTAAAATCCTTTTCCCAAGTTCTTAACTTGGAAGGAATATGAATAATTTTGAATCTTTACAAACAGGAAGTATAAGACAGAAAGGATCACAGTGGTACTACCGCTTTAGAATTAAAGAGCAAGATGGCACTTGGAAAATGCATGAATTTAAAGGTGGAAAAACAAAAGCCGAAACAAAATTTATGCTTAACCAAGCATTAGCGGAATATCGTAAGGATGGTTCTGTATTTTATTCAGGATCACTTACTGTTGGGCAATTAGCAGATATGTGGTATGATGCTGAGATTGCCAACAGCGATTTAACAACAAATGGAAAATACGGATATAAGAATACAATTAATAACATCCATAATAATCCATTTTCTGAAATCAAATTATCAGATTTAACTATTGAGGCTATTCAACAATATGTAGACGGGCTATACTTTGGCTTCTATGATGAAGATGGTAATCAAATCGCTAAGCCCTATGCCAAAGCGACTATGAGAAAATTCTTTCTGGTTCTCAATAACATGTTTAAGTTTGCAGTTTACCCTAAGAAACTTCTTAGAGAAAATTTAATGCAGTATGTTAAAAAGAGAAAATTTACAAAAGAAAACTCTTTATTCGGTGAAAATACAGGCAATAAAATACAGACAATCACTCATGGGGAATACTTACGTATTACTAGTTATTTATCCTCTGTCGAAGATTACTGTTATCTGACTTTACCCATTCAGATTGCTTATCATACCGGAATGCGTGCCGGAGAAGTATGTGGACTTACTTGGGAAGATATAGATTTTTAAAATCAAGTTCTCTATGTTAGACGTTCCATGTACTACGATAAGGATTTGAAAACTTGGGAATTAAAGGTTCCAAAAAACGGTAAGTCACGAACAATTGATTTCGGAGACAGTCTTGCTACTATTCTTATTATGGCGAAACGCAATCAGGAGAAACTTAAAACTCTATATGGAGAACTATATCAAACTCATTTTTATTGCAATAAAGAAGTGCGTGGAAAAACACACTGCCAGATTTATACAAACTATAATCAGGCTTATATCAAGAATACGACCCGCTTCTGTCATGGGATTCATATAGATGAGTTATCAGATAACTCTGCATTGCAGCCTTTACATTTTATTTGCACAAAACAGGATGGAGAATTGACGACCACTCAGACTCTAAAATGGTGTAACAAAGTCGTGCAAAAAAAATCTACCGGATATTAGCCATTTTCATTTTCACTGCTTGAGACATACTTATGCTTCAACTTTAGTATTAAATGGTGCCAACGTTAAAGACGTACAGGCTCTACTTGGACATTCAGATGTAAAAATTACATTAAATACTTACTCTCATGTAACAGAGAAATCAAGAAAGAAAGCAATCAATATATTTGAGAATGCTATTTCAAGTTGATTCTTTGATATGGAATAAATTCAAAAATTATAAAATAGGTTATAAATTAATATAAAATTATAAGATGAAAAATAGCAGTCTTCCCACAACTTGTGGGAAGATTTGTGGGAAGGTTTACATAATTATGCATTTTTTCGAACCCTTTTCCTACTGGCATTTTATATCAGTTTATTAAACATTATTTTGTGTTATAAAAATGCCCGCAATTCCTTTGTTTATCGGGCATTGCGGGCAATATAAAACATTATGGTATTTTATAATAAAATATTAAAATGTTATGTTTTAATTGATTTGAAGATAGGACATCTAAAACCAGAAAACATGGGACAAATGAATATGTACTTGAATTATTACGAAAAGGAAGTAAATACAGAAGAAGATAATAAGCCAATTGGAATTGTATTATGTGCAGAAAAAGACGAGATTGTTGCAGAGTACTCATTAGAAGGTTTAAATAACAATATATTTGCTTCAGAATATACATATTGCATTCCTGATAAAGAACAATTAATAAAAGAAGTTGAAAAAGTTTTAAGAGAAAATGAAGAATAAAATATAGGAGGAATTGTTATAATGGATGATGAAAAATTAGAACAAAGAATAAAAGATTTAAGAAATAATTTAACAACGGATAGGCTAGATATGTCTTATGGAGAAATTATAAATATGTATCAAAGTGGCGATTTAATAATATCTCCAGAGTTTCAAAGATTATTTAGATGGAAAAATTTTCAAAAAACCAGATTTATTGAATCAATTTTATTAGGGATACCAATCCCACCAATATTTGTTGCAGAAGACAAAGAAGGTAAATGGGAATTAGTAGATGGATTGCAAAGATTATCAACTGTATTATCATTTTTTGGATTACTTAAAGACGGTGATAAAAATAATTGGATAATGGATGAGGGAGATTTAGTACCAGAGTTAGATGGGTACAACAAAGATAAACTTCCACAAATATTTCAAAGAAATATAAAAAGAGCATATTGCAGAGTCGAAATCATAAAGTGGGATAGTAAACTTGATATGAGATATGAATTATTCAATAGACTTAATACTGGTGGTTCTGCACTAACAGAACAAGAAATTAGAAATTGTATATTTAGAGGGAATAGTAGTGATTTTAATGATTATTTAAGTGAACTTTCTAATAATAGTGAATTTGAAACAATAACTAATTTAAGCAAAAATAAGAAAGATGAATTATATTTGCAAGAATTAGTATTGAGATTTACAGCATTATATAATTCATATGAAAATATAGATGGAAATGTGTCACAATTCTTAACGAAATATATGAAGGAAGTTACAAGTGGAGAAAAAGTGCTAGACTTTGAATTTATGAAACAAATATTTATAAGAGTTATAACATTATTATACAATAATGTTGGGGATAAAGTTTTCTTATCTTCTAACCAACAGTTTTCAAGTAGTTATTTTGATGGTGTTATGATAGGAGTTTCGAGAAATATAGAATATTATGAAGAAAATATCGAAATAATGAAGCAAAAGATAGAAGAATTAAAGTCTAATAAAGATTTTTCATATAATATGGGAAGTAATTCAGGAAGTAAGAGTAGACTACAGAAAAAGGTAAATATTGCTTTAAAAGTATTTGGGCCAAAGGAAGAATAATAATGATAACAATAAAAGATGAAATTGATTTAGAAATAGATTGGGTTATAAGGGAAACAACAAGAATAAAATTACTGCCACATAGATATGAATTTATAGAAGAGGAAAAAGACATATATTACAAGAGCATGGTGCCAATGATTTATGCTTACTTAGAGGGATTTGTAAAAAATGCTATAAGGATATATATGAAATTTGTAAATCAATTAGATTTAACTTTTAATGATATATCAATTAGATTATTGGTTCATAAAATTGAAAAAAAATATAATTGCTTTAAAGAAAATATAAAATCAATACAAAATAAAGAAAAATTGGTTGAACAATTATTGCAAGATATTAATAGTAATGATAAAACGATTAATTTTAATGACAAAGCAATCCAAAATATAAATAGCGATAGACTAAATAAATTATTAAGAGAACTTAATTTTAAAGAAATAGAAGATAGAAAAATTAAAGATGGATTAAATAAATTATTGCAATACCGAAATGGTATTGCACATGGAGAAAATAGTTATAGAGTAGATGAAAATCTTTTGATGGAATTTATTGATACTATTATAAAAACAATGGATTATGTGTCTGATATTATCTGTAATGGATATGATTCAAAGAATTATTTGAAAAAATAGATTTTACCCCTAAAAATACCCCTACCGACCTAAAAAATAATAGAATTATTAGTAAATAATAAAAAGAGTGTTATGCTGTAACTGTACAGAATAGCACTTTTTAAAACATAATAGAAAAAACGAAAAATACATTCCATTTCTCATAACTCTAAGGTGAGTTTGAAATAATTTTATTTTACAATTTTGATTTAAT
>OLOR01000925.1_pt1 | contig 29400 bp, 35 predicted proteins | sample 1672521 | NCBI WGS metagenome assembly OLOR01 (sample SAMEA3136695, study PRJEB25190) | human gut metagenome | biome: human gut; feature: human-associated habitat; material: faeces | place: Austria | collected 2013
TATGGGTTATTTTTTTTGCAATTAATTAGTGTTGCACTTGATATTGTAATTTATCATATATAAAAAAGAACAACAATTACTGTTGTTCTCCTTTTATACTATCTACAATTTTATTTCCTTGACCTTCTACAACTATTTTAAATCCACTAACAAAACTCTTTAAGAATCCTGGTATTGGCACTTCCATTATAATTAAATTTTCTAGTATAGATACAAACTCATTGAATATAAACCATATAGATACTAACAATCCAAAGAATGTTGTTAATGGTATTACTACTCCTAATAATTCTGCTACATTTAATATTATCCAATCTGATACTATTGCTACTGCTACAACTACACCATACAATGCCTTTTTAACAATTCCCCATACGCCCCTTCTACTTTGCACTTCTCCAATGTAATTAGCTTTAATAACTCCTGTTATAAAGTCTACTGCCATAAATGCAGTTAATATCATTAGTATTGGGAATAATATTCCTAGCTTTGCTGATAGATATGCTCCTACTCCACTTATTCCTAGTTTTATAAAATTTGTTTTCTCCATTTTACACCTCATTATATTTATTTACCTTGCTCCAGGTGTTTTCTTTTGTGCAAAAATAAAGAACTTAGAATCATCTAAGTTCTTATATTTAAATTATAATAAATCAAATACTGGTTCAATCATATATCTAAAATACTTATTCCCTTCATCATTTGGATGACATGATCTATCGTACATTAAACTTAAAAAATAATCTCTCCATGTAACTTCTTCATTTGGATATAAACTTTGCCAATGTTTGTACATACATTTTTGTATATCAAGATAGGCTTCTCCATCTTTTATTAGTTGTGCTTTTGCACTATCCCAAAAAGTAGTATATGGTGGTAGTAATCTATCTTTATGTGAGTTTGGTAATAGATAAAATCTATCTGAACCAATTTCCTTTATGAAGTTATTTATTTTAATATAGTCATTAATCATATTAGTTGGATTAGTTGTATCTGAACTATTATTAATCAATGTTAATTCAGTTATTATTAAGTCTGGACTTTCAACTATACTTTGAAATCTATGTTTTCTTTCTCCATATATATTTCCTAATCTTGAACTTCCTCTTGCTGTATTAACTAAATGACATGCATAAGGTTCATTTGCTGTTCCCCAATATGTTACCCCCCAATAGAATAAATATTTTGATGTATCTGATGACTTCATTATTCTTATCTCTATTTCTTCATCTATGGGCTTAGTAAAGAATAGTCTTTTAGTTACATTTGCTGTGTCATATCCATCTCCTGAATTTGTTTCTTTTTGTGAGAAAACATACCCATCAGCTTCAATAAAATCTGCTTTACTTCTATCAGTAGAAACCTTAACCTTTCCTTTTCCACCAATAGTAACATTTATAGTAACATTATCATCAGCCTGTTTATTCGTATCATATATAAAATCAAACTTAGAATAACCAGCTGGTATTTTAAACTTAATGAATGAAAGTGAATTTGTTGCCACTCTCCTTGGTATCCATCTTTCAAAATCCCAGTTGCCAAAATTATTTATAGGGCAATCTCTTTGAGTTATCTTTGTTGACACTCTAGTTAGTGAATATTGGTTGTCATAGGCTGATTGTGAGTTGCTTCCTGAAACATAATAAGTTTCAAAGTTACCACTTTCAGTAAAGAATGGATCATCTCCACCTTTCCACTTATCACTCCAATGTGAAATTAAATCATTCTTTCCATAATCAAACCTTCTGTACTGTGGTGAACCTTTTTTTACTATATCCCATATATGCCCACCAACTGCCATTCTATCACATAATGGTGGAACCTCTGCAACTGATGGCAATGACTTTTCATTTGAATATTGATGTGCTAATATGCTATCTCCTGTCATAACTACATATAAATCCTTATCCATTCTTAACCACTTATCTAAGAAATTAGGGCAATTAGTTACTAATGGATTATCTCTTGAAAGTAAATGTTGTATAGCATAAACTCCACCCCCTAAACCTTTTTCAATGGAAGCTTCAATATCATTTAATTTTTCTTCATGTTTACTTAACTTTTCTTCATGTTCAGGAACTTGTTTCCCAATCACTCTAACTTTCTCATTTATAACATTAGTTTCATGTAAACTTACCCATAGTCCATATGGATCACCAGCAAGTTTAAACTGTTCTAATTCATCTCCATTGGAGGTATTTGGATTAAACCATACTCCTGAATGAAAATATTTATTTGATAACACCTCTGAATCAGCTAAAAATCTACCTGTTTGTTGAACTTCTATACATTCTCCAGCATAAACTGTTACCCCATAAAGTTTCCCATTAACAACATTAACTTCATTAGGTAATTCCAATTTCATTAAGCTGTTTAACGGTGTTAAAACCCATTCATTCATAGGAACATTAAATGTATGAATCAGTTTCTTATTTGTTACTATTGCTGGTTCTGTTGATGTATAAGGCTTTCCTTGAAAACTATCCATTTCATATAACTTAATTGAAACACTAGAAGCTTTATGATTTATAGATTTATTGTATTTTTTAATACCCACCATTTTTATTTTTTCTATTGAAATATTTTTTAATATAGTTCCCCAACCATGTGCAATGTTATGTGAATTATGTGAAGCTGATTCCCCATTGTTAATACTATCAGAAATGTCTATAATTCCATTTGAAAATAATATTTCTTCATTTTTAGAGTTATATTCATTTAATTCAATAATATCATTATCAATCTTCTCTAACTTTTCTTCATGTTCAGGAACTTGTTTCCCAGCTAATCTTAAAATTTTATTGTAATTCTTACCTAGTATTTTAAAGTAAGTTCCATAAGTTTGTGGCGAAACATCTGAATATCCTGTATTATCAGGATTATTAGTCCAAATTCCTCTAATAAAGTCAGAAGTTACTTTCCCATCTTCACTTGTTTCATCATACTGTGGGTGGTATCCAACTTGTGCTGTATTTAATTTTGATGGATTAAATAAAGTAACAGCATAAAATTTTGATGGATCAGTATTATATGTTGCTGGTAACTTAACTATAAAATCAGTATCATATTTCATAGTATTGTTCCATGTATCAGCTGTAATTAAAACACTTGCTAACTCAACCCCATTATTAAAATGTTCTACTGTTGAACCTACCAATTCAAATACTTTTAAAGTAATATCACCTGAAACATTCTGTGCATGTCCACTAGCAAAAACTTTTCTTACAACAATTTTATCAATTGTTGTTATAGATGGTTTAAATATAGAACCCCATCCTTTCCCTACTTGCCAACTATTTACATATCTAGGTGTTCCTAATTCAATCCCATCTGTAATTGTATGCCCCATGTAATCAATACAATCAAGTCTTTCTCCTAATGTCATATTAGTTCCTCTAGCCTGTATAAGTTCAGAATCCTTTGTTCCATCACCATTGTGAGCTATTATATTCCCAACTTTTAATTCAACATCTTTAATTTGTGAATTTGTTTCCTTAAATCTGTTATCTAACCCTTGTACTTTTCCTAACGCTTCCGTTAATGCTTTAAATTCCCCTGTGCTTTCTACTGTTCTTGAAGTCTGTGAAGCTGTAACCTTTATAGTAAATTTCTTGCTTGTTAGAACCCCTTCCCCATCATATATTTTAATTTCACAATCAATATACCCTGGTATAGCGTTCATTTGCTCCGTTACTTCTGCCTGGATGAATCCTATTTCAGAATTAATAATATCGCAGCTATTAAATATTGGATTACCATCTTCTTTAACTCCTGATAATATAACTGAACATCCAGTAATCTCAAATGGTACTGAATCATTTAATAATTGGATATGTAAAAACCTAGTGTTACTATCATATTGAACACTAGGTATTACTTCAAAATTCTTTTTATCTATATCAATTTTTAATGTCTTTATATACTTCATATATTCAACTCCTCGCAAGTTTCATTTTCTTCTAAGTTATCTACTGGATCTTCTTCTATCTTCATAACCTCGATATCATTTTCAACCTTATGATATTCTTCTAATCTTATATATTCAAATCCTCGTCTTTTAGCAGTAACTACGTATTTAAAAGTAAAATCTTTTCTATCTGATTCAACTATAAAATAATTTTCATTTTGTTCTTTTACTCTATAATCTCCCCAGCCTTGTTTTATTACTTCAACTGTATAGTTATTATCAACCCTAACAGCTTCTTTAAATATATTATCTAATAATATAACTCTTTCATATGTTCCTTCTGCAGTTTCTTCAACTGTAAAAACTTCCATACTTCTATCTGTTAAATAACTTTCGCAATCTTCTACACTATAAAATAACCTATCTCCATAGTTTTCAGTTACTTGAATACAATTCTTATTTCCTACTACTGCAAGATCACCGTTGATATGTACCTTTTTATCAACGGTAAGATTATAATCACACCAAATTTTTTCTTGTCCTGATGGTCTATACAGATAAGCATGTGAACCATCTCTAAATATGAAATAACCTTTTCCATCAGCTTTTAATTTCCCAGTTTCAAAATAGCAATTATCCTTATCGTAAGCTGCTATAAAATCTCTATTAACTTTAACTCTAGCATTAGAATCATTTTTATCTGCAATTAAAAAGTCATTTACTACCTTTACTATAAGATTATCAGTTGTAGAATTATAAATACTATTTTTATCATATCCAAACCATAGCTGTACCCCTTTAAAGTCAGTCTCTTTAAATATAGTTATAGGACAATCTGTTATTTTATCGCTATTATCATTATCAAATCTTATATAGCTATAAAATTTATCATCTTTTTCGTATGATATTGATATAGAACGATCTTTTTTATTAGCTATTGCAATGCCAAGTTTATTTTCATCTCCACCAATTCTGGTAGAGTAAATTTGACCTACTGCATCTCCTTCTCCATCCCAATCATAAAATCTTACTATTGTTCCAGCAATATCAATTGCTTTCTTACCATTCCTTTTAAACTGCATACCCTTTGATGATTCTCTTAAGTCTATTTCTAAACTTCCATCAATACTTTGAAGCACTCCCCCTCTTATTCTATCTGCTAACATTGTTCCAGCTACAATAAGATCTGCAAAGAATCCTTTACCAGTTCCGAAAGTTCGCCAATCCCAATCTTTATCATCTGGAGTTCTTTCTGCAGCAATCATAAATCCCATAGAGCCAAAACACATAGCTCCATAGCTTGGACTATTCTTATCAAAATCTTCACAAATCATAACTCTTACTGGTAATGGCTGTGCTGTATCTCTACATGCTTTCATTGTTACATTAATTGCATCTAATATACCAGATACTTCAACAGCATTAACAGAGCCATCACTATTTAATATGTTATTTACTTTATTATAAATATCAGTTTGCTTATCAAAATAATTATCAATTTGATGACCTAACTTAATTGTTTTATATTTTAATGCTAGTCCATCCCATGTATAGCCTATACACCTTACCAAAGTATCTATATTTAATAATTCATGTCTTGCTTTTATGTAATCTCCTAAATTAACTTCCTCATAACACTCATATGATTCATATTCTAATGTTCCTTGCAAATCATACATACTAACTTCAATAGATACTTCTGGGGAATCTATTTGCTCTTCTTCAAATAGTAACTTACTTAATCTAATTAATTCATCTCTAGCTTCTTCAATAGTTTCAAATCCTTCATTACTATTTTCTTCTTTAACTTTTACCTGGTCAAACTTAATTTCTTTTTCCATTATATAAGGATATTTATTAATATTAGGACTATCTACCCATGGGGTTTTTCCAGTTAATCTTAATCCATCAAAACCAATAGGAATAATTCTTGTAATAGTATTTTTATAGCTACTACTTTCTTTTATGTATTCCATATTTCTTCCATAGCTTATTACTAATCCAGTATCATGACCTATTTTATTATTCATATAAACATCAAAGTTATCTATGAATAACTCTCCACCCCATCTATTAACAAAACTATTTTCATCATCACCAGTAAGTGCAGCAACTATATTTTTTCTTTCTAACCTACTTCTTGAAATCTTAATAATATTGCTATGTCCTGTATAGTTAGTATTTTTAAATATTTTCTTTATTGCCTCTTCCCCAGTTGCATCACCAGTATCACATATTAGAACATTTTCATTATTAAAATCTTTAACATAGGTTTTAACATTATCATAGAAAAGTAAATATCCTGAAGCTATTATAGTACCTTCTTTACTATCTTTATCTATATCTTCAATTCTAAATAGCTGACCTTTTTCTAAATCCCATGGAGTATATGCCTTAATAACATTTCCTTTTTGTAAATACTCATATCTACCATATTCATCAATCTCATGCTCTATTGTAAATTCAACAGCTTGATTTATTCCTGCTGTACTAACTTCATAACTTAATGGTTGTAATGCTATATCTCCATTTTTATCAAAGTTAGTATTTGTACTTAAATATACTTGTATCATTAATAAATCCTCCATCTTGGAATTACTATTAAACTTTTTAAATTACCTTTCCATTCAATAGTATTTTCATCTTCATTTAAAAACAAATCATCATACCACCCTTCTTCAAATGCAATATTATTTTTTGTTTTTCCTCTGAAGCACAATTCTAATTCAGTATCAATTAATAATTCCTGACCTATATTAAACTTAGTTTCTTTTCCATTTACAATTAAACTTATTATTCCTTCAGCTTCAATTTTATAAATGGGTTTTGATGTTAGATAACTTGGATTATACAATAACTTAGGATTAATTATTTCCTTATCCCCTGACCTATAATAAATAAATGGTGAACAAACAAAAGTAACTTCAAAACTACCTTTCTTTCTACGTGTTCTTTCAATAACTTGAAGTTTACAATACTTAACTCTATAATACATATCTAAATCATCAGAAAACATTAATCTATTATCATCTATTTTATTAATCCATCTCTTAATTAATCTTGTTTTTTCAATGAAATCTTTTCTATCAATAAAATTATAACTAACTGGGATTTCTATATTTTTTAAAGTTTTAGATTTTACAGTGACAGTTTCATCTCTTCCATCTATAGTTTTTTCTGTTATTGAGGCTGGTTGGGGATTAATAATATTAGGTCTCTTTATTGAACTTAATCCTATATCTATATCAGCTATGCCATTAAATACAATAAAATAGTTTGAACTCCTCATTATTCAACCCCCTTTCCTTTATTCACACTATTTTGTTTCTTAGTTACTTTTTTTATTACAATATCAGTTATCTCTCTTGAAATTTCTTTTGTTCCAATATAAATAGGTATTTCTGCTTGTAAAACTAAATCACCATTACTATTTACATTGAATTTATCTAACACACTACTTAAACTATTTAAAGTATCACTTAATGAACTTTCTTCATTTTTTCTTATACTTTTAAAACTTTTTTCATTGTAGTTAAAGTATGATCCTCTGGTAACGTAATTTGCTACCTCTGGCATATCTAAAGAATAATCCCTCATAGGTTGAATATTTTCATTAGATAACGTACTTCTACTTTGTATTGTTCTTTCTGTAGTTGTTCTTGTTATAGATACTCTTCCAGTTATAGGAGTACTATATATCCTTTGCAATCTATTCCAATCACTTATAGATTGATTAGCCATTCTACTAGTTGAAGATGTAACATTTTTTTGCATTGTAGAAGCAGAATTTGAAGCATTTTTCTGCATTGTAGAAGATTCTTTACTAACACCTTTTTGCATATCAGTTGCAGATTCAGTTACATTTTTCTCGGCTTCATCTAAGTTCTTACTAGCTTCCTTAGAGGCTTCTCCAGTTTTACTACTTAATTGCTTATTAACTTGTTCCATTGCTGAACTAATATCTTTAGTCATGGAATCACCATTTATTTTACCAGCTGAAGACATTTGATTTAAATTCTTCTCAACTTGCTTTGCTGCTTCATCTACAGTCATTCCTTCACGAATACCTTGGAACATCATTTTAGTAGTATCGTTCATACCCTTTAAAGTAGTAAGTTGCCCACTACTCATATTAGTTAATTGATTAGCTAACGATTTACTAGCACTAGAATAATTACCTTCAACTATACCTGGTACTAATCCTAACGTTGTATCCATAATAGAATTAAGTTGTATTAAACTTTCTTCAGTAGAGTTCAACATTTGTGACATTCCTCTAGAAGTGGTTAATGTTATTTTTCCCATAGCCTCTTCAGTATTTAATGTCATTTTATTTGTCATTTTACTCCATGCATCATTAACAGTTAATCCTCCTGGACCATCTGCAATAGCTGCTATAATATCACATATACCCATAATCGCTATTGCTAAATTACCAAAAGTCATTTGAACTATTCCTGAAATAAACTCACATACAGAACTAATAACAAATCCAACACCACCAAATTTCTCTTGAAGAGATAGTAGAGCTGTCTCACTATCTCCTAACCATGCAAGTAATCCAACTAAAACAGCTATTATTGCACCAATACCTATTGGACTTGCCAATATTCCTGCTGCACTTGTTAATCCTCCTGCTGCTCCACTTGCTGCACCTGCTCCACTTGATAATTTACCAAATAAAGTTACAGCATTTCCTCCAACAATAATTAACTGACCTATTCCCATAAGCATAGGTCCAATTGCTGCAACAATTCCAGCCATAACAACTATATTCTTTTGTTGCTCCTCATCTAAACTACTAAACCAATTTGCAGCTTCAGTTATAAGATCTACAACTTTTGATAATACTGGTTCTAAAGCAACAAACGCTTTTATTAAAGCACCTTCTATTGCTGATTTCATAGAATCAATTTGACCACCAAGATTATCTTTCATTATTGTTGCCATTTCATTTAATGCACCTGATGAATTATCTAAGTTTACAACCAATTCATCATATTCTCCACCAAGGCCATCTAATAAAGCCATTAATGTATCAAACTGAGTTTTCCCACCTAACATTGCAGCATATTGAGCTTGTTGTTGTTCTGTTAAAGTTGAAGTTCCATCAGCTGTATTAACTAACTTTTCTCTAAGCTCCTTTAATACATCTACCATATCTCTCTGTTTTCCATTTGAATCAAAGAGTGATATTCCCATGGCATCTAAAGCTTCTCCAGCTTGTCCAGTTTCAGTTACTAAATTTGCAAATACAGATGATAAAGCTTTCCCAGCTTCACTTCCTTTAATACCTCTATTAGCAAGAACACCAAGTAAAGCACCTGATTTATTCATAGGAATATTAAGCATTTTGAAAGAACCACCTGCAACTATATTAGCTTCTAATAGCTGCTGCATAGATTGGTTAGATTTACGTTGTGCCTGTGCTGCTATATCAAGATATTTTGTAAAATCATCAGCACTAACTCCTGCTGCCGACATAGAATCTGTAACTAAATCAGCTGTAAGTGCTAAATCCATTCCTCCAGCTTCTGCTGCTCTTAATACTGGTTCTATTCTTTCAATAGATGTTTCTGCATCCCAACCAGCTAAACTTAAAAATGTTAATCCTTCTGCTGCTTCTGAAGCACTAAAGGATGTACTACTTCCCATCTCTAAAGCTTTTTCTTCTAAAGCTTTAAATGAATCACTTGCTTTATCAGTTATTCCAGCAGTAGCTTGTAACTTACTCATAGCAGTTCCAAAGTTTGTACCAGCAACTGTTGCAGCTGCTCCAGCTCCTGCAATTGGTACTGTAACTCCAGCAGTAAGACCTTGCCCTATATTCTTAGTTGTACTCCCTAACTCTTTTAAGTCATTTCCTATAGTTTCAAAAGGTAAGTTTCTAAGTTCTTGTGATAAGCTATTAACATCAGCTTGGGTATTATTTAGTTCTGTTTGATATCCATCTAAAGCTCTACTATTATCTTCAATTTCACTTTCTAAAGACATATATTTATCTTTTAATTGAAGTAACTCTGATTTTAATTTTTGTGCTTCATCTGAATTTTCTCCAAACTCACTTTTAGCTTTATTTAACTTTTCTTCTGTAGAATTTATCTCTTTAGCTAAGTTTTTATGCTCTTCTCTATTTTTACTTAAAATATCAGTAGTCTTCTTAATAGCATCTTCATATACGGTAATTTTTTGAACTCCTGAATCTATTTTGAAAGTTAATTCATTCATTTCATTTCCTAACTTTTGAAAATAATTTCCTGATTGAACTAATTCACTTCCAAGTTTATTAAAAGCAGATTCAGTTAATTTCGCATTATCATCTATACTTTGAAGTCTTTCCTCTGTTGTTTTAGTTGAACTACCTAGATTATTAAATTTATCTTTAGCCTCTTCTAACTCCTTTGAAAGTTTTCCAATATTTGATTCAGTAGTCCTAATATCACTACCTAACTTAGCTAGGTCTTGACTATTCTTTTGAACTAACTTAGATTGTTCTTGCCATTCTGCTGAATTCTTACCTAAAGTTTTTTCAAGATCATCTAACTTTTCCTTTTGTTCTTTTACTAACTTAGAATTCTTTTCATATTCATCTTTCTGTTTAGATAATTTCAAGTTATATAATTCTATTTGTTTGCTAGTCTTTTGTATTTTTGCATCTAATCCAGTAAAGGTATTTTCAAAATTTTTAACACCATTACCGGCTGACTTAAAGTCTTTTTCAGTATTTTTAATAATACCATTTATTGCAGTAATCTTCTTTTTAAAATTTTCTGATTCCAAGGAAAGCTCTACGGCTAACCTTTCAACTATTTCATCAGCCATATAACCACCCCTTATAAATATTCAATTTGTTCATTTTCTTTATTTAAACCATTTACTCTTTCGTAAACTTCTATCTGTTCAAAATAATGTTTTGGCGTAATTGACCAAAAATCATTTCTTTTTAATTTAGTGCTCCAAAAGAACTCCATATAAGGAAAATCCCAATCTTTACTTTTCTCTTCAGTAAAGATTGGGATTTCTTCAAATTCATCATCTTCTTTATTTTGCTTTGATTTAAACATACATTTCTTTAATAACTCATTTAAATACTTTGATTCATTCAATACCTTTTCTGCTATTTCATCTTCAGTTCTTTCTTTTAAATAAACTTTAATAAAATCTTCTTCTAATAAATTAGCTCCTCTTAAAACTGATTGTAATATCAAAGCAGCTATACAATGAAAATCCATTTGAGATATTCCTTCAAAAATTTCATGTACTTTTAAATCTTTATCACATTCCTGTAATTCTTCCTGTGTTCTTTTAACTACATACATATCTAAAGTTCCAGGTAACTTTAAATCATCTATTTGTAAATATGCTTTATACATTTTTCACCTATAAGAAAATAGAGGTTGAAAAATCAACCTCTACTTTTTATCATTTAATACTTTACTTTGCATTGTAGCTGCTTCTATCTGTTGTGGTAATTGAACCTCTGTAAACCACTTACTTATTGCTTCAGTTGATGCCGTAGTATCATCTGTATCTATATAATGATAAATATCACCATTTTCATTTTCACCAATACTATAGCTTATTTCATCTACAGAACCTTCCCCCTTACCATCTTCAATAGTTTCTGCTGAAATTGAAGTAGGAGAGCATACACAGTTATATACTACATATAACCTTTTATGTGTACTTCTTTTCTTCTTTCTTTCAAATAAAAATGCACCTTCTGGAGAAACATCATTAGAGTTTACTACAATTCCACCTTTCACTATAGCATTTCCAAATAACAAAGCTTGTTCCTCTGCTGTTAATGCTAAAACACTTAGTGTACCTTCTCCACCTACAAAATCATATCCATTATCTACAACCTTATCATCTGCCCATTCTGCATCATTTTCATAATCCAATTTATTTTCTATTTTCTTAGCAAATAAAATTGGTACTGGTGTTTCATATGCTCCATCTACAAACGGTGCAAAATGTATGTTAGATAACCCTGCTAATATTTTTTTCTTTTTTGCCATTATTCATCTTCTCCTTCATCTAAATAATATTCATATACAAAAGTTAAACTTCTACCATAAGCACCATCAGAAACAATGTCTTTTCCACCATCATATTCAAAATCATATTCTTTAAGTAGAGATTTAATTTTTTTATAATTTTTCAACTTTGACTTCTTTGTTGTCCAATAATTAATGCTAATATAATAGGTCTCTGATAAATTTTTATTATCAAAAAACTTACTATCTTCATCATCATAAATATTGAAAATAATATACTCTTCAGCTTCACCCTCAAACTTTTGGAATCCAATCGGTATATTTAACTCTTCCAATATCTCAACTAATTTATTATGCATAACTACCTCATTAAATTTTCTTTTAACTCTTTTTTCATTACAGTAACTGCATCATCTTTCGCTTTACGGAATCCTTTTTTAATCCACTTTTTCCCTGCCATTCTTCTTGTTCCATGCTCCTGATAATATCCTCTTTCAATAACTTCTCTATCCTCACTAGTTATTCCAATAACACTAGTTCTATTAAATCCAGACCCTTTTCTTTTTATCTTTCCTAAACTATCATGAAGCTCCCAACTATCTTTAGGAACTGAATCTCTCATTGATTCAAGAACTACTTTATCAGCTTTATCCAGAACTTTATCAATCTCTTTAGTACCTGCTTTTTTAGACATATTATTTAATCTATCCTGTAATTCCTTACAATCAAAAGTCATACCCATTACTCTATAACTCCTTCGATTTCTAATATTTCATCTTTTTCTTCAAGGTTATTAATACCCAAGATATTATAAAATTTATTTTTATAAGCAATCATATATTTAGTTGTAGCTTCTTTATCATTACTTAAATCTAAATAATCAATATATCTTATAATAAATTTCTTTCTAAATTTAGTAGATACTTTTCCATTAGTTGTACTTTCTAATGTTTTAACATTATTTATCTCTTTAATATCTCCCCAAACAGTTCTACAATGAATCCATTCATCATCTGATAATGCCCCACAGTTATTCTTTGAGAAAATACTAATATGTTTAGACATAACATTAATTAAATCTGTTAGAAAAATAAACATCTTTTCTTTTGTTGAATCTGGTTCTAAATAAGCAATACTATATAATGAATCATTAATTTTAATAGTATCTCCTGTTGATATTCCAGGAATATAATGAGTTTTTAATTTAATAGATACTTTTAATCCAGTATCACTATACTTTAAGCTATCCTGTTCCCTAATTGTTTTATAAGAGAAAAAGAGTTTTCCTTTTATAGAAAACTCTTTCTTACTACAAGCATTATTATCTTTATCATAACTTTCTAGATAATCACCAAAATATAAAACACCATCATTAAAAGAATCAAACTTCTGCTTTCTTTTCAGCATATCTTTTCACCTTATATTTATTCCTAATTTGATAAATTTCATTCAAATAGCTTTTATCAAACTCATTAGCACAATCATTCCATACATACATGCAATAATTCATAAATAAAGTTCTTTCCATTCCTGCTTTTGAATAATCTATTTCAGCTCCTAGCTTATGATCTAAAGTTATCTTTGCATCTTCAACTATATTTAAAAGCTTATTTTCAGTAGATATATCTTCCCAAGTTATATTTAATCTTTCTTTTAATTTCTCAACTAAAGTGATTTTATCCATACACTACCTACTATTTAGTAGCTTTTCTTGTACTTAAAGCTGCTGGAGTAGCTTCTGCAGTTTTTACTGTAATATATGCTGGATCTAAATCAGCTATATTAATTAATATAGAAACTGTATTATCATATGCTCTTCCTGTTCCATACATTTTAATCTTATAAACTCTTTTATCTTCTAAGAATTTTAAATCATCACTATATTCTATTACACCTTCTTTAGCTCCACCAATTCCCATGAAATACTCTTCAGGTAAACAAATAATTGCTTCACCATCTGATAATTCATTAGATATTTCAACATCTGTTGGAAATGGGAATAAATTATTTACATAAGCTCCTGCACTATTTAAAACAGTTGTTGCTGGCATTATTTTAGATAAATAATCAGATTGATTACAAATTAATAATACCTTGTTAAACTTTCTATTTCTGCCCTTTTCATTCTTTACAAGCTTAGATAATAACTGACCATATTCTACTGGAGCAAATGTAGTAACTTTAACAGCTTCTTTCCTTGGATATTTACCACCAGTTATAGTAACATTTTCAGATACATCTCTAGTTAATCCAATAGGTTGATTTTTACCATCACCATCTACTATTGCCTTTTCTAAGCCACATAATAAAGCATCCTTTAAGAACATTCTTATGTATCCATCTAAGAATACTGGCCCTAAATCAAGCATATCTTTTTCAATAACTGCAAATGCACTTAATTTATATTGAGTTACTTCAATAGTTCTAAATGCACTTGTTATTTCCTCTGTAATTGCTGAATTAATTTCACCCCATACAGCAGTTTGAACTGTATGATCATTAAGTATCCATTTAGTTAAATACTTAACTGAAACAAAATTTATTTTATTTAATAGAGGATGTTCATCAGTTAAATCTTTATATACATCTTCTATAATAGTTTCAGGCATTATATCAGTTAATCCTGCCATTGCTTGTTGTGGATTAGCTGATTTACCTGCTTCTATTAACTTATTATAATAATTAGTTTCTTGTGGAGTTAATTGTCTATAACCCCTTTGTGCTAATATAGTTTGATTTCCATGAGCTTCTTCAAAGTCTTGCTTTACAACATCAATTATTGATTGTTGAAAACCACACCATGCCTCTTGAATTTCTGTTTCATTTCCTGAAATCATTGCCTTTTGTAATGCATCTACTGCATCCTTTTGTTTTAAATTAGTTATACTTAACATTCCCATTTTTATTTCTCCTCTTCATTTTATTTTAAAAGTGCATTAAAAAAAGAACCTAATGGACTTTGTTTTGGTTCTTCTTCATTATCATTATTTAATTGTTCAGCTTCATCTTCTACAGAAGGATTATCTTCCTCTTCTCTAGTTCCATTTTTAATAAACTGTAACATTTCTTCTCTCAAAGATTTTTGATTTAAAGCTTCAACCTTCATTTGCTGCATTAAAACTCTCTGCTGATTTAATAATGTATTTTGGTCTATAGAGCTTTGTGCTATTTCATCACAGAAACCATATTCTAAACACTGATCTGGTGTTAAAATAGTTTCAGCTTCCATCATTTCTATAAGCTGCTCTTCAGTAAGATTCTTAGCTCTATTTAAATATATTTGTCTATTTGATTCCATCAATACATCTAAATCATCAGCATGTTTTCTTAACTGCTTTGCATTGCCACTTACAGTCATCCACATATCATGAATCATCATTGATGTACCAAGTCCCATTATAATTTTGTCACAAGCCAGGCATATAACACTTGCTACAGAATAAGCAAATCCATCTATATAACAAGTTTTCTTACACTGTTTTCTAGATAGCATATTATATATAGCCACTCCTTCTTTGACACTACCACCATTACTATTAACAAATAACTCTATCTCATCATTATCTGATATTTCATTTAACTTTTGTCTAAAATACTCTGCTGATGTTTCTGAATCATCATACTCCCAAGTATTCCAATTAAACTTACCATAAGCAGTAACTTCATCATATATGTAAAGTTGATGCTTATTACTATTTGCTAATTGATTAAATGCATATTTTAATTTAGTTCTATTCATCTTTCTCACCTCCTTTCAAGTTTTTAACTACATCATAATTTTTAGTTACAAAGTGCTTTTTACTTTCTTCAGTATTTAAAGCTGGATAATCAATCAATGCCCTATTTTCATCAATACACATTGTTCCTGAAGAAATAAGTTTGTCCAACTTATCAGCAACTTCAATAATATCAATATGATTAACTTTTGATGTATCCATTTTTGCATAATTTCCTTTTTTCCATTTCTCATAACCTTGCTTACGACTTAGTTCTCTGCTAATCATCTTAGCATAAGGATCTACTGCATTTGTTATAAATAAATTCATTACTTCTTTCATATTAGTTATGTTACCTAGCAATAATGAATTAGGTATTTTTAAAGATTGTGCCACTGTTTCAAATATATCCTTTTTCAACGAAATAATATCAGCTGAATCTTTAACATTATTTTTAGGAGATATATCCTCTAAGTTATAACCTTCATATTCTGGATAAATAACATTATCACTTTCAATAAATGTTTTAAGCTGCTCTTTAATAACCTCTTCAAATATTTCATTAAATTCAGCATCTCCAGCTTCAATCCCATCAAGCTTCAATTTATATTTTATAGCATTAGACTTTTTATAAGTTTTAATTGCATGACTTAATAAATCAGCATAGTTCTGATGTAACCCATCTATTAATGATTTTATCCTTTTATTTTCTAACTTAAAAAGATATACTTCATTAGCTCTATAGCTTCTGTTTAATTGTAAATTACCTATCGTAATTCCAACATACTTATTACCTAACATAGGATATTCTTCAATAGAATACGAATCGGCACAGTATAAATTACCATTATTCTCAATTATTAAAGCTTCTCCATAATCACTATAGAACATTTTTTCAATTACTTTGTGCCAAAAATGACTTGAATTTTCATTAATATTTGCTGAATAATTCAAAGTAAAATAATCTCTTTCTTGAACTTCTTCATGATTAACATATGTTTTTATTTCACATTTAGATATTGCATTTGCAATATAGCTAATAGCTGTATATAAAGCTAATTCCTTAAAATAAATTTCTTGCCTTAAAACATCAATATCTATATCACTATCTTCAATAGATTCTGCATCAACAGCTTTAGAATTCTTTTTGGGGTTAATATATGATTTTATATAATCTACTAACTTCACTAATTTCACCCCCTTTCCATTTAATTAAATTTAATAACTTTAAATGCTTTGGGATTAGCTTTTTTCTTTTCTTTTAATTCTTGTGCAAGAATAACAGCATTAACTAAAGCCATAAATCCATCTGTTTTTCTATAGTTAGGTTCTATCTTCCCATAACTAACATTACCATTTTGAATAATCTTTTTAGTGTTATTAGTAAACCACCTAAGAATCGGCACATCTCCCCAAACAAAATTATGATTAATAAATATTGAGTTAACTATTGGAGCAATCATCATAATATCACTTGGTCTAACTCTTTTAATATTTTTCTTTTCATATGCATCAAATCCTATTTTCTTAAATTCACTATTTAAAAATGAAAATCTAAAATGGTCAATTCCTATTTTCTTAATCTTATATTTAGTTCCCATTTTCAAAAACCAATCTGTTACTAAATGAGCTGATACTTCTACATCTTCTATAAACGTTAAATGTCCTCTTCTTGCCCATTCTTCTAATGGAGCTTTAATACCTTTTAAATCCCTAGAATGAGTACATACAAAGGTATGTTGAATAACATAATACTTACCATTAACTCTAAATACTAAGCATACACATACAAAGTCATTAGTCATAGCGAAGTCTACACCACCAACACATTCCATTCCCTCTAAATCAATCATTTCTTGATTCGTAGCTAAAATATCATCCCAGGTAGCAACTTCTACATCTTTGTTACCTATAGGGAAGTTCATTCTCTTAGCCATAAATTCTGGAAAGTAATCTAGTTTATATGGCATATCTAATACTTCTTTTTCAATAGTACTTTTTAAACTTGGGAAATCATTAATAGATGGTATTGCCTTAATCCATTTATCTGATTTATCCCATTCACTTTCCTCTTCTATTCTGCACCAAAATACTAAAGTCCTATTAAGTGGATTATATTCTCTTAGTATATCTTTGTTTTGGTCTAACTCTCTATCTAATAAACCACCTCTAACATGACCATTAGTAGTTATAGTTATTTCTCTACCATGCCATACCTTACCTAATCCAGAAGCTAAAGTATTAACGTTAGTAGTATCTTCATACTCATGCTTTTCATCATAGATAACACAACCAGTTCTTTTACTATCTTTACCTCTCTTACTAGAGGTATTAAACCTTAATACTGACTTAGTTTTTAACCCTGTAACTTCTGTTTTAGTTGCATGAAAATTTTTCTTTAATACACTCTCATAGCTTTTATTAATTGGTTCTTTTATTATTTCGTAAACATCATTAAACGTTGTTTTAGCTTGATTTTCTGTGTTAGCTAGTAAATCTATGTTATAACCTTTAATTCCATGATAAGGACTTAAGAAATAGAATGATAAGAACGATATAAATCCATTTTTACCACTACCTCTACCAACAACTATTCTAACTTCCTTAAAGAATATATCACCATCAGTTTTAAATACTCCAACTATTAGAGCAAATAAAAATACCTCCCATTCAATTAGCTTGTATGGAAAGTATTTCTGTAGCGATAAACCTTCTTCAATTTTCTTTTCATCAATGTATACATCATCTCTTTCAAGAACTGGAATGATTATATTATTAATCATATCCTCCTGCTCTTTACAATGCTCTATTTCATTGTTTAATATTTTCTCCATATAAGGATTAATATATTTACTATAGAGTTTCATTATCTCCACCATTAGCAGGATTAATATTTTTATTTTCAGGAATATCCAATCCTAGTTTACTTAAGATATTAAGCATTTGAGATACTGTTTTATGTAATCCATCTAAGCTATCATTTCTTTTAACACTAGTTTGTTTACCATTTGACCACTCAACAGCGACCCCACGTTCTTCTATATCTAGTATCAATTCATTCTTAATTTTATACATCTTCATGTATACATCAATTAGATCATTGTAAAATAGTCCTGTTACTCCATTGTTTTTTAACTGATTTAATAGGTCATCCCTCATAGCTTCATACTGTTCTGTAGTGGTGGTTTCATAGGTTAAAAGAGTTTCTTTTTTTATCTTATCAGTTGCCCTCTTTGAGGTGCTTTTTTTAGGCATAGTTTTTGGGGTATTTTCTGCCCTAAAATTGCCCTGTTTTGTGTCCGATTCGGACACTTTTTCAACCTTTTGCCGTATCCAACCGAATTTTTTTCGCCATGTTTTTATGGTACTTTCTGATACAGAATACTTGTCAGCAAGTTTGGCATATGTCATTCCTGCAAGATAGTCTTTTTCAGCCTTCATCTGTATTTTACTTTTATTTACACTCCTAATTTTAACCACCTCCTTCCAGTTGTAGAATTGCCATATTTTTAACCTTAGCCCCCCCTCATACATGCGCGGAGCTTCTCTCTAAATACTTAGTCCCCCTTGCCGGTGCTAGTCCCCCATAAAAAAATAGGGTATAGGGAGGTAGGGGGTACTTTACCATCGTTCTTCTGTTAATGGTGAAGCTTTCTTCTTGTAAAAGTGCTTTTCAGGATGTAATCTATTATGACAAGCTGCACATACAGCAACTAAGTTCTTATACTGTTTGCCTTTGTAAGTATAATGTTTACTCAAAGCTAACCTTGGATACTTCCTAACAAACTGAACATGATGAACTGTATCAGCTTTAGTTATCTTTCTTTCCTTCAAACACTCTTGACATTCATAATGCTGCTCTTCTAAAACTTCATTCTTTAAACCTTTTGTATCTTTATTACCTGCCCAATATTTACTCTTATAAAATCTCCAAAGCTCATCCTTAGCAATTAATTCTTTAATCCATTTTTCTAACTTTAAAGGATCAATAACTTTTGCACATCCATCTTTAATCTATCAGAATGAGTTTTTAAATGTTTTAACATCCTTTGAGATTTAATCATAAGCTTCTCTCTTTCTTTTCCATTGGTTGTAACAGATATCTTTTCATCAAGCTTCTTAAGTTTCTTTTGTTCTCTTAATACATAATCATCATAACAAGATGTTATATATTTATGATTGCAGCTATTACATTCAAAATAATTAACTTCTATTCCATTAATACTTATAGTTTTTATTTTCTCTCTATTAAGTTCAAATTCAATATTGCATATATCACATTTAACATTCATAATATTTCCTCCTAAAACAAAAACACCTAACACTATAAATGTTAGGTGTTCAATCAATTAGAGCATAGAGAACATTGTAAGAAATCTTTTGTTTTTTATATTTCCCAATTACCATATTACTATGTAATACAGCTATGTACAATATCACTAAATGTAACATCAATTGTAACATTATATTACTTCTTTAATGCTTTCAGGGAATAGAATAGTTATTAATTTATTTATTAATCTCTTTCTATTTCTAATTATTGTGATACGTTCTTTATTAAACTTTTCTGCTAATAATTCATCTGTTGCAATCTTATCCTCTTCTGCATTAAGATACTTTAACTTTATTATGTCAAAATATTTATCTTTTCTAATTTTATCTAGAGCATTATCTATTCTCTTTAAATCCCTTTCTGTTTCTATCTTCTCTCTTTTGTATCTCTCTTTTAACTCTACATATCTATCTTCCTTTGATACACCACCAGCACTTGAATATACCACAATGCTCTTGCTTCTCTCTGGCAATCCATGTTTATCTATATATTCAATATCCTCTTCCTTCTGCTTAACTGCATCCTTTAAGTTCTCATAGTTATATAAAAGCAATTCAACCCTTTTATAATAATTCATTTCTCTTTTAATCATATTATTACTTTTTAATTCTTCTACAACTTTCTTAGCTGTTTCCTCTATAGTATCTTTAATATTAATTTCTTTTTTCTTATTACTCATTATACTACCTCACTTGTATTTCTCATATCATCTTTTGCCCTTCCCCAAACAACTCTACTTGTTGTATGTACTTCCTTTAGGTATTTACATATCTCATCAAATCTACTTTTTAATGCAGTTGCTTGTCCTCTTCCTAAGTCCTTTTTTATATCATACTTTATCTTACTCCATCTATTGTAAGCTTGAAGACTATCTCTCATTAGTGTATATGCTGATGCAATATCATTCTCCTGAAGCATTTCATATCTTGATGATATATTATTAAATATCTTTACTTCTTGGCTATATATTTTTTCATAATCAAACTTCTCTTGGCTCAATTTAACCACCTCTAGTTTAAGCTAATATAAATTAGCAATCCTTTTTATATTCTTCTTTCGTGTTCTATAACTTTTAGTATTCTTAGCTATCCAGTGCAATCTTTTTCTAATTGCAACGTTAGGATCACAGACTATCTTTCTTGCATTATTTACTTTTATTTCAGTTTCCTCTTCAATGACATTTTTATCTTTCTCTACTTCTTTTCTTTTACCAAAGTATTTAAATAAATTTTCCTTCATCTTCTTAAACATTTCTTACCTCCTTTTAATGAACTGTGAGATAGCTTAGCTGTTTTAATACCAACTTTTCTTAATTTTTCTTCTATCAAATAAAATTCTTTCTCAAAAAATTTTATATAACCTATTCCAAAACTTTCATCACTATAATATCCTTGACTTAATGCTCTTACATCAATTTCGCTTTTACTTATTAATAATTTTATAATAAAGGCTGTCGTTTTACCTTGTACTCTACCAGTAAATACATTTTTATCTTCAAAAATAAATTTTATTTGTTGATCATTTAATTTAAATTCTAAAGCCTTATTTATTTTATAAACTAATATTTTATTTTTAATGAATTTAAATATCTTTCTTTACTCCCTTTATTTAATTTGTGCATTATAACTCTCTGCCACATCTAGAACATTTCATTCCACAATTATAGCTTGCTTCTTTCATACAAGGACACTCTTCTTTAACTTCTATTATTTCTTCATTTACAATTGTATAAAAATAAGGTCTATAGTTATGCTTTTCTTGCCATGCATAGAACACTTCATTTAATTTATCTTGCAATTCATCTTTATGCTCTCTAGTTACATCCTCTAGATAATCTTCAGCAACTTCGCCTATATCATCATATGTTTCTTCTGCAATTCTCTCTAATACCTCATCTGCATCTATTCCATAATTAAATACATCTTCACATATTCCTATTTTGAATTTCTTAATATTATCATGTATTGCTTCCTTTGTGCCTTCTCTAATTGCTTCCTCCCTGCTATCACAAATTCCACCTCTCCATATATCACTCATTGTATTTAATTCATAAGTCCATTTTCCAGTTTTACTCATTTATTTTTCTCCTTATCCACAATAAAAATATGCTAAATCTTTTTCTAATGCTTGTCCTATCAAAATACACTCAATAACAGTTGGTTCACTTCCTGCTATAATATTTTTTTAGTCTTTCAACAGATATAGTGCATATACTTTTTAACTTTTCACTCGAACCCTTATTTATAATTTCTGCAACTACTTCTGCATTAAGTCCCTTACTATAAATTAAAGAACCTATTTTAAAACATACACCATTAAATTCTTTTTCTTTCATAACTCTAACCTCTATAACTTTTAAATCTTATTTTATCTTTCCTACTCTTATTTCTATAAGCTTGTTCAAAACTATAATCTTTAGCTCCTTGTTGCCCTCTAATCCTTTCCCTTTTTCTTTGTTCCATCATTTTAACTGTATTAATCATATGTTGATGTGGTGTTAACTTATCTCTATACTTCATAATAACTTTGCCCCTTTATTTTTAATGAGGAAGGCTATTAACCTTCCCCAACACAACACCTTAACTTTAGCTTTTATTTGTAATCCCTGCTGCTATGTAAGCCGTTGTCCAATAAAACATATTTTTTATTTATATTAAATGCATTAGCATTAATACCGTATTAACTTTAATGTGCTACCAAAATAACTTTCTTATATATTTCAATCAAATCGAAATGATCTACAGCTTTTATTTCTATTCCCTCTGAACTCATTACTATTTCAATTTCATTTTCACAAACTGAATTTGATATAAAATCAATATATAAATCACTATTCTTATACTTAGTACTTATATCTGAATACTCTTGTATTAAATCTAAAAGCTTATATCTTACTCCATCATTTAAGTTTGCATTTTCTAAATTTATAAATATTTTATTCCTGAATTTAGATACTTTTTTCTCTTCTAACACTTCTCCAGTAGAAGGATCTATTATTAATGTGCTATTATAATCTTCACCTTTTATATTTACCTCTTCTGTATTTACCTTTAAATCATCTTCAGTAATATTTAATGTTTCTTCTACTGTAACTTGCCCTTCCAAGACTTCTGTTTCTTTTTCTTCATTTTCTTTATCTTTTATAACTTTTATTGTTATATCCTTTTTCTCTTTATGCTCTTCAAAAACTTCCTTTTGCTTCTCTTCTGGTAGCTTTGATAATTCATAAGCAACTGAAATCTTAATATTATCGTCTTTAAGTTCTTCTTGAAATTCTTCTACTAAGTTTTTAGATATGCTTTCCATCCTTGCTATTTGACTTGATGATGTATTTAATATATCTGCTATAATATCTCTTACTCTTCCTGGTACTTTCTCTTTTCTTTTATATTCTGTTAATAGTTCCTTAAGTTTATTAGCTTGATGTATCTTTTCCCAATCACTTAGTTCCCTTGTTGTAGAATTTGTCATTAATAACCTTAACTCATTTTTTATATAGTTATCTTCCTCTACTTTACAAGGTATATATTCAAAGTTTTCATTGCCTTCTTCATATAACTTTTTCATAGCTAAATATCTTCTATGTCCTGCTATTATTTCATATTTATTTTCTTCTATCTTCTTAACTACTAAGTTTTGCTGTAACCCTAATAATTCTATACTGTCTTTTAAATCATTTAACTTTTCCTCTTCAATTGAATAAAAATTATTAGGTGAAGGTACTATATTCTTTATACTAATTTGAATAGTCCTAAATTTTACTGAATTCTCTTTTGTTTCTGATGATTCTTTTGAATTACTATTTAATAAATCCATCATATTGAACTTAGCCATTCTCTATACCACCTTTAACTCATAACCTATTTCACACGATAATTTTTCATCTTGATATATATTTCCTATAACTTTATCTACTGGTGCTAATGTAAATAGTGGAACTCTCCTGTTTTCAATTTTATTTTCTATCCACCAGGAGCAGTCCTTAAACGTAACTACTCCTGTTATTACATGTTCCTTAGTAATTCTATCTATTCTTTCAACTATGAACCCTTTATATATTTCATTCCCATTCATATCCTTTTTACCTGCATACTGAAGTGGTATCAAATGCCTATTATAGAAAGTCCCTCTAATAGTTCCATTTTTCAAACTTTGCACTCCACCATCAGCTATTGATATGCTACAATCTACATAGTTAACAATTTTATTTTCCCTTTTGTCATATAACTTAAATTTTAAATTTGTATCCATTTATCCCCTCTTATTTACAAAACTTATTATTGTAATGATGTAACATACCCTTAATTTCTAATAATGTATAATTACCTATATCATCACCTTTACTTTTTAAATCTTCTTTAATCCAACTTAAAACATATATACTCATACTAACCTCTCATACTTGTGTCCGAATCGGTCACACTATTTATTTAAATATTCTTCAACTAGTGATATATAGTCTTTAGCTGCTCCACATCTTTTGCTATATTCTAGTATTGGAGCATTTGCAAATGTACTCTCATCTATTTTTACAGTTCTTCTTATATGAGTTTTCATCATTTTATATTTACAATTGCTATTTAATAAATCTTCACCTTGAACATTTACATCATTTTTAGCAAATAAGGTAACAAAACATCCTTTAAGTTCTAGCTTAGGATTCATTTCCTTTGCATTGTCTATTTGCTCTATTAATTCTTCCATTCCATCAAAAGCAAACTTATCTATTTTGATTGGTATCATTACATGATCTGATGCAACCAATGCATTTATTACACTAACATTAATATCTGGTGGATTATCTATAATACAAAAATCATAATAATCAGATATTCCATCTAAGTGTTTTTTTAATCTAGTTTGTTGAGGTCTTGATACATCCATTATTACATCTAGGTTAGCTTTTAATAACTTCATATTTGCTGGTATTAAATCTAAGTTTTCAAAATCTGTATTTACTATTACTTCATCTATGCTGCATCTATTAGTTATTAAATCAGCAATACTTAATTTTTCATCACTATGTCTACCAAATAATTTAGTAGAATTTCCTTGTTTATCATTGTCTATTACTAAAACCTTTTTATTATAAACAGTTGCTAGTATGTGAGCTATATTTACACTAGACATTGTTTTAGCTACTCCACCTTTTAAATTGATTATTGATAACACTTTCATTTCAAACAACTCCTTTTTAAATCAATTGATTTAATATTATACTCTATATTTTAATTATAAACCTATATTTTAAATTTATCAATACATTTTTAAACTTATTGGTTTAATTTTTAATTAATAGTTTTAATATAGTTCTCAATAATCTCTCTAGCCTCTAACCACCCATAGCATATTTTTACACAATATCCCTGTTCTGTAAGTAATTTTATCCACTCTTCTTGTTTAGAGCTTGTCTTATTCTTCCCTACTTTTAACTCAATATAAAGTCCATGATATATTCCCCTTGCTACTGGTAAACATATATCAGGTACTCCAGCTTTAACTCCTTCACGCTTTAAATTTATTGCTGTCTTAGCTTCCCTTTTACCTCCATTTGGTATATGATGCAGTAATCTTAATTCTGGATATTGTTGTTCTGCATAACCTGCCCATTGGAATAAACACCTTTGCTCTTGTGCTTCTGTCATAATAACCCTCCTAATTTTAACCACTAATACTATTATTACTTCTAACTAACCAATCAACTTTATGTAACTCTTTAAATCCACTATTAATATACTTAGAAGCTTCTAGCATTTTCTTAGTAACCTCTTCAACAGTAAATTTCTTTTCTGTCATAGCTCTTTCAACTGACCACCCTTTTCTCATTCGGTCATAAAATAATTCTTTACTTATCCCATTAACTTCAAGAGTCTCATATATTGCATCTGAATATTTTCTATTTCTTTCCGAGGTATATCTTACTGGTTCAGTTGCTGCTTTTTCTGGACTCCATTTATTTTTATTTATTCTTGATAAAAATAACTTTCTAGATATACCATTTGCTTCAGCTATTGGATACCATTTAGAATTATCAATTTTCTTTTGTGTTGGTTGAGTTAATGCTCTTTCTTTATCCCAACCAAGTTTTCTTATTCTATTTTCTAAAGCTACTTTCCCTATTCCATTTTCAGCAGCTATTTTATATTCTTCTGGGGTAATATAAAAATCATATACATTTCTCATAAAATAATCCTCTTCTAACTTCACTCTAACTTTCTCATTTTTATGTAAATATAAGTTCCAGCATTTATTTCATTCACTTGAACCTCGTGAGTTGTATAAACATAACCTGGATACAACATTTCAAACTCTTCCCTAGTTCCATTTCTGGATAAATCCCATGTTTTTTTATATGAGTATTTATAATCATTAATTTCAGCTTCAGGAATTATAAGGTTTCGTGATGGAGAATACCGCTTCTTACCTTTAGGATCTTTAGATATATAATTTGCTAACTCCTCAAATCCCAATTCATTTGGTTGAAGTCTATCAGCATTGGCTCTACCTTTTCCCCATAACTCTTCAGCTTTATCTCTATCCATTCCACCTATAACTATATGGTGATGAATCCTTGTCCGAGTTCTTTTATCTTCAGTTGCTTCTTTATATTCCAAAACAGCTATATATTTTAGCTCTGGAAGATTATTTCTTTTTCTATAGTTTTTTAATCTTCTTATATAATTTTCTCTATCTCTTATTGCTCTCTCTTCATCTTTAGGTATATTGGAATTATCATATGTTAAATGGATTATTAAATCATTGTTATCAAAATTTGCATTCAATAATCTTCTTAGCTTTTTTCTAGTATTTTTAGCATTAAGATTCTTTTGTTCTTTTCTACTCTCTTTTTTCTTTCTCTTTCTACTCTTTCTTTGTTCTATTTTAGAAATATGATATAACTCTACTTCTAAATATTTTCCACACCTGTATTTCTTCTCCCTTATAGCCATATCTATCACTCATTCTTATCTTTTAAAATTTATTTATGGTTGTTAAGATAATACCTATTACAAGTGCCTTAAAACCTTATCTAAATTGACTTTTAAATCTTATTTATTTATAATTAAATAAAGGTATTTTATAAGACTTTGATTAAAACACATTACTTGCCGGTCGGATGGTTATAGTAATGTGTTTTTATTTGTAAGGGTATATTCTATTAATTTTAAACAATTAAATTTCTTCAAAAGTATCTCCTACTTTAATCTCTAAATTATTTCCTCTAATTTTTTCCTTAGCTAATTCAATTGCTTGAATCCAACTAACTTGTCCAGTTCTTATTAACTCTGAGGCTATTTTTTCAACTTGATGTAACTCCCTCATTTCTTTTCCCATTCTTTAAACCTTCTTTTCTGTTCTTCAACTATTTCCTTATCTCTTTTTTGACTTATCATAATTGTTGCTATGTCACTTAATCCATAAGTCTCAACTGCTTTTTCTAACATGTTCTGAATGCTCATTCTCTAATCCTCACTTTATAACATTGAAATATAATTTATTACATATGTACTTATACAGCTTCTTTACGTTGTACCTTCCTAGCTTGGTCAGCAAATAACTTATTTACATATTTAACAGTTTCTATAGAAGGCTGTTCTTTTATTATCACTCTACTTCCCATAATCCAACCATCTGTAATAAATGGCTTTCCATCTCTCCACTCTAACTTTGGCTTTGGAAGATTAGGATCATATGCCTTTTCTTTTTTACTTCTAGCCATTATTAACTCCTCCTAATTCTCTTTCCATTTGTTCTCTAAGGGATACGCCAATTATTATCCCTTCAATTTTATCTTTCATATTTTTAGGCACATTTTCTGTAGCAATAAAAATTTTAGATATTATTTCTTGTTTTTGTTGAAGTGTCATTTTATCACCTTTTTTCCGTAAATTTGTTTCTTTGTGTCGTTATAAGTATATATTATGTTATATTGAAACATTTTGCAATATATTTTTTACACTTTTTTATATTTTTCATATTTAAAACGTTGCAATGTAACACTCTATTATGTATTATATTTATAGGAGGTTTTTTAAAATGACTGAAATTAAAGATAGGATAAAATTTATTAGAACTTCTAAAAAGCTATCTCAAGATGAGTTTGGTAAAACTATAAATCTTTCAAGAAGTGCAATAGCTGGATATGAAACAGGAGTTAGAGAAATTACAGATAGAAGTATAAATGATATCTGTAGAGAGTTTCATATCAATGAAGATTGGCTTAGAACTGGTAATGGTGAGATAGAATCAAAAATGACTTCCGATGAAGAGTTCGCTTTTCTAGTTGGTGCTTTCGGAGCTGAAAGTGATGATTATAAAAAGAGAATTATTAAGGCAATGCTAGAGATACAAAGTAAAGATGATTGGGAGCTTATAGCTTCATTTGTGGAAAGACTAGCTAAGTAAAAAGGAGATTAGGTTTATATCTCCTTTTTATTATATTAAATAAAATGAAATGAGGTGGTCAAAATTAGAGTTGCAATTTATTGTAGGAAATCTGTTTTTGTAGAAGGCTCTGTTTCCATAGAAACACAAATTAACTTATGTAAAGACTATATAATAAAAAAATATACTAATGCTAAATTTGAAATTTTTGAAGATGAAGGCTTTTCTGGAGGTAATACTAATAGACCTGCCTTTCAGAAAATGCTTAAACTTATAGAGCTTAATCAATTAGATATTGTAATTTGTTACAAAATTGATAGAATAGCTAGAAATACTTTAGACTTCCTAAATACATTAGAAAAATTCAAGAAAAATAGTGTAGAGCTTATATCTGTAAGTGAAGGTTTTGATCCAAACACACAAATGGGAAAAATGATGTTAACATTACTTGCTTCATTTGCTGAAATGGAAAGAAGTAATATTCAACAAAGAGTATCTGATAATATGCTTTCTATTGCTAAAAAGGGTCGCTGGACTGGTGGTAGTGCTCCTACTGGATTTATTAATGGTGAGAATGGTGGACTTGAGATTTCTAATGCTGAATTAATTAATGATATATTTAATATGAAATATCATAACTCATTAAATTCAGAAATAATTACTTATGCTCAAGAAAAACATAATCATACTTTTAGTGGTACTACATTAGCTGGTGCATTTAGAAAACCCATTTATGTGAAAAGTTCAGAGAGTGTTAGTTTATATTTAAAACATAAAGGCTATACAGTAATAGGTGAAGAAAACTTATCAACTTCTTATTTAACTTATACTGATAAAGATTCTAAATATGCTGTAGTTAGTGATATCCCTGGATTAATTAATCCTGAAATGTGGGTGGCTATTAACAAACAAATGGATGAAAACATTTCTCGTGAAGGTAATAGATTTAGTGAAAAATATTGGTTAACTAAAACTCTACATTGTAAATGTTGTGGAAAGACTTATTGTGGTCATACTAAAAATACTAAAACTAAATATTATAAAAAAGACGGTACTGAA